>JAABUK010001929.1_pt1 | contig 38334 bp, 30 predicted proteins | sample 5559141 | NCBI WGS metagenome assembly JAABUK01 (sample SAMN10711869, study PRJNA513367) | rock metagenome | isolation source: Antarctica rocks | place: Antarctica: Victoria Land, Pudding Butte nord | collected 2016-01-03 | reverse complement strand
TGAGTTCGGATCATACTCCCAGAAGTCAAGGAAATACTGGTATTGCCATTCTGTTTGTGTCCCTTCTTTTATGCTTCTTTGTCCCACCCCTAATCCGTAATATGCTTTATTGCCTATCACAAAAACCGTAGCATCAGATTGCCTGCGCTCGCCCGGAAAATTCTTTTTCCTCACTACCATATTTGATTTTGCAGAATAACTATAGATAGCATTGGTGCGTTGATTAATGGTATAACCATTATCGCCGATACTAAAAGATAAAGCATCAATAATTTCAATATTAAACGTATCAAGCATTTGTCTCCATTGTCCTGCAACAGCCGCTGTTACAGGGTATACTTTACGCGGTATAGGTGCCTCGCTGTTATTTTTTTTACATGCATTTAATATAACAATAGTTAATACTAAAAATGAAAGGCTGATATTTTTCATATAAATAATCATGCTGATATAGGTAATTTTAAATAACCGGTTTAAAAGACAACTATTGAGGGTATGTATTGCCAAATCTTAATGTCTTAATTTAAAGAGTGGCAATTAAGAGTTACATCAGGGACGAAAAAAGAATAATTATTTCAATCTGCGTGATCGCATGATTTGATTCCATTAATGTACGAACAATAAACATAAAAAGCAAGTTCTGACTTTTATATTTTACAATAACAATCTTTTAATAAGACATCCTGATAAAAATCTATTCTTTTTTATAAGTGCTGCTATACTTATGTTAATCCTCATAGCTATTAACAACCAGGTCTGTACCAAAAAATATTGAATCAAAAAATAAATGAATACTGGCATAATGCAATATTATTGAAAAGGCTTGCAGGTAAGGAATTTAAATATTAGATTTGTTAAGGCTAGTTTATGTATCCTGATACCCGCATTCTTAAATAGCATTATAAGTTCCCGTACTTTTTGATCTCAGCTAAAATTAATTTATCAGTAATACTGATAAATCCATTATATATAATCATTGTTGAACCAATCATTGATCTGAATGAAATATGATTCTTTAAAATCATAAAAGTTAATTATGAAATTATTTAAGATTTTCACGTGTGTAATTGTGGTATTATTTTCTTTATCAGTTTCAGGCCAGCCTGTAAGTTCCTATAATGATAATCATTCAAAGATATATGTTAAGATATATGGTGCATATGGTTTCCTGTCTCCTGGTTCTTTTAAAGGCAAGTCTGAATTAATCACTAACGAGCCTATTGCCTTCCATGTTGCAAAAACAGGAACAGGTGCGGGACTTCGTACTGGTGCAGGCATTGGCTTTATTATAAATGAGTTTATTAATATAGGAATAGATGGCGAATACCTTTTTGGAAAAAAGATTAACCTCAATGAAAATATTACTTCGGCTCAATCAAGTCAAGCTTCTACTTCCGGTTATTCATTAGAAGCTAAGAGAACTTTTGAGCATGAAGTGGTTTCTGTGATTCCAAATATTGTTTTTAAGGCCATATCAAAACCGAACTATTATGTTTATAATCGTCTTGGTGTAGTTTTTGGTATTCCTTTAAAAATTACGGAAAGTTATTTTCAGCATTATCATTGGAAGACGATAACTCCGAATGTTTTTCTGCATACACTTGGAGAAAAGGATATTAATGTAACATACAACGGTAAATATACCTTAAGGCCATCTGTTGGATACCAGTTTTCATTAGGAACCCAGGTATTACTCACTGAAAAACTAAGAGGATTTTTAGAGTTTACAGCATATAGTATTTCTTTCAACCGCAATAAATACGAAGATAACAGCAGGCTCAGAACGCAGGTTGATACAAACAAAGGCGAAGTACCGAAGCCTACCGTATTTGATAATTCTAAATATATATTTGAGTATATAAATAGTGGCACTACAGGAACTAATATAAAGGGTGTGCCAAATGATTATTTAACCACTGTCAGGTATGCACAAGACCCGGTTATAATGAATGCAATTACAGCAGGCCTTGGGTTTGCTTACAGATTTTGAATTTATCATTTTACAAGCCTCTGTAATAATTCGGTTTCTTACCACTTTACACCGGCTTGCATAGATGCTGCAAATTTTATTAATTAAGCTGTTACATATTGAAGTCATCAGATATTATTCAGGATGCCATTACAAAATAGTTTCGATAAATTAAAAGGTTATAACTTTTTACAATTTCTTGATAATGCAGCCAAGAATCGTTAATTTACTTTTAAATAACCTCTAAACTATTTATGTAATGGAAATCAAAATACTGCTGCCTGATGATAGTCCAAAACAGGGCATCATAAATCTTAAAAATTTTATAGATCGTGCGGGTATTCCCGGAGTGGAACAAACTGAAATTGAGCGTGGTCCTCATGGAGAAGGGCAAATGGGTGCGGGTATTCTTTTAAATTCTCTTGCAACAATTATTTCGGCTGCAACAGACCCTCTCATTGAATTGGTTAAATGCTTACAAAAATACGTTGAAAACTATCGTACAAAAATCACCATACCTACAAAAGACGGGAATATTGTTTTAGAACATGGCAGGGACATGAAATCAGAGCAGTTGCAAGCGCTGGTGGTTGCAATTCAAAGTAATTTGAAGTAAAGTGTAATTCAATAATGGACCATAACTTCACAAAGGTTTTAATAATAGGGGTTAGCGAATTCCCTGATGACACTTCTATTAATGCCATTCCTAATGTTTTAGCGAATGTTCACTTACTTAAATCAAGTTTGGTAAACCCGGATATAATTGGAATTCCTGAATCTAATATCACTCTATCCTTAAACGAGAATAAAGGTCAGATAGAAAGAAAATTATTAAGCCTTGTAAACAGTACCAGGGAAAAAAATCTACTCTGGTAATTTATTATTCAGGACATGGAATTTTGAGTTCCAATGATTTTAAATTGTACCTGACTACTTATAATACCACCAAAACATATTTAGAAATAGATGGTGTTAATATTGACACTTTTAAAAGTTATATCAAACGGTCCCGTGCTGAAAGAAAAATTGTTATTTTGGATTGTTGTCATAGTGGCGCCTTCATAGACCAGGCAATGTCAACTATGGCCAGTAAAATACAGGCTGATATTAATGAATTTACCGGCACATACATCATGACCTCGGCCGCCGGAGATGAACTTTCTTTGTTCCCGGTCAAAAGCCCTGATAAACCTACCTACTTCACAGGAAAATTCATAGAGGTTTTAAATGAAGGGCTGGATAATAATAGTCAATTTTGTTCACTCCGTGATATTTATGACAAAATAGAAGATGATTTTAAATACGAAGGACTTCCTCATCCGCAGCAATCAAACGTAAATGATGCGGACCAGTTGCTTTTTGCAATTAATAAAAAATATCGTGCTAAAAAGCTGGCTGATGAAATAGCCTGGGAACAAGCTTTAGCTGAAAACACAAAATGGGCATATATAGATTTCAGAAAACAATTTCCTGAAAGTGCGTTTTTCAGGCCGGCAATGTTAAAAATTTTTGAGCTGGAGGACGAAGAAAGCTGGAAAAAAACATTAGAAAGAGGAACTTTATCTGCATTTTCTGTGTATATCGACAATTTTCCGCAAGGAAGATATACAGAGGAGGCTAATCAAAAAATAGCCGAATTGAGGCAATCTGAACTCTTACAGTATGAAGGCCACTTCTGGAACCGGGTTCTAAACAAAAGTGATCTGGCTTCTCTTCAAAGCTATCTTGACAAGTATCCTAAAGGGCGGTATGTTCAACAATGTAATGAAGAAATTCTTAAGTTGAAAGAGAGAGAACCGGTACAGCCATTTGAAGGAAACACTTTACAGAGATATAAGGAAGAACAAGAAACACAAAAAAAGGAAGAAGAAATAAAGACTCAGGTTTTACAGAGGGAAAAAGAATCGGAGAAAGATCGCGAATCAAAAAGATTAAGAGAGCAGGAAATGCTTGCGTATGAGAAAAAAGAAAAGGAACTGGCAGCTAAAAGAATAGAAGCGGAAAGAATAAAAGAACTGGAACTGAAGAGAAAAGAAGCAGAAAGAATAGAGGAACAGGAGCAGGAGCTGAAGAGAAAAGAAGCGGAAAAAGTAAGGGAACAGGAGCTGAAGAGGAAAGAAGCAGAAAGAATAAGGGAACAGGAGTTGGAGCTGAAGAGGAAAGAAGCGGAAAAAATAAGGGAACAGGAGCTGGAACTGAAGAGGAAAGAAGCGGAAAAAATAAGGAAACAAGAGCTGGAACTGAAGAGAAAAGAAGCAGAAAGAATAAAGGAACTGCAACTTGAAGCGGAAAGAATTGAGAGCCTAAGGCGAAAAGAGGAGCAGCAGGAAGCAAAGAAAGAGGCGGAAAGAAAAAAGCTCCACGAGCTTGAAATTGCGAGAAAAGAGCAGCAAAGAAAAAATGAAGAAGAGTTTGAAAGAAAAAAAAATGAAGAAAGAATAAAAAAGGAAAGAGAGCAGGCAGAACAGAAGATAAAGGAACTGGCAGCAAAAAAATTAAATGAAAAAGGACAACATACACAAGGGCTATTGCATTCAAACGAATCTAATGAATTTAAGATAAGTGAAGAGGACTATAAAGAAAAAGTAAATAATCCTAAAGAAGTGATCATTCTTGTTGGTACTATTATTCTGGTTGTTTCAATATTATTATATATTATTTTTAATAACATTTAATTAGTATAGCAGGTTATAATACATATAAACACATTACATGGTCTTTAGCAACTCCATATTAAATCTTTAAATTATAAAATATAAGTTAGCGTTAAAACTAACAGTAACTATTTAAATAGTGTATAGGTAAATAGAATATTGTTTCCTGATTCTATAAATCCTACCCTTGCTTAAGAAATAATATGAATAATTTTTTCTTGTGTAATGCATTTTAGCATTGATAAAAGCTCACGGAAATTATTCTTTTGTCGAAACTATTATAAGACATTTCCTGAATAAATTTAAATTGAGATAGTCAGGTGCTGCTTCCGCAGCCCTGGCGGGCTCATCAAGTAAAAAATTATGAATGTTAATGCCAACGATGCGGAATATGATTTACCCGAAATAATTTTCTTTAGAGCAAGTGATGCTATAGTAGAAAAGAGGGAAGCTTTTTCACTTTATTGGGAAGTTAAAAATGCTGTAACAATTGAAATTTTTAAAAATGGTATATCATTTTTAAAACCTAATGCCGAAGAAAGAAGTGTCACGGTCAAAGAAACGTATGATGGTAAGGACAAGGAGGTTAAATACAGCCTTACAGCAGTAAATGATTTTGGGCAGATACAAAGTTTACCTGTATCGGTAAGAATAACCGATGTCGTGAGCAGCCACAATTCATTTCCTGAAATTATTTTTTTTAAAACAAACGTATCAGCGATTCGGAATAAAGAACCATTTACCCTTAGCTGGGAAGTAAAGAATGCTACTCATGTAGACCTTTACAGAAACGGATTGGTATTTAGAAAGTATAATGCAGACAAAACCAGTGCAACAATCAGTGAATCATATGATGGTAGGGATAAAGATATTATATATACCCTTCTTGCTTCCAATAACAAAGATAAAATAGAAAGCGCTCCTTTATCAGTTGCTATAACAGAAAAAATTATTCCTGTTACAAAAAATATAATACCACTTCATGAAGAAGATACGCCTTCAGCGGTGGAAAAAAAACAGGAAAATGAGGAGAAGGGAAATCATGTAAATGTCGAAAATGAGGAGAAGGAAGTTGTTGAAGAAACCAGGAATCAGGTGCCATATGCTGATGAAGAAACCCCTTTGATTCAAAAGCGCTATCAGGAAGGTAAACAAAAGAATTTACGTAATATTCGTTTATACCTATGGGGTATTTTAATAATTATACTTCTCGCTTTATTTGGAGTTATATTTTATTTTCAAAGCAAGCCCAAAATACTTGATTTTGATCCTAAATCCGCCGCAGAAGAACATTCAATTGTGATCGTTGGAAAAAATTTTCCAGCAGACAGTAACAAGTTCCAAATTCTTTTTAATAAGAAAAAGGGTAATGTTGAATATAATTCAAAAGAAATCATACGTGTGGTTATTCCTCCATTAGGTGAACAAAAAACTAACGATAGTGCTAATGTTGACGTTGAGATAGTAATGGTTTATAAGGGAGATACTATACATGCTTCGAAGAACCTGCTGGTAGTTCCCAAACTAAAAGAAAGAGGAAAAGAAAATACAAGTACTTCTTTTATTAACCAGGTACCCGTTACCGATTCACCAATATTGGAAAAGCCAAAAAAAGTTAACAAAACTGCTGCGCGACATAAAGATATTGTAGTTAATCAAACGGGGGAGAAAGTTGATAGTCAGCCAACAGAGAAAAAAGAGGAATCTCTAAAGCAGGTTAATATCGACATTTACAAATCAGTACATGCTTCACCTGGCGATTATAACAAGAGGTTACTTGGCGGAGTAAAGGGGCTTAAAGTAACCGTTGTAAATGACTCACCTTACGACTTAGATAAAGTAACAGTAACAATCAGCTATCTGAAAAACAACGAACGGGAAGTTAAAAAAGAACTAATGCTTTTTACCAATGTCAGAGCACATTCCAGTAGTATTCTTGATGGATCTCGTACTAACAGGGGTTCAAAAGTAACGTGTAGTGTTACATCAGTAAGTTCCAAACAACTTGATGCAGATTTAAACCGCTGACCTTCACGAGTGAAGTATTTGTATTTTGATGGATATTACTATGAAATTGTTATAAAGAACAGTTTTTTACAGGATATTTTTATTTCTGATGTTTTTTCTAAAGTTGGGGAAACATAATCTACTATCGTTGTCTTTTATATTAACATGCTTTTATGGTTTTATACATCAGCTATCTGCCGAACTGGTTGAAAACAACAGTTTAGTTCCAAATATCTTTGGTTATATTCTACTTTATTTTTTAAAAGTGCCTTGTATTTATCCTGCAACATTATTTTTATGATGTTCATGCTCGTTATTGATATAACCGGCTAAGTATATAATCCATTGGTAAAATAATTATTCATAATTTCCGTTTTTAAAGTCATACATATATCTATGAAAAATATAATCATACTTGCAGGATTAGTAATTTTACTGATTCCTTCATGCACAAAGACATCCCAACTATTAAATGTTGCCTCTGGTAAGGATTCTTCGTTACCTATGGAACTTGCCTACTGGCAGTATTACTCTGAAAAAGACAAGTCTTTTAAAATGCCTCAAACAGGCCGGTATGTAAAAACCGCTGAAGGGTTGCAGGTATTTGCCGCCGACACCAGGGCAGGAGCAAGACTATCCACCAATTCAGAAATATATGTAAATGGAAAAACCGCTTATATTAAATGGAAATTTAATGGTGGCGGCGATTTCTCGGATTATAAAGCTTCGTTGTATTATGACAAATACAGTGATGGCATTCACGAATATCAGAAGGCCGATTTTTTATACCTTACAACAAAAAAAGTATATAACGAGTCAGCGTTGGTAGCCGAAGATACCTGGTATTATACCAGGATAACTTTTAACAATGGTATTGTAATTGCAAACACTGCGTCTAAAGATTATGATAATGCCGGTGGTGAAATTATTCAGACACGTACAAGTTCCGTACCGCTCCATTCTGGATTTCTGGCTGTAAGAAGTTATGATAATTATGTGGGTTCAAAATCTTATTTTATATTAGGAGAGTACAACCTGAAAAATAAATAATCAAGTTTTTACACAAGCATCACTGTAGTTTTTCATTTGGCTTTTTTCTTATATAATCAATGGCTTTGAATACTTCCATATAAGTCTTGGCATCTATTTAAATACTTTTGAAAGTGCCATCCCGGCCTTTTGTATAGTTTGTAGTACTCCAAAAATTTCCTCCTGTCCATACCGATTGTAAACGGTAATTAAAATAAATCTTTTATCCCGACAGGAAAATCCGCAGCACACAATCAGAACCATCTCTATTTGGTAAAAACGCTGTAGGAAAGTACAACTCAAGCCCTAAAGATATTGACAGTTATTTCACCTTGTAATAAAGGAGAAAGTAACTTAATATTGATTTTGATTACCATGTATACTTAATGTACACTCACTAATAATAAATCAATATCGTTAATTTAACAAGGTTGAAGTGTCCTTTTATATGTGAAATTACAATTTGATTAAAAGTCTTAGAGTCCCTTGTGGGGTTTCCTTTGTGTTCTTTGTGGTTAAAAGACTCCTGGAATCATAGACCGCATTTAACTACAAGGAGCACAAGGGATGCCTGCAATATCAATAAATCATTTACATAAAAATCGTCCTTCTCTTTAAAATAACTTAATTTAATTTCCCAAAGGGTTTAAAACAACTACCGAATTCCCAAACTTACAATCCAATTGTAAACGTTGAACTTTAAATTGTAAACTAACTTGACCATCCTCATTCTTCTTACCTGCACCTGCTTGTTGATACTATTGGTAGCATGGGGAAATATACATCCCTTCCTCGCTTTTTTAATAGTGGCTATTTTTGCCGGACTGCTATTAGGCATGCCGGCAACCAAACTGGTAAACGCCATACAAAAAGGTATGGGAGATACCATCGGAACCCTTATTACTATTGTTGTGCTGGGTGCCATGCTGGGGAAATTAATTGCTGAGAGCGGCGCTGCTCAGCAGATAGCATCTGTACTGGCTAAAGCTTTTGGCGTAAAATATATTCAATGGGCCTTACTCATCACAGGATTTATTGTTGGCAGTACACTGTTTTATGGAATAGGCTTTGTACTGCTGGTGCCATTGATTTTTTCAGTGGTGTTTGAGTACAAATTACCTGCGGTTTATATCGGCTTGCCCGCGCTGGCGGCGCTTTCTGTAATGCATGGCTTCCTGCCGCCACATCCTTCTCCCACAGCTTTACTGGTACAGCTAAACGCTGATATGGGATTGACATTGTTTTATGGAATTATCGTAGCCATACCTGCCATCCTCGTAGCCGGACCATTATATTCACGAACATTAAAAAATATTACAAAAGTGCCGCGTGATATTTTCCGTCCGAAACTATTAACTGCTGATCAGTTACCTGCTGCCTTCAATAGCTTTTTTGCAGCATTACTACCTGTGCTGCTGCTAATGACAGGTACCATTCTTACGTTATTAAAAATTGAAAATCAAACGCTTCAAAAAATAATCTCTTATGTAAGTAATCCTACTATTGCTATGTTGGTAGCATTAGCTGTTGGTACTTATATGCTTGGACTCAGGATGAATAAAAACATCCGCGAGATTATGAGAATCTATGAATCCGCGGTAAAAGATATCAGTATGGTATTATTGATCATTGGCGGTGCCGGAGCTATGAAGCAGGTATTTATTGAAGGTGGTCTGGATAAAGTAATTGCCGGTTACCTTCAGTCCTTGCACATGCAGCCGTTGGTATTAGGATGGTTAATTGCTGCACTCATTCGTGTGCTGCTCGGTTCATCAACCATTGCAGCCCTAATGACGGTTGGGTTTATCAGTCCGGTTATGGTTCAAAGCCATACAAACCCAAACCTGATGGTGTTGTCTATAGGTGCGGGAAGTATGATCTTCTCGCATGTTAATGATTCGGGATTCTGGTTGTTCAAGGAATATTTTAATTTAAGCCTGAAAGAAACTTTCCGCTCTTTTTCGGTGATGGAAACTTTGGTAGCAGTTGTAGGATTGATGGGAGTGTTGGTGCTGAATATGGTAATTTAAAGTGTTTGTTATTGTGAACCATTTTATAACTACAGAGTCCTTCATGAATTTGCAAATTCATCAAGGACTCTGTGGTTATAAATTCCGGCAAACGGTAGTGCAGGTTTTCCGGTTAAGTTGATATCCCATATCTTTATTACATAACTACAACGATTTTCTTATATGAAACCACTTCATTTATTTTTCTGTTTTTTGACAAGTATGATCTTTTCATTTTTTTTTGACACGGCCTGTTCCACCCAGCTATTCGTTTCACTCTTTGATGGCAAATCATTTACAGGCTGGCAGGGAGATACCCTGCAGACATTTGGGATAGAAGATCATTCAATTTCAGGTGGTTCATTAACCAATACAGTTCCTCATAATGAATTTCTCAGCACTATTAACAGCTATCATAATTTTGATCTGAAATTAAAGTTTAAGCTGCTAGGCACTGGCTTCGTAAATGCAGGAGTACAATTCAGAAGTAGAAGGGCCGATAATCCTGCCTACGAAATGGTCGGCTACCAGGCTGACCTGGGCAATGGCTATTGGGCAAGTTTATACGATGAAAGCCGGAGAAATAAAACGCTGGAGAAACCCGATTCCATTACAGTAAGTAAAATTTTAAGAATGGATGACTGGAATAATTATGAAATTATTTGCAATAATAAAAACATACGCATTCTTTTGAACGGTCATCAAACAGTTAACTATTCAGAAGGTGATAATTCGATTCCCCAGGAAGGACTGATAGCTTTGCAAATCCACGGCGGCGGTAAGGCAAAAGTTTTTTATAAGGATATTTTTATTAAGAAGCTACCCTGAGAGCTGTTAGCAATCAGCAATTTCAACATAACCAGTAACTGAACTATGAACCATGATTTCAGGGAGGAACACAAAGTTACCGTGCCCCTCCGTGCCACCCTGTCTCCGTGGTTCATTTTACATCTTTTGAGCCCGAGAAAGTCCCTTCACCCAAATCTCCGAAAACTGCCTTGCCTTTCATCGTATTACCATCGACAATTCCGGTATATACTACGGCAATTTCGTTAGCCTTAAATTCAAGCCTGATTTCTTTGTCTTTCAAGGTTCCTTTTACAGCTGCTTCACCCAACTGTCCGGTATAAGTGCCGGTGATCAGATCTCCCTGTTGCTTTAAAACAAAAACAGGTGAGCCGCTCCCCGCTGTAGTTTCCACCTTCATATTCCATTTGCCCGAAACATCAATTGCCTGTGCAAATACTGATGCAGCTGAAATAAATAGTAAGGTCATTGTCATTAACGATGCAGTAAAAATTATTTTTTTCATATAAAAGTTTTATTAATGGTTAATGGTTAACGGTTAGTGGTTAATAATTATCGTTAATAAAATTAGGAAACTTACCGTTAACAATTAATCATTAACCATTAACAATTATTACATTTTTGGATTCAACGCCAGGTTAATGCGCTGAGCTTCATCCTGTAAATGATACCTGCTCATCTGGTCTTTTGTACGCGGTATGGCTGCTTTTATATCCTTAAGCAGGTCAGATAAATGTCCGCGGGCAAGAGACGGTACATCTGAATTTTTTGTATTAGGAATAATAAACGGACTAAAAAAAGATATGGTTGGAGTAGTAGCTGTGGCTCCTGGTAAAAGATTAATCATTCTGTCAACATATATTTTCTGAAGGTTACGCCGGCTCATATCAATGTTGCTGCCAGTACTTAATTCCTTCCAGATTCCTTTTTTCAGATCGCTAAGTAACTCAAGTACGCTGTAAGCATTTTTGCCAAAACGGTTTTCAGTTTCCAACATCCGGGCAAGCCTGGTAGCAGACAAAATATTGGACATAACATTATTCTGGACAGTTGACAGGTTATTGTTTACCGGATCTGAAATTTTATTCAGAATGTTTTTGTCCAGTAACCACTCGGGCGTTTTAAACAATTGCTGATTCAGCCATTGCACAGCTTCTTTCTGTTTGGTTTTTAGCACAGGTTCATACACGTTACCCTTCTCTTCAACACTCTTAAAGGTTTCATATACCCCGCCAATATTTTTAACCACGTGATTTGAATAACGGTTAAACTGTCCCACCAGCTCGCCATAGATCTCTCTAAGATTTTGGTACTTATCACCAGATTCCTTAGTCCATTCAGGTAAATTTTTTATAATAAATTTTAAATTCCGGATACCATATTCACTTGCTTTCATGGCATCATCACTCAGGTCCTCCGTTTGTGCCCGTGGATCGTTATTCCCAAATCCTTCTCCGCCAAACCATAGTCTTGGGTTTTTCTTCAGGCTATCTACTATCATTTCATTCCCTTCTTTCCTGTCCTGCTCTTCTGATTTGTCCGTCCAGCGATAACCCCATTTGATGGCCCATTTATCATATTCTCCGATTCGCGGATAAATTCCTTTACGGGAAATATTATCTTCGGGCTGGGCCACATAGTTGAAACGCGCATAATCCATTATGGATGCGGTATGACCATGTTCTTCCACCCATTTTTTATCACGTAATTTTTCAACAGGAGTTTTACTGCTGCTCCCCATATTGTGTCTCAAGCCAAGAGTATGACCTACTTCGTGTGATGATACGAAACGGATCAGGTCACCCATAAGGGCGTCATCGAATTTCATTTTTCTCGCGCCGGGATCAACAGCCGCGGCTTGAATAAAATACCAGTTCTGTAATAATTTCATAACGTTATGATACCACCCGATATGACTTTCGAAGATCTCTCCGCTTCTAGGGTCATGCACATTAGGGCCGTATGCATTTGATATTTCACTCGCCAGGTAACGTATGGCAGAATAGTTAGCGCCTTCCAGGCTCATGTTACTATCTGCCGGCCATTCTTTTCCAATGATAGCATTTTTAAATCCGGCTTGCTCAAAAGCCACCTGCCAGTCATTAATACCCTGAATTAAATAAGATTTCCATTTTTGAGGAGTAGCCGGATCAATATAATATACAATTTGTTTTTTTGGCTCTACCAGTTCGCCGCGTTTGTATTTTTCAATATCTTCAGGTTTAGGTTCCAGTCGCCACCGTACAATAAAATTTTCCCGGTTAGCCCGCTGAACAGTATCCAAAAACTCAGTAATCTGGTCCGCGAAATAACCAACTCTCGGGTCAAAGAAACGTCGTTTCATTGGGACATCGGGCAGTTTGATAATAGAAGTATTAACTTCAATGGTGACAGCTCCCGCCGCATAGGCACCCGGTAAATTTTGTCCCTGAGGAAATGGAGAAGGGCCGGCAAAAGAAAATGGTGAAGGACTTGAATTAAAGGTTTTAACTGTACGGATTTCCGTATTAGCCGGTAGTGAATGAATGGTTTCTATATATGACCTGTCTAAAGCTATCATCGACAAATTAAAATTTCTTTTAACCTGGGGACTAATGGATACCACCTGGTTATCTCCTTTAAAATAATCGGTAACATCAATAATATATCCGCTGGTATCCCGATTAAAAGCGTAGATGTCGAATACAGCAGCAATAGGGTCGACATTAGAATTTTTCACAGCCTGAAAAATAGGTTTTGAGCTGTCAGGAGATGATATAATATTTATTGTAGTACGAAGGAATAATTTATTTTCAGTAGCTTTCTCAAACCGTAATACAACTTCATTAGCCTGTTCACCACCATAAGATGATCCACCTGCGGCAGTACGGGTAAAGCGGGTAACTGCCAGTAAATCTTTACCAAGCATGTTTTTATTGACCTCAAAATAATATTTGTCATTCTGCCAATACACATTAATCAAACCTTTTTGTATACGACCCTTACTGGTGTCGATAAAACTTTTGAATGATTTAGGTGTAGCTCTTTGAGAAGAGAAAGGCGAGGCCCCTGGAAATGTAATTGGAGGAGTGGCCTGAGGTGTGCCGGGTAAAGCGGTAGGGGTAGTGGTGGTGGTAGACAGTCCTGCCGGTGGCATGACGGTAGGAGTGGTTGATTTTGTTTTTGTTTTTTGCGTTTTTGGTGCGGTTGCACAACCCGTCGATAGCAGGGTTAAAACAATAAGAATATTATAGGAAAATCTCAATTTCATCAGCTAATTTTCAGCCAATATAAACAGTTTTAAGGAATTAAAATCAATATTCAATCCTGATCTACAATTTTGTGAATTGTTTGATTTTTATCCTTTTTCCTGCTGATTTAACCATCTTATTTTTAACATCCTGGATAGCAATATAAAAGTAACTGCTACATATTTGATAAAAATCATATTTTAAAAAATGCATATCCAATAATTCAGCTCATAAAAGCGGTAAAAATGGTGCTTTGTCAAAGATTACTATAATAAAAACTTTCAAACTTATACAGAATTAGATTGTCACTTGTCTGGGTATGATAGTTGCAATTTTTTATTACTGTTATGAGTAACTAAAAAGCTACATTCAGTCAACACTATTAAAAAATCTAAAAAGCATAATTTATGCTTAGTGTAAAATATAATAATACAACAACCTGCAAAATTGATGGATGGTTAAGAAGTACTATTGATAGCTCAAAATCTACTGTTGAAGATACTGCGCTTAATCACTCCCAAAGAAAGCATATAAATGCTAAAGACAGTCATTACAATTCCCACGAAAAGGGTAAGAATAAATTTGATTCTGATAATATGAAAAATGTCTGAATTGGGATTCGTGGGATTAAGGGATTATAGGATGGATTGTCTGAATTGGGATTCGTCGGATTAAGGGATTATGGGATGGATTCTGATATTAATAAAGAAAAAAATTGAACTTGATTGTTAGGATGATTGTAGATTTATGTGCTACGTAATGAAAGAACAAATAAATGATAACACTACCTACAAAATAATTGGTTGTGCTATGAAAGTTCATAGTACGCTGGGTAATGGCTTTCAGGAAGTAATTTATCAAAGAGCATTAGCTATTGAGATGGAAATGCAGGGGCTAAAGTTTGCAAGAGAATTAGAAATGCCTTTGTTTTATAATAATGTTAATATAGGAAGCCGAAGAGTAGATTTTGTAGTTGAGGATAATATTATAGTGGAATTGAAAGCACTTACGAAATTAGAAGATGTGCACCTGGCTCAGGGTTTAAATTACCTTGTTGCCTACAATGTTGATAAAGGATTAATATTAAATTTTGGCGCTCAAAGCCTGGAGGTGAAAAGATTAAAACATTCTTTAAATAAAAAGCTTTCTGATAAATCTGATAATCCTTAAACAATAAATTAATTCTATTGTAGGTTAAATCAAATCCCATAATCCCTCAATCCCACGAATCCCAATTCAGACAATAAAGAATCGAAACTTCTGCATTAATAATCCATCCCATAATCCCCCATTCCTACAAATCCCAATTCAGACAATTATTACCTATATTCGGCTTTCACATAACTAATGCACCAATCATGACCTATTGTTTGGGAATTAAAGTGAAAGATGGATTAGTAGCAATTGCTGATACCCGCATCACCTCCGGCACAGACACTACCATGAAGAAGAAGATCTTTGTGGAACAAAAAGATAAATATTCCCTTTTCATTATGACCAGCGGCCTGAGGTCGGTAAGAGATAAAGCCATTCTTTACTTTAAAGAACTGGTAGGACAGGAAGAACACAATAAATTGTATAAGGCGGTTAATGCTTTTGGCGAACAGGTAAAACGGGTAGCAGCAGAAGACAAATCCTCCCTGGAAACATCTGGTTTTAAATTCGATTTAAATACTATTATTGGTGGACAGTTAAAAGACGATGAAGAACATAAGCTCTTCTTATTATATCCTGAAGGAAACTGGGTGGAATTAGGACAGGGTGCGCCTTATGTTATTATTGGTAACTCTGGTCATGGTAAAGCTATTTTAAATCGTACCCTCAGGGAAAATACCACCATGAGAATAGCCTTGAAAACCGGATTTCTTTCCTTTGATTCCACCCGTGTAAGTTCTAATAATGTTGACTTTCCCATTGATGTAGTCCTTTACAACAAAGGCAGCTTTTCACTTGTCGAGCATCGTTATGAAAAAGCTGACCTGGAAAATATTTCCGCGCAATGGGCCGTTCAATTAAAAAATGCCCTGGAAAATATCCCTGAAGACTGGCTGGACGCTGCTTTTAATAAACAACCGAAAACTAATGTATAATAATGAAGTTTGAGATTAGTGCGGAACTCGGATATACTGTTAGTAATTCAAGCGCTCTTTTATTGAATATACATGCGCTTAGAACGCCCCGCCAGACTGTTATTAAAGAAACATTCACCATTGATCCTTATATGAAGGTAGAAGAAATACTGTCTGTTCATGGCGAAAACAGGTTTATACGAATAGCACTCACTACAGCAGGAGCTCTTACAATATCCTATAAAGCATTCGTTGATAATTATTTTGTGATAAATGATTATTCAGATCAGCAGTTGATTTCGGTGGCTCAGCTTGACCCATCTGTATTTCAATACCTGTATCCAAGCCGGTATTGCCAGTCAGACAAGCTCTACCGTTTCGCGAACACAAAGTTTGGCAGTATCCTAAATCCTTTTTCAAAAGTTATCGCCCTTACCAACTGGATCAACGGGAATGTTGAATACCTGAGTGGCTCCACCAATTCACAAACATCAGCGTATGATACCGTAACCGAGTTGGCGGGTGTTTGCAGGGATTTTGCACATTTAGGCATTGCCTTATGCCGGGCTCTCACTATTCCCGCAAGATATTTTACCGGTTATGCATACCAGTTACAACCACCGGATTTTCATGCCTGCTTCGAAGCTTATATAGGTAATGAATGGGTATTGTTCGATGCTACAAAGCTGGTTCCTCTTAACGGACTGGTGAAAATTGCTACCGGAAGGGATGCTGCAGAAACTGCTGTAGCAAGCCTCTTCGGCATCGTTCAGGGTAACAGTATAAACGTAACCTGTGAAGTGGCTGAAAAGAATTTTAAGCCTTTCTTCTATGAGCACGAGGAGATGAAAGGAATTACCTATAAATAGCAGTCAGCGATCAGCTGTCAGCTATCAGGAGGAACATGTACTGGTACTGATTTCCTGACTGCTGTTAGCTATTTATAGTAAACATAACAGTAAATTTCAATTAACAAATAATGCCATGATAAAACTCAGCGCTTGTTATTTAATCTTTGTTTTCTTCTTTTTAAACATACACGCACAAAGCGTTAACAAGGTATCAGGAACCGGTGCTATAAAAGTATCAGTAAGTAAAACTGATAGCAGCTACCAGTTGATAAGGGCCGGACAGCCTTACTTTATAAGGGGTGCCGGAGGTAGCAGCTATCCCTCTCGCATAGCTGCTTATGGTGGCAATTCAATACGCACCTGGGGCAGCAAGGACGGACAGAAGATGCTTGACTCAGCAGCAAAGTATGGCCTTACAGTATTGATGGGGTTAGATGTTGCTCGCGAAAGGCATGGATTTAATTATGATGATACGGTTGCTGTTAACAAACAACTGGAAAGCCTGCGTAGTGAGGTAATGAAATTTAAAGATCATCCGGCCCTCCTGGCCTGGGGAATTGGCAACGAATTAAATCTTCAATATAAAAATCCCAGGGTATGGGATGCTGTTAATGAGATTTCAAGGATGATACACCAGGTTGACCCGAATCATCCAACAAGCACTATGCTTGCAGGCGTTAATAAAGGCCTGGTAGACCTTATAAAAGCAAGGGCTCCCGATCTTGATATACTTTCTATTAATACTTATGGCGGGTTACCAGGTTTGCCTGCCACTCTTAAGTTATCCGGCTGGGAAGGCCCATATATGGTTACTGAATGGGGCCCTACCGGCCATTGGGAAGGATTGCATACCGCCTGGGACGCACCAATAGAGGAAACAAGTAGCGAGAAAGCAGCGGTGTATAAAAGCCGGTATGAATATTCCATGGAAAAGGACAGGCAACATTGCCTGGGATCGTACGTTTTTCTTTGGGGACAAAAGCAGGAAAGGACACCTACCTGGTATGGAATATTTACTGATAAAGGAGAGGAATCTGAAGTAGTTGATGTAATGCAATTTCTATGGTCAGGCAAATGGCCGGAAAATAAATCACCACATCTCTATTCACTGCAGGTAGATAATAAGAAAGCTATACAAAATGTATATCTTAAACCGGGCGGTAATTATGATGTCCTGGCGGTAGCTTCAGATCCGGATAACGACCCCCTTTCTTATCGTTGGGAATTGCTTACCGAACCCACCCAGTTAAGCTCCGGTGGTGATTTTGAAGCCAGGCCACAAACGATCGAACATCTTATCTCGTCTGCCGGTAAAGGAAAAGCCGGTTTAAAAGCGCCTGAAAAAGAAGGCGCCTATCGTTTGTTTGTGTACGTTACCGATGGCCATAATAATGTAGCGACGGCGAATGTTCCTTTCTTTGTGAAGAAGTGAGGGGATTAATTGTCTGAATTGGGATTTGCGGGATTTTAGGATTATGGGATTGATTGTCTGAATTGTGATTTGTGTGATTTGTGGATTATAGGATTGATTTTACAATACTGGAATTCAGTCACTATTGTCCTTTCATTTGCAAATATTGAAGTAATCTAAATAATCCTATTTTACTTTTATAAACATAATTGTCACCTCCATCCCATAATCCCTAAATCCCGCAAATCCCAATTCAGACAAACACGCACAAAAAACCCGGGAGTTACAATTCCCGGGTTATAAATCTTAAACATGTTATATCAACGCTGAAAGCTGATTGCTATTTCTTCATTTTAACAACCTTGGCTGTTTTCCAGGCAATTCCATTTTTCTGTATTTGTATTATGTAAACGCCCTCCCTGATATTAATACCGTTTAAATTCATTTTTATAATATTATTTCCTGCAGGAAGTCTGCCAGGGTGATTCATTAATACCTTTCTGCCATTAAGATCAAAAAGACCGATACTGATATCATTTGTTGAAACAGCGTTATAAAAATCTATCGTAACGCTTTGGTCAAACGGGTTAGGGTAAACGCTGTTCAGGTTAATTGTTTCCTGTCCGGAAACTGCTGAATTTACCACTTCAGACTTCTGCATTGCGGTAGTAGGAAAAATGTCCCGAAATGCCGGAGCCTTTATTAATGCGAATGCTTCATCAGGTATTCGCTGTCTTGGTATGCCCGGCCCTGTCCAATACACTTCTATTGATTGCCCGCCATATTGTTCAAAGTAAGTGATCGTTAAGGGATATACGCCGGCGTCAGCAATATTAACGGTGCCTGTAGCTGACTTCGCGGCATGCACCCCGTCATTATCTACCAGAGCGGTTGCGCCAACTGAATAAAAAGTATTAAAATAAAGTTTGCTTCCATCATCGGAAACTGTTTCAAAAGTATAGTTTCCCGGAGCAGGTATGTTAATATAACCCTGCCATACAATTCCGAATATATCATCCCGGCCTACCGGCTTTGCAGTATTTATATCAATATTAGAACTGGCACCGGTTTTTTCAGGACTTAATGCATTGAAATCAGGTAGCATTGTCCAGGCACCTCCATAACTATTGTAGTTGAGCCGGTTAATCAGGTTTGATGGATTTGGCGAGAATACTTCAGCAGGAATAAGCTGCCTTGGAAAAAATCGTCCTGACCAGTACACTTCCATTTTTTGGTCACCCGTATTTTCAAAGAAGGTGATGGAGATGGGATAAGTGCCCGCTTTTGCAATAGACACCGTTGCTTTTGCAGAAGTGGCTGCATGCAATCCATCGTTATTTACGGTAGCAATAGCTGAAGGAACGTATTTAGAATTGAAATAGAGCTTGCTGCCATCATCTGAAATTGTTTCGAAGGTATAGGTTCCTTCAGTAGGAATAGTAATATAGCCCTCCCATACAAACGCGAAGTTATCGTTTTTGCCTGCAGGTCTTTTGCTGATATCCACCGTAGCGCTCTGACCGGTTTGCACGGGTGTTAATGCGGTAAAATCAGGAAGTGTTGTCCAACTGCCTTCATAGTATTTATAGTTGAGGCCATTGGTTAAAAAGCCAGGCTTTGTATCATCAGTAAATGCCGCATCAGGGATGCGCTGCCTTGGAATGCCGGGACCCTGCCAGAACAACTGCATTGTTTGTCCGCCACCGTATTGATTATAAGTTACAGCGACCGGATATAATCCCGCTGATGGTATGTTAATAGTCCGGGTAACTGATATAGGCGCGTGCAGGCCATTATTTTCAAAATTATTTACGAGTGGATCAGCAATAGAAGAATAAGGAGTATTAAAATAGAACCTGCTTCCATCATCTGAAATTGTTTCAAACGTGTAAGTGCCGGGAGCCGGAATATTGATATAACCCTGCCAAAGGAAGGCATAATTTTCATTTATTCCGGAGGGCTTTATTGAGATGTCTACATTGCTGGTTGATCCTGCCTGCGCCGGAGTTAACCCTTCCAGGCCTACCAAGCCATAAGTAACATTAGTGAAGAATTTATAATAGAGTCCGGTTGATGCCGTAGTTAAATAAACCACGCTATTTAGCGAAAAATTTCCCGCAGAATCTACCGCCCTTACCTGTACTAAATTGTATGTGTTAGGAGGTAAATTTTCCAGTGTGGCAAATGATTGCGAAGTGGTAAGTATTAAATGGCCAGCATAAAACACCTGGTAAGCAGCAACGCCTGTGTTATCGGTGGAATTTTCCCAGTCGATCTTCGCGAACCTGCGGCCTGCATAAACTACGTGCAAACCAAGCGGAACTGTTGGAAGAATATGATCAACCTGCTCTGTTTTTGGCGTGAACAAGGCATTTGGTATAAGTTGCCTTGACATGCCTGGCGCTGTCCAGTAAAGCTGCATGGCCTCGCCACCATCTTTTTCAAAATATGTAATGGCAACAGGATACAATCCCGCTGTTGGTATGTTTACTGATCCAGTGGCGGATTGTGCCGCATGCAAGCCATCATTGGTGACCAATGCTGTTGCCGATGGAGCATAGAAACTATTAAAGTAGAATTTACTGCCATCATCCGAGATTGTTTCAAAAGTATAATTGCCTGGAGTCTGGATATTGATATAACCCTCCCATACAAACGCAAAATGGTCATTAGTGCCTGCAGGCCTGATGCTGATATCAACATTGGGTGTTAAGCCGGTCTTAACGGGAATCAATGAATTGAATTCCGGAAGTGTATTCCAGTCGCCTGTATAAAACCGGTAATTTAACCCGGATACAGCAATATCTTCAAGGGAAAATGCCGCGAGTATTGATGTTCTGGAATAGTAGTCGGTTCCCAAAACAAATACATCGTTTCCTGATAATACAGCTCCGAAAGTCCGGGGGTTATAAATAGGCAGCGACGCAAATCCGTCTCCATCAAAACTAGTGTCAGGGGAACCATTTGAATTAAACCGTGCAACTAAGAAATCAGACTCGCCACCTGCAACCAAAATTTTCCCGTCTGGTTGTAATAAAATAGTTTGATACAAACCAATGCCTGAAACAAGAGTAAGTTTTCCATCACCATCGAAATCTGTATCCAGGGATCCATTTACATTATAACGTGCAAGCGTGACTTGGCCAAACAGTGTGTATCCACTAACTACAATTTTTCCGTCGTTTTGAACAGCAACACTAACGGCTTGGTCTAAACCGCCGAAATCTGTAATTGCCTGCCCGTCTCCATCAAAGCTATTATCAGGCGTACCATTTGTGTTATACCGGTTAACAATAAAATCATCATTGTTAATTTTGCCTACTGCAATGATTTTGTTATCACTTTGAATGGCTATAGAGGATATATATTCATTAGAGCTAAAGCTTACTCTTCCGGCTACTCCGAATGTATTATCGATAGCGCCATCCGTATTCAACCGGATCATTCCCAGGTAGGAGGCTACTACTATTTTTTCATCGCTTTGAATAACAGCAATAAAATCTATAAGGCCTGGATTGGATTCAGGTACTGCAACCCTTCCATCTCCATTGAAACTGTTATCTAAACTGCCATCAGCATTATAACGTGCCACTACTAGGCTTGAATTTCCGGAAAGGTAACGGTGTCCTACAGCCACGATTTTTCCATTAGGAAGCACTACTATGGAAGTAATGGAATTAGATCCACCATTAAAATCGGTGAGCACTTCTCCGTTACCAAAGGTCTTATCTACCGACCCATCCGGGTTGTACCTGGTCAAAGAGAATTGTGCTGGAGTGTTGAGGTTAAAAAACGCTGCTTTGCTTATAAGAAATTTACCGTCAGGCTGCCTTGCAATAGCGCCGGCTGATTTATTTGGAAGCGTTAACAGCCCCGCATCAGCAAAAGTAGGATCGAGCTGTCCTGCGTTGGCCAGGCAGGTGGTTGCCGGCATAATGAAAAGGAGGCCGAATAATAAGGTTTTTAAAAATGAAGAAAGTTGTAAAGGTTGAAAGAGGGCATAAATTTTTCTTACGGCAATTGAATGCAGGTCATGCAGGGTTGTATACATAAATATAGCTTTAGCAATCTAAAAATTCGTTTTCAGCAGGTATGAAAGTATTACAAAGGAAAATTGGATTTTAACAACAGAAGCTCTTTATCCGGTAAAAACAGCATTTCGTTTGAGAGGGTATAAAATCAAATATATATATAAAAAAAATAAAATGCAAATTAAAAGTTAAGATATTATGCAAGGCAGAGTATGTTAAGTTAAGGAAGTATTCAGATAACTGAAAGTGGAATTCTGCTTGGAATGTAAGGTGGCAGAATTGTAATAATGATGCAACAATTTTATAAAAACGTTCGGTGGATAATCGCTTAACTATTCAAGAATTATTATTACAAAAGTGCATATTCCCACCTGCCGTTCCTCCGGAACAGAGCAACTTATTTATTCCTTTCTACCTACTCTTTTGTTCCTACGGGAACGAAGAAATGTACAGTTGCTATTTCTTAATTAAATGACATTGGAGTGTGGAATATAGATAGGTGTTGTTGAAGTAAGAGGAAGTGGAGGAAAGGTATTGTGAGAGGTTAGAAATCGGTCAAAAGGTTGGTGTTAACATTTTGTATTGAAAATTTTAAACAACCAGCAACAACCATATCTTTACCTTTTAAAGAACGATAAGACCCATTTTTTAAGTCTTTTAATTCCTTAAAAGGTAATCCGATGGCAGATAGTGTTTATATATCATCAAATCTTACTAAACAACAATTAGAGTTCATAAGGGTAATGGATGATTATGAAATTCAGATATTTCGATTTAATGAAATAGAACAAAAAATTAGTAAAAAGTTTGATAACCTTAATGAAGTTTTAGAAAATTTGGTTCATAAAAAACTACTTATCAGAATTGAGAAGGGTAAGTTCTGCCGGCCTAATTTCCGGGACGAAAATGTAATTGGCACTTTTGTAGTTGAACAGAGTGCAATAGCATATTGGTCTGCACTAAATCTTCATGGATTAACAGAACAATTTTCGAATACCATCTTCGTCCAAACAACTCATAATAAAAACTATAAAGAATTTTAGGAACGTCATATATATTCGTCCGGATTAATGCTTCAAAGCGTACTGGCATAATATGGAATGGCTATGGAAATTTTAAGTATCCGATTACTGATATTGAAAAAACGATTATAGATTGTTTTGATCAACCTCAATATTGCGGTGGTTACGCTGAGTTGATTATGGCATATTTACAGGCATATTTACAAGCAGAAAAAATGATTACGTATTGCAAGGCTGTCAACAATACTGCTGTTACTAAGCGGATTGGGTTTTTATCTGTATTTTTTAAATGTACTTCTTTACAAGATTTTATTGCCTTTGCAAAAAAACAAGTGAATTCGAAGTATAATCTTATAGACCCTCAAGGTAATGATATCGGTGAATTTATATCAGAATGGAAATTAAGATTAAACATTAGCATAGAACAACTCAAAGACATTGCTGATTAACAATATTAGTGTCAAGTTAAGCATGAAACCAAGTATCTGGTTACCAGCTATCAGCAAATCAATGCTGAGAGATATCTGCTGATAGAAAATGCATTAATTTATGTTAAACATAACATTAGTATTCAATAGTACTAACAAGAGAATAAATCTTGATACCGCAGTTTATTATTTCAATTCCTCTATGGTGCAATTAAAATGATTCTATCCGCGCTCTTGCTGCTGCACCTTCATCATTTCAATTCCTACATGGTGCGATTAAAAGGATCAAGGATTTGAGATTCCCTTTCTTTTATTTGTATTTCAATTCCTACATGGTGCGATTAAAAGGAAAAACAAAAAGGATTTATGCCTGAGCGTTGATATATTTCAATTCCTACATGGTGCGATTAAAAGCAATATGCCTGGTGGTGGTCAAGCTGACTATTATGTATTTCAATTCCTACATGGTGCGATTAAAAGTGCAATGCTTTTTGTTCTGATAACTGGCTTTTATAAATTTCAATTCCTACATGGTGCGATTAAAAGTCGGCAATCATTTTTTTTCATTCTTCATGTCTTGCCATTTCAATTCCTACATGGTGCGATTAAAAGCAAAAAAGGGGAAGCAATTAGGATAATGTATTGCTGATTTCAATTCCTACATGGTGCGATTAAAAGGGGGCAATATGAATATTACCGGATGGAATCTACCTGATTTCAATTCCTACATGGTGCGATTAAAAGTTTGGTAGCTATTTTAACAAGAGAATCACTCATCTTCTATTTCAATTCCTACATGGTGCGATTAAAAGCGTGCCGGGTTGATGAATTCGGCACGTACTTTTAAAATTTCAATTCCTACATGGTGCGATTAAAAACAGCAAGAATTAGCTGACAAGTGTGGCTTAAATATTAATTTCAATTCCTAGATGGTGCGATTAAAAGAATTATGCTGCCGTGGATGAACTAAATGCTGAATTAAATTTCAATTCCTACATGGTGCGATTAAAAGTCACCCCTATGGTTATAATCTTCCCAGGGTGTGGTATTTCAATTCCTACATGGTGCGATTAAAAGCCACACATAAATACCGTCATTACTAACCCAAAAAATATTTCAATTCCTACATGGTGCGATTAAAAGTGGCACAAGGCTTACTCTGTTAATCAGCTTTCTCCTTAATTTCAATTCCTACATGGTGCGATTAAAAGGATGTTCAGGTTAATGCGGTCAATGAACTCTAAAAAATTTCAATTCCTACATGGTGCGATTAAAAGTACATAATGCATCCCACAACGCATTATGCTTATTAATATTTCAATTCCTTCATGGAGTTCTCCCACCTTTTTATTCAAAATTTTTGCATAGTGCTGAGTAGTCTTTAAATTTTTATGTCCCATCATTTTGCTAACTGATTCAATTGGCACATTGTTATTAAGTGTTACCGTCGTGCCAAATGTATGCCTGGCAGTATGATAAGTAAGCTCTTTTTCAACTCCACACACTTCGGCAATTTCTTTTAAATATTCATTCATTTTTTGGTTAGTCAAAATTGGAAGTACTTTATCTTGTTTAATACAATTTGGATGATCTTTATATTTATCTAATAAAGTAATTGCAATAGGCAACAAAGGAACTGGCGAAGGTGTTTCCGTTTTTTGTCTTTGAATAAATAACCACTTCTTACTATCAATACCGACTCTGATTTCGGAACGCTTCAATTTATTTACGTCGGCATAAGCAAGGCCAGTATAACAACTAAACAAGAAAATATCACGAACAATAGACAATCGCTCAGTAAAAAATTTTTTGTCGGTGAGCGCTTGCAGTTCTTGATCTACTAGAAAGTCCTTTTGAACATCTCTCCTGGTCATCTTATAACCTAAGAACGGGTCTTTTAATATCCACCGGTGTTTAATGCATAAAAGAATAACTTTTTTCAAATCCCCTAAATACTTCATTGCAGTATTATGAGCACAAATCTGTGATTTCAAATAAAACTCAAAATCACTTATAAACGAGAAATCAATCCTTTCAATGCTCATATCATTTGTTTGATATTTTTGTTTAAGAAAGGTTTTAAGATGTCTTAAAGTAGTTTGAAAGTGAGTTAATGTTCCTTGAGCATACTCTTCCTTCTTAATTAATTTTTCCATGTTATTATTATGATCCTGAAAAGTTTCTAATAATAATCTACAAGGTTCAGCATCTCTACCCTGCAAGATGTTTTTTAATTTTGCCACAGTTGGAATTTGACTACTAGCTAGTATTTCTCTATGTGCTTCATACACCTTTACTTGCATCATTTCTAAGTAAGCATTTAGCGCCTTTGCATCTTCTTTTGTTCCTGTAGGACGTCCAATTTTAGAATTCCATCTTGCAGGATCAAACTCCCTATTAGTTGATAATTCTATTCTATCTGAATCGATTGTAATACGCATGTACACATGCATGTTGCCTTTGGAGTATTTTGATGGCTTCCTTAATCTAAATAATAGACTGAATCTTTTAGTTAACATAAATTAATTTTATAGGTTATAAAATTAGATTTACAAGCGCTTTAAAACAAGATGTCCATTTAATGAACCAGTTTGTAATCAATATTTTAGCTCACTAAAAGGGAGTGATTTTCAAAGTGTAAAAACTCCCGATTTTGCCTCATTAGTTTTGAGTGCTTTTCGGTCGTTTTGACATCCTACTAAAACTAAAAAAGCCAGTAAATCAACGATTTACAAGCTTTTAAGCATTTATGATATCCAAACAAGCGGTGAGGGAGGGATTCGAACCCTCGGTACAGTTTAACCCGTACGACGGTTTAGCAAACCGTTCCTTTCGGCCACTCAGGCACCTCACCTAACAAAAATTTTTATACCTTATTAATCTGAAGGGACGCAAAAGTAAATATTATTGTAATACACTCAAAAATTGTTTCTACTAACCTGACAATCTAATAATTAAAACTTTGCTTTTTAACTCCTTTAAAAATTCCCGTTACTATTAATCCCTTTTATTACCTTTGCCCACTTTAAAATCATGCCGTAACATGATGACAAGCCTGGTGCCGTAAGATCAGGTTTGCACGGAACTTCTCAAATCTCCCACCGTTGCCGGTTTGTTTCATGTGGCCCGAAATTAAATATATTGACCCATGTGATAGTAGTCTATTACCGGATAAACCATTTTTTCTTTTATATAAAATATAGTCACCTATTTTGTCTGGGCTTACCCCTCTTAAATATGTGACAAATACACATTTATGAAACTTTCTCAGTTCAAATTTGATTTGCCTCTTAATCTTATCGCCCAAAATCCAGCCAAAAAAAGAGAAGACAGCCGTATGATGGTGATAAACCGCGCGACCGGCCAGATGGATAACAAACACTTTCGTGACATCCTCGATTATTTTGATGATAAAGATGTTTTCGTTGTGAACAATACCAAGGTTTTTCCAGCACGCATGTACGGAAGAAAGGAAAAAACAGGCGCCAAGATCGAAGTATTTCTTTTACGTGAACTAAATAAACCCAATCGCTTGTGGGATGTTATCGTAGACCCGGCCAGGAAAATTCGCGTTGGCAATAAATTATACTTTGGCGACAGCGATGAGCTGGTTGCAGAAGTAATTGATAATACTACCAGCCGTGGCCGTACCATCCGTTTTTTATGGGATGGTACTGACGATGAATTCCGCCAGATGCTGGAACTTTTAGGAGAAACCCCTCTACCAAAATATATTAAAAGAAAACCCGACGAAGAAGATAAAGAACGCTTTCAGACCGTTTATGCAAAGCATGAAGGAGCTGTAGCCGCTCCAACTGCAGGCCTGCACTTCAGTCGTGAACTAATCAAACGCCTCGAAATAAAAGGCATCCGCTTTGCAGAAGTTACGCTGCATACAGGACTTGGCACCTTTCGTCCTATTGAAGTAGAAGACCTTAGCAAACATAAAATGGATGCTGAGTACTACCGTATCGAAGAGCATGATTGCAAAATTGTAAACAAGGCTAAACTTGATGGCAAAAGGATTTGCTCTATTGGCACTACCACCATGAGAGCCATTGAATCTTCCTTTACTGCTGAAAAATTGCTAAAACCTTCCGAAGGCTGGACCAACCATTTTATCCATCCGCCTTATAAATTCAATATTGCCGATTCATTGGTTACCAATTTTCATTTACCAAAAACCAGCTTATTGATCATGACCTGCGCTTTCGCAGGCTATGACCTGGCAATGGAAGTTTATAAGAAAGCTATTAAGGATAAGTACCGTTTCTTTAGTTATGGTGATGCTATGCTGATTATATAGCAGGTATGAGGTATGAGGTATGAGGTATGAGGTATGAGGTATGAGGTATGAGGTATGAGGTATGAGGTATGAGGTATGAGGTATGAAAAATTAACGTTAATTCAAAGAAGATTGTTGTAGTAACAAATGATATTATTAAAACATCTTCCTTACAGATTACAGATAATAAATGATGATATAATCTCTTCACAAAATGAGTAAACTCAATACCTCATACCTTAACTAGCTTCCAATGAAAAAACTACTATTTCTTTTTTCTTTTCAAATTATTACTCTTGTGATATATTCCCAGGAAGTTCTTCCTCTTTACCGGGAAAACATACCCAATTCCAAACCTGCAAAAGACCAGGAAGTAACTACTACCCGAGATGCTAAACATATCAGCATCAGTAAAATCTCAATACCTACCTTAACAATATTCCTCGCTTCACCTCAAACTGCAAATGGTACAGCAATTATTATTTGTCCGGGTGGTGGCTATGTAAATAATGCTGCAGGACATGAAGGTATTGAAGTTGCCAAAACGTTTAATGAAATGGGCATTTCTGCTTTTGTACTTAAGTACCGTATCCCCAACGATACAACCATGATCAATAAAGAGATTGGTCCTTTGCAGGATGCCCAGCGTGCTATCCAGATTGTTCGTCAGCGTGCAAAAGAATGGCACATAAATCCGGAACGTGTTGGTATCCTGGGCTTTTCAGCCGGAGGACATCTCGCCTCTACGGCAGGTACACATTTTTCAAAAGCTGTAATTGATAATAAGGACAATATAAATTTAAGACCTGACTTCCTGATCCTGCTTTATCCGGTGATCAGCTTTACTGATAGCTTAGCGCATATTGGTTCCCGTAATCAACTTATCGGTAAAAATCCTGCTGCAGAAAAAATTAACGAATACTCCAATGAACTTCAGGTAACTACTCAAACCCCACCTTCTTTTCTTGTTCATGCCGGTGATGATAAAACAGTGAAAGTGCAGAATAGCATTGATTTCTACCTCGCTCTTCAAAAAAATAAAGTACCCGCCGAGATGCATATCTATCCTAAAGGTGGACATGGCTTCGGAATGGACAATGCTACTACTAATGACAAATGGATGGAAAGGCTGACGAACTGGCTGGATATGAATGGATGGTTGAAGAAGTAGGTATGAGGTATGAGCTGTTAGGTATGAGGTAAGAACATTTATAAATAATGTAATGCCAATAAGTACTGCAAAGTTTAGAGTATGTATTTGTATTTCCTCATACCCCATACCTCACAGCTCATACCTAATACAAGATCACTCCAGTCCAAACAACCCCTTATTTAATAATTGCAAAGTGTGGATCTTATACTCAGAAGAAATTAATAAAGATATATTATGCCGGCTTCCACCATAACTTACCATGCGAACCGGTATAGGGGTTAACGCTTCAAACAATTTGTTAAGAACGTTCTGAGTTTGCAATATCTCATTTCCAACTATTGAAACAATGGTTTGATTGTCATCAACTTCAACAGTACCAAAAGATTCAAGTTCTTTAATTACAGCTTTTAAGTGAGTGGCATTATCAATAGTTAATGAAACAGCTACCTCAGATGTAGTGATCATGTCGATGGGCGTACGGTATTTTTCAAACACTTCAAATATCTTTCTCATAAAACCATAAGCTAATAACATGCGGCTGCTTTTAATCTTAATGGCAATAATTTCATCTTTGGCAGCGATAGCTTTTACTCCAACACTTCCTGCTTCTCTTACTATTAGAGTACCTTTTGCTTCGGGATCCATGGTATTTAATAACTTTACCGGGATGTTAAACAACTGTGCAGGCCAGATAGAAGCAGGGTGTAGTATTTTAGCACCGAAATACGCAAGCTCGGCCGCTTCTTCAAAACTCAACTGATCGATAGCAATAGTTTTCTTAACAACTCTTGGATCATTATTATGCATACCATTGATATCGGTCCATATCTCACAAACACTTGCATTGATTGCTGCCGCAATTAAAGAAGCACTGTAATCACTACCGCCACGCTTAAGGTTATCTACTTCTCCCCTGGCATTGCGACTGATATATCCTTGCGTAATAAATAGTTTTTTATCGGCATGCTGTTGCAATAACTGGCTCAGCTTAACTTTTATGCTGCCTATCAGTGGCTCATCATAAGCATCGATGGTCATAAAATCAAGGGCTGGTAACAGCACATGGTCTATTCCAATCTCATGCAGGTATACACTGAAAAGCTTGGTGCTGAGTAATTCTCCCTGTGCCAGGATGTCTTTATTTAAAGCCTCATTAAAAGATATCTTCAAAATTATATTAAGGAATTCAAAGTGCTCATTCACCAGGTTCCTGGCCTTTTGTAAAGAATCTTCGTTTGAAAGTAAGCTGTTTAAAAAAGAATCATAATGACCGGCCAGCTTTTCAATTTGTTGCCTGGCAATTTCACGTTCGCCTTTACTCATAGATTCGCCAATGGCTACCAGTGCATTAGTGGTGCCGCTTAATGCACTTAACACTACTATCTTAGGTTCATCGTCGCTGGTGATTAGTTGTGATACCTGGTGCATTCTCTCCGGCTTCCCTACTGAAGTACCGCCAAACTTCATAACTTTCATAACTGCTAAAAATTTAAGAGGTGCAAAGATAATGAGGCAGATGAAAGTTCAAGGTTTAAAGTTTATACCAGTTTTTTTACCGCGGAGGAAAAGCCAGAGAGAAAGAAGAAGTTACACAGAGACGTCCTCTGTGTAACCTCTTCTTTCTCTCTGGCTTTTCCTCCGTAATTATAAAGAACTACAAATTGATCTGAAACTTCTCTCCCACCATTTCAAGATCCTTAACTACAGCATCCAACAGGGGAATGCCGTTTTGAAGGCGTTCGGCTGCTATTTCTCTTTCAGGATCGCCGGGAATAATCACCTTATTGTTGCCTTCAATAGTTAATGCGCTTCTGAACCTGCGTATCCATTGGTCCATATGTTTTTTAAACTCAATGGCAGGCCTGAACGCATCTATACGCATAGCTCCAAAAAAGTGTCCGATCCCCTTTCCAGGAAGGTTATCCGCCACGGGTAAAAAACTAACAAATGGCGGTACCCATGGTCCATAGTTAGCCCCACTTAGCACTGCAGAAAATATATCTACTACGGCTCCCAGCGCATAACCTTTATGGCTTCCATGTTCGAAATCGCCTCCGAGTGGTAACAAAGCCCCGCCACGTTTCAGTTCATGGGGATCGTTTGAGCTCTTCCCAAATTTATCCTGTATCCAGCCTGAAGGTGCTGCAAGATTTTTTCGCTGAAGGATTTCCAGTTTGCCATTAGCTGCAGTAGTTGTAGCCATGTCAGCTACGAAGGGAGGTTCATCTCCTGCAGGTACAACCACACAAATAGGGTTTGTACCCAACAAACGCTCAACAGAAAAAGTCGGCGCCACAAGCGGACTGGCATTGGTCATAACAATACCGATCATATCGTGTTCCAAAGCCATCATAGCATGATATCCGGCAATTCCAAAATGGTTTGAATGCTGAACGCTCACCCAACCCGTTCCAACACTCTTTGCTTTGTCAATAGCCACCTGCATTGAAAAAGGTGCTACAACCAGTCCTAAGCCACCATCTCCATCTACTACCGCTGTTGAAGGTGTTTCATAAATAACTTTTACATCCGGACTTGCATTAATCCGTTGAGCTTCCCACAAACGTATGTAACCGCTTAATCTTGCCACACCATGTGAATCAATCCCTCGGAGATCTGCTGATAGCAATGCTTTCGAAGCCGTTGTGGCATCTGTGTTATTACAACCTATTTTAATAAATACCTCCTGAACAAAACTGAGAAGCTTGTTATACTGGAATACCTGGCTCAATGATTAATGATTAATTGTTAATTGTTAACGGTTAGTGTTCAAATGTCAAAGATGCACCTAAATTGTTAGAGGTTATCCGTTAACAATTAACCATTAACCATTACATCATTTTCATTCCAACCGGGTCCCAATTAATAGCTTTCCTGGAGAAATAACTATCGTTACAAGCCAGGCAGGGGCCTGCAGCACGAAAACCAAAAACAGCATCTTCCACTACTTTCTTACCGCTGCGCATTGATTCAATAAAATTTATATGATGATCGAGGTGCTCGTTGTAACCGTCAGGTGCTTTATAAGAAATATCAGGGATCTTCGCTGCTTTCCTTTCATCAGCTGTATACTTCTTATCGTATTGCTCTTTAAATTCTTTTTGAGTGGCTTCCGGAAAAGTATTGTAAGTATCCCATCCTCCATACCCTGGCGCTTTAGGAAGTTTCTCCCGGCTAATCACAAAACCATTTCCATTCATATCTATCACACCTTCAGAACCAATTAACTTTGTAACTCCCTTATCTCCCAATCCGCTAGCAAAGTTTACACGTAACATTACCTGAAAGGCGGGATGTTCTTTAGTTTCAGGATATTCCATAACACCTACCATAACATCAGGCACGTCCCGGCCATCTTTCCAAAATGTGAGAGCGCCGGTTGTAAATATTCTTACAGGTCCATATGAACCTGTTATAAAATGGATACCACTAATCAGGTGAACGAACAGGTCACCTGGAACGCCGGTTCCATAATCCCTATAATTACGCCACCTGAAAAAACGATTTGGGTCCCAGGACTTTTTAGGAGCATTGCCCTGGTAATTTTCCCAGTCTACCGTTTTTGGTGAAGCGTCTGGCGGAATGGAATATTGCCAGGCTCCTAACGCACTATGCCTGTCGAAACTGGCTTCAATACAATTTAACTGGCCGATCACTCCTGCTTCATATTGCTTTTTAGCTTCGAGAAAAGCAATGCTGCTAACCCGTTGGCTTCCTACCTGGAACACTGCCTTGGTTTCTTTTTGTGTATTTACCACTGCTAATCCTTCCGAGAGCTTATGCACCATTGGCTTTTCACAATAAACTGCTTTGCCTTTCTTCATGGCTTCAATGGAAATTCTATCGTGCCAATGATCTGAAGTTGCAATTATTACTGCATCTATATCTTTCCTGTCAAGGATCTCTTTGTAATTTCTTGTGGTGAATATATTTTTTCCATACAATTCTTTAACCCTTTGAAGATGACCATCATATAGATCACAAGCCGCTACCAGTTGCACACCAGGAACTTTCACTGAAGTCTGCACATCATTAAATCCCATAATGCCCATTCCTATGCACGCTACATTTACCTTGTCATTAGAGCTGATCTTGTTTTCATAATGAATGATCCTGTTTTCAACGGCTTCTTCAGCAGCGAGCTTTTGCAATGAGCCTGCTGAAAGCAATAGTGTGGTGCCGGTTAACTGTTGTAAAAATTTTCTGCGTGAAGAAGAATGATCTTTAGGCATAAACTTGGTCTTTTATATTTAACATTATGAGTAGTTACAAACAAAATTCAGAACAAGGTAAGAATAAAGCACCAACGGGTGCAAAAGTTTATGCCAGAGATACAAGCTATCAGCCGTCAGCCATCAGGAGGAAACTTAATACAAATTAATCTGCTGACTGCTGATAGCTGGCTGCTGATAACAGAACGAGTCATTTTAGAATGAACTTAACACTAGACGTAAAGGCCTAACTAAACAATGATTCTTGTGTAAAGCAACCCTCACCAACTTAACTCCAATTAATATTAATACCGAAAAACAAAGGATACCTTATTAATTAAAATGGCAGATCATCAGTTCCTTCGCTTATTTCGCTAGGCAGATTTACCGGACGATTCTGCGTATAATTTCCAGGTGCTGCATTGTCGGCGCCGCTACTATTTTCAGGCTTGTTAGCACTACCAAGCAATTGAATACTACCTACCCGCAGCGCCAGGGATGTGCCGGTAGTTCCATCATTTTTAGTATAAGTTCTAAGTTCAGGGTTTCCTTCAACATAAACCTGTTGCCCCTTTTTAAGGTATGGTGCAATGCCGGTTCTTTCAGACCAATAAGCACATTCTACCCAGGTGGTTCTTTCCTTTTGTACACCCTGGGCATCTTTAAATTTTTCTGTATGAGCAATTGAAAAATTCATTACAGTCTTTCCACTCACTGTATTAGTAATACAATCTTTACCCAGGTTGCCTATAGCTTGTAGCCTTAACATAAAATTTAGTTTTAATTTGAACTAGCAAAATAAAACATTTATCAAACGGGAACGGGGTTGTTTAACGGTATTTTAATAACAACTTAGGAACAGTCAGAAAATCAGTTTAAGGTTTAATGTTCAAGGTTTAAAGTTCTTCAGCAAACAGTATTAAACACATCGCCAGTACTATGAAGTTTTAGTTACATAGTCAGATAGGTTATCACCTCAGAATTGGATTTTGAAAACATTAAACTATCTATCTTTGCCATTCGAAATTCAAAACAAATGAGCCGTAAAGGAAAAGTTTTAGTGGCAATGAGTGGTGGCATAGATAGTACCGTTGTAGCCCTCATGCTGCATAATGAAGGGTATGAAGTAATTGGAATTACTATGAAAACCTGGGACTATGCTACCACAGGAAGCAGCAAAAAAGAAACAGGGTGTTGCAACCTTGATAGCTTTAATGATGCACGAATGGCCGCTGTAGACAATGGATTTCCGCATTTTATACTGGATATCAGGGAAGAATTCGGCGATTTTGTAATTGAGAATTTTATAGATGAATACCTTGCAGGCCGCACACCTAATCCCTGCGTTATGTGCAACACGCATATAAAATGGCGAGCCCTTATAAAAAGAGCTGATGCACTGGATTGCGAATTTATAGCTACAGGCCACTATGCAAACATCCGCCAGCATGATAACGGCAGGTATGTAATAAGCCGTGGCGTAGATGAAACTAAAGATCAAAGTTATGTTTTGTGGGGATTGCAACAGTACCTCCTCCGGCGTACGCTGCTGCCTCTTGGAAATTACCGTAAAACTGAAATACGTCAGATGGCCCTTGATTTCGGCTACCCCGAACTGGCAAAAAAAGCAGAAAGCTATGAAATATGTTTTGTACCTGACAACGACTATCGGGGCTTTCTAAAAAATAAGGTTGAGGGGTTGGAAGAAAAAGTATCCGGTGGTAATTTTTTAGACAAAAATGGCAAGGTGCTTGGCCAGCATAAAGGTTATCCTTTTTATACAATCGGGCAGCGTAAGGGTCTGGATATCGCGTTTGGAAAACCTGTATATGTTACAGCCATTCATCCTGAAGATAATGCTGTGGTGCTAGGTGATGAAGAAGACCTGGATCAAAACGACATGATCGTTGGAAAGGTCAATATGATCAAATACGACACCATTACACCCGGGATGGAGGCATATACCAAAATCCGTTATAAGAGCCCGGGAAGTTTATCAAATTTATACCCGGAAAATGGCTCAGTCCGCGTTCGCTTTTACGATAATGTAAAAAGTATCGCACCCGGACAAAGCGCCGTTTTTTATGAAGGCGATGATGTAATTGGTGGAGGTTTAATCCAGATGGGAAGAAGAAATTTTAAATAGTTTGAGTCTAAGTTCAAAGGTTTGAAGTCAGTGAGTTCGATTTGAGAGCTGAGCTGACGGCTGATAGCAATCCGGGCAATATCTGATACATAATTTCGTTACTGCTATACTTTGCTGAATGCTTATTAAACTTAACTATCGGTTTTATAAACTGGCTTTTATGATTAGAAGTATCTACAAACTTTTATTATCGGCTGGTTTAATGATAGCTTTAACCAGATGCAGTAAGCAAACTGATTCATTAAGCACTGCAACTATCAACGATTATTATCCTTTAGTAATAGGAAATTATTCCATATATCAACTAGACTCTACAGTTTACGTAAGTTACGGGCAGTCCAAGGAAATCCATAGTCACATTATTAAGGATATTGTTGACGCAAAATTGACTGATAATCTTGGAAGGCCTTCTTTTAGAATCAGACGATCATTCCGTAGTACAGTTGATACTACGCTGTGGCTCGATCATGCTACCTATCTTGTAACGGCTCTTGAAAAATCTTTAGAAGTAATAGAGAATAACCTTCGTATAATTAAATTGCAATTACCTATCAAGGATTACTTTTCGTGGAACGGCAACCGTTATCTCCCTGATGATATCTTCCCTGAATATGGATTCAATAGTACGGCACATTCTAATTTAGGAAGCTGGGAATATAATTATGAAAATGTTAATACCACTGCAACGATAAATGGACAGGTGTTTGATAGTACTATAACTGTGACCAGCTCTATTGCTGACTCAACAGGATTTCCACCAACCAGCCCAAAAGCTCCGGCTTTTAAAACAGTCTGGGAAGAGAAATATGCGAAAGGTATAGGACTGATCTCAAAAAAGATCAACCTGGAAGAGTTCCAACCCACTACCTCCACATATCCTAATGGATATTACTCGGGCTTTGCATTAAAGCAAACGCTGATCAGACATAACTAATGATATGTGAATCGTAAATTCCTTATGAATTGCTATGAGCAGTCAGCTATCATCTATCAGGAGGAAATATACGGTACATTGATTACTGATAGCTGACGGCTGATAGCTAGCGAGTCAAATTATGGTAAATACAACACTATTTCTTTCATGATAAGAGTATTCTTTTTAATTGCCTGCCTTACCCTGATTAGCATTTTCACTAAGGCTCAATATTCACGTTATATTATTTCTTTTAAAAATAAAAAGGGAACGCCATTCAGTCTTGCCAATCCTTCACAATTTTTATCGGCAAAATCTTTAGCCCGAAGGTCACGCCAAAATATAATCATTGATTCAACCGATCTGCCGGTAACACCTGATTACATTGACAGTATACGTGCAATAGCAAATGTGCGTATATTAAACAAATCGAACTGGTTGAACCAGGTTTGTATTAGTACAACTGATCCAGATGCATTAACCAGAATAAATTCTTTTAGTTTCGTTAAAACTGCTGTCCCGGTGGCTTTAAGATTGATTGCCCCACCCAATTATAATCCAAAAATAGAAAGAGAGCAGCCATCTGCTGCCAAGACTACTCATGAGAATTCAGTTACTGTCAATGCCCTTGATTATGGAAATACATTCAACCAGATCCATCTTCATAATGGTGAATATTTGCATAACCAAGGATTTACCGGTGAAGGAATTACCATAGCTATTTTAGATGCAGGATTCTTTGGATATAAAACCAATCCTATGTTCGATAGTGTTCGTTTACAAAGCAGGGTTTTGGGCGAATGGGATTTTGTAGCCGGAGAACAAAGTGTTGATGAGGATAACACTCATGGCATGTATTGTTTTTCCATCATGGCTGCCAATCGGCCAGGCTTTATGGTAGGCGGATCGCCAAAGGCAAAATTTTACCTGTACCGTACCGAAGATGTAAGCTCTGAATATCCGGTTGAAGAACAGAATTGGGCAGCCGGCGCAGAACTGGCAGATAGCCTGGGCGTTGATATGATCTCTTCCTCTTTGGGTTATTCCGATTTTGATGACCATTCTTTCGACCATGGCTATGCGCAGAGAGACGGTAATACCTCCATCATAACAAGAGCGGCTGATCTTGCTGCACAAAAAGGAATTATTGTAATGAACAGTGCAGGCAATTCAGGTGCCAGTAGTGATGATCAGAAATTTGTTGTTTGTCCGGCCGATGGTGACAGTGTAACGGCTGTTGGCGCTGTAGATGCTAACGGAGCAATAGCGGCGTTTTCAAGCTGGGGGCCTAACGGTGCGGGTAAACGCAAGCCCGATATAGTTTCTTTAGGGGTTGCTACAACTATAGCAGGTACCAACGGAAATCCCACAAACGGAAATGGAACTTCTTTTGCAAATCCTAATATAGCCGGACTGATCGCATGTTTCTGGCAGGCGTTTCCGGAATTTAATAATATGGCTATTATAGATGCTGTGAAAAGAAGTTCCAGCAAGTACAGTACTCCGGATAATCGTTTTGGGTATGGCATCCCGGATTTTAAAAAAGCATTCGCCCTACTTGTTGCAAAAAATTTTAAAAGCACTCTTAGTAATGACAAATGTGTTACTACTTTTACATGGAGCGGTAAGGATGATAATCTGATGAGGTATGACATTGAAAGGAAAGCGGGTACAGATACCGGTTATACCAGAATTGTCAGCATTAAAGGCAATTCCGCTGCTTTCGCTATGAACAGCTATTCCTTCAGGGACAGCCTCAAATTTTTATCTCCATTAAATGTAAGATACCGGTTAAAACAAATTTTACCCGGCGACAGCGCCTTGGTATTAATTGATTCGACCATTGCCCTTACTAGTCCTTGTGTAATCAGTAATGGAATTATTATCAGTCCTAATCCGGTAAAAAACAATATCAATCTTACAATAAATTCAGTAGAAGCTATTCCGAAAATGAGTATTGGATTATATAATATGCTGGGACAAAGATTGTATTATTACGAGGGATCAATACCAACTGGTGTGTCTTCTCACGTTATTCCTGCTGCCAGTTTACCTGCCGGAGTTTATCTTATAATTGTCAGGAATAACCGGAAGATTATTTTTTCTGAA
>JAABUK010001928.1_pt1 | contig 38335 bp, 33 predicted proteins | sample 5559141 | NCBI WGS metagenome assembly JAABUK01 (sample SAMN10711869, study PRJNA513367) | rock metagenome | isolation source: Antarctica rocks | place: Antarctica: Victoria Land, Pudding Butte nord | collected 2016-01-03 | reverse complement strand
TAAAATGAAATCTGTTTTAGCCACAGGTATTAGATTTTCCAATGAAACAACCAAACGCAGACAAAAAGGAGTTGGAACAACAGGTAATAATTTTGATTTGACCCTTGTAAAACCTTACGGAATTGATTTACGTTTTAATACGCTTAATTATGCAGTATTTGGGGAAAATATAATTCAGCTAAGCAACCGCTTTTCCATCACACCCGGCGTTCGATATGAAATTATCAATTCAGATTTAAAGGGGAAAATTAATAATGCTTCTGCTGATGTAACTTATACAGGTAAAAGAAACTTTCCATTATTTGGTGCAGGCTTGCAATATCAATTAAATAAGATGAGTCAATTGTACGGTAATATCTCGCAAGCATACAGGCCATTCTTATATGCAAATGTTACACCGGCAGACAGAGTTGATGTTATAGACCCTGATTTAAAAGACAGTAAAGGTTATGATATTGATTTAGGTTACCGCGGTCATTACAGAGATATGTTCAATTTTGATGTTAACGCTTTTTATCTTTTTTATGGTGACCGCGTTGGATTGATTTCACAAACGAAACCTGATGCTACAAAGTATCTGTTAACGACTAATATTGGTGATGCAGTTACAAAAGGTGCAGAAATGTATATTGAATTATCATTGTTGAAGTCAATCACTAAAAGGCAAACGTCAAATGATATAAGAATTTTTAATTCCTTATCCTATACTCATGCACGTTATGCTAATGGTACCATAAACAGCTCTGGTACAAATATTAATGTAACTGGTAATCGTGTTGAGAATGTGCCGGACTGGATGAATAAAACAGGTTTAACATTACAACATAATCATTTTACAACAACCTTTCAATATAGTTATACAAGCAAAAGTTTTAATGATGCATTTAACACTCCTGTCAGTGCAAATGGAATAACGGGATTAATTTCTGCGTATGAGGTATGGGATTGGTCAATGAATTTGCAACTTGCAAAAGCTTATCATTTATCTGCTGGAATAAATAATTTTACAAATGAAAAATATTTTAACCGCAGAATTACTTTCTATCCAGGCCCGGGCATATTACCTGCTGATGGAAGAACTTTTTATATTTCTATAGGATTTAAATTATAAGCAAATAAGCCACAATACCTCAATAACCTAAATGTTTCCATATAACATTATAAACGTCGGAAGCAACAATTGTACTGCTATCACTGGCCTATGTATTCATAATATTGTTCATATCCTGCATCGGTTACCTCTGCCAACCCTCATCCATCAACCGTTATCTCTTACTGGCATTAATCAAATAAATCGGTAGATAAATACCGGTCGCCTCTGTCGCAGATAATGCAAACGATAACCCCTGATGATAGTTCTTTAGATAATTCTACTGCGGCATGTACTGCGCCTCCGCTGCTCATGCCGCAAAATATACCTTCTTCACGCGCTAAGCGTTTTGTCATTATACGGGCATCTTTTTCATCCACTTCTATAATCCGGTCTATTTTCTCTTTTTCAAATATTTTAGGCAAATATGCCTCCTGCCATTTACGTATTCCAGGAATATGTGAGCCATCCGTTGGCTGGCAACCGACAATTTGTATCGCAGCATTTTGTTCTTTTAAATATCGTGAAACACCCATAATAGTGCCTGTAGTGCCCATAGCCGAAACGAAATGCGTAACCTCTCCATTGGTATCGCGCCATATTTCCGGTCCTGTTGTTTTGTAATGCATGGCATGATTATCAGGATTGCCAAACTGGTTAAGCATCAGGTACCCGCCTTTAGCTACTTGTGATGCTGCATAATCTATGGCTCCTTCCATCGAATTTTCTTTTGGCGTAAGAGTTACTTTTGCCCCGAATGCCTTCATGGTCAGCACCCTTTCGCGGGTTGCATCTTCGGGCATCACTATTTCTATTTCAACATCAAATAAGCTTGCGATCATGGCCAGCGCTATACCCGTGTTGCCACTGGTTGCTTCGATTAGTTTTATACCCGGCTTTATCTCGCCACGGTCAATTGCGCCTTTAATCATGCCATAGGCTGCGCGATCTTTCACGCTTCCGCCGGGATTGTTGCCTTCGAGCTTGCCGTAAATAGTTACGTTTTTATTTACAGGTATTTTCTTAAGTTCGGCTAATGGTGTATTCCCTACCAAATCAAGTATTCCGGCCATTGTTGTTATTTTTTTTAAGTCTGTTTGAGCAGCAAAGTTCAGCCTTCACTTTCAAATAATAAAAATATTGCGCTTTTATGTGGTTTTATGAAAAAATGGGGTCATTATCTGCATTATTTTATTTTTCCTATACTGCATCTTAATTAAAACATAATCTCATTTATCACGGTAGTTGTATTTTTATCTCCAACCATTGTTATTTAATGAGTTTTCAGAAACAAATAGCACAAAGTTTAGTTTGGAGAGGATTATATTTTATCTCTGTTCTGGCTATGAATATTTTTCTGTCAAGATACCTTGGGGCAGCAAATGCAGGATGGGTGTTTTATGTGTCTAATAATTTTTCTTTTATTGTCATTCTTGCCGGGCTGACTCTCGAAACTGCCGCCAGCTATTATTCGTCGGCAAAAGCTATTGATGACAATGAGTTAGCATGGTTTTCAATAGTTTGGTCTTTATCAGCATCTGTTATTGTTTTTGCAGGTCTTTTTGTTTACTTTCTGATTTATAAAAACAATGCTGTTGCCGGCCGTGCAGATTATTTCTATTATGCGCTCTGTTATATCACCGGCATCCAGCTTACAAACTTTTTTACTGTTTTATTTTATGCAAATAAAAATTTCTTTCTGCCCAACTTTCTAATGGTCATTCTTAACACGATCTTTATTATTATTCTGCTTACACAAAATGGAACAAATACCCATACTTCTCTTATTATTAAATTATACTTTACTTTTTTTATAATTACCGGTGTTATTTTAGCGGCTGCTTTTATAATAAAAAAACAAAGCTGGAAGAAATTTTCATTACCGGCTTTTATCAATATCCGGTTATTGATACGGTATGCTTTGGTAGCTTTGGCAGCGAATGTTATCTTCTTTTTAGTTTACCGTGTTGACTACTGGTTTGTAAAGAAGTATTGTTCAGCGCAGGAATTAGGAAACTACATCCAGGTTTCTAAACTGGGGCAAATGTTGCTGATTATTCCTGCTATTATATCCGCCGTTGTTTTTCCGCATACAGCCTCATCAGGTACTGATCTTGTTGCAATGAAAGACAATATTATAAGAATAGGCCGGATAACAACCATGCTGTATGCTTTATTATTTGTTATAATGGTTTTGTCGGGAAAATGGATTTTCCCTTTTGTTTTCGGCCAGACTTTTCAACTAATGTACATTCCTTTTTTATTATTGCTGCCCGGCCTCTGGTCTTTGAGCAACCTGTCTGTTTTAAGCGCTTATTTTGCTGGTGTCAATAAAGTAAAAATCAATGTTAAGGGTGCAACTATTGCTTTATTTGTGATACTGGCAGGAGATTTTTTATTTATTCCGCATTACGGCATAATTGCCGCAGCTATTGTAAGCACCGCGGGGTACACGGTTAATTTTATGTATTCACTTTTTATACTTCGAAAAGAACATCCTGTATCTATGAGACAATATGTAAGCATTAATAAAGAAGATATTATATGGTTGAAAGGTATTATCCGCAAATAGAAGATGTTCATCTGCCATCGGGTAAATATGTTCTTGTTTTGCCTGGATGGTATCCTGCCTGGCAGGATCCGTTTACAGGTGATTTTAACCAGCGTCATGTAAGGGCTGCGGGAATACATACGCCCCAGGTCGTTTTATATATTGCAAAAGACCTGACACAAAAACTAACTAAAACTGAAACAAGATATAATCAGCTTACAGAAAATATAATAGAAATAATAGTTATTTACCCTCAAAAGAATAATAAATGGTTTGATATCGTTTATTCAAATCTTGTTTATTTGCGTTTGTTATATTACTATGCCCATATCATTGAAAACAAATGGGGCAAGCCATTACTTATACATTCATACATTGTAATAAGAGGTGGATTAGGCGGCATGTTATTAGGCATAAAATGGAAAATTCCCTTTATTCTTTCCGAACACTGGACTATTTATTATCCCCAGGATCCCGGTTACCTGCTAAAACGAAATCAGATATTCAGGTGGACGGTAAAAACGGTTTTTGAGAAAGCAAAACTATTTCTTCCGGTAACAAAAAGCCTGCAGCAGCAGGTGTACACATTATTAAAACCTGTTCCTTCAACCATTATTCCTAATGTGGTAGAAACAAAGTTTTTTTATTATAAAGAAGACTGTGCAAAAGAAAATGTATTTCGTTTTGTTCATGTTTCTAACATGGTTAATCAAAAAAATCCCAAAGGGCTGTTACGTGGATTTAAAAGGTTTACAGAAATACATGCCGCCAGTTGCCTTTGGATGGTTGGTCCTTATCCAAAGGAGATTTGGGAATATGCAGCAAGTATCAACCTTTCTGATGATGCAGTACATTTTACAGGGGCGGTTTCTTACCAGGCGGTTGCAGAAATACTCCGCCTTTCACAGGCCCTGGCCATGTTTAGTAATTATGAAAACCTGCCTTGTGTTATATTAGAGGCGTTATGCTGCGGCCTGCCCGTTCTCAGTACAAATGTAGGCGGTATTTCAGAAGTTATTGATATGCATAACGGAATACTGATAGATAGTGGAGATGAAGAACAGCTTACTGCTGCTTTTATTAAAATGTTTACTCTTTACAAAAATTATGACCGGAAGCGCATATCTGACTCTGCAACAAGCCTCTTCTCTTACCATGCCGTAAGCAGTTTATTTTATTCTGCATACAGCACAGTCAAAACGCTTCATTAATCCTTTAATTCATGCACCAGCATTATATACTCACTCTGTGCATCTTTAATTGATTTACCTTTTAATGATGCCCAGGCATCATACTTAGCTTTTGTGCCAGCATCACAGGAATTTAGTGGCGGACCAATGTTAATATCACCTTTTGTAGCTTGCTCGTATAAAGAATAAAGCCGTAATAAAGCTTCACTGTCAGGTCTTGCATGTATTAAAATGGATTCCGCAACAGCTTTTTCAAATAATGATTTTATTTCAATCATATTATTTTTATCCGGTGCAAAAAGAGGATTTTGACAGTAAAATAATTTTGGAGGGTATAATTTAGTCATAGCACTATATTGGTGTTGGGATAATCATAGAATTAATTTGAACTCATTTTTTAAAAATCGAAAGAAGTAAAATTTATAATACGCAAAAGATAAAACAAATGTTTGGCAAAAGAATATATTTAAGTAAAAAAACAGTAAAATTAATAATCTTTGTTGCTGCGGTGCAGTATAATTAATAAATGATATAATTTGTGAAATGTATTTTTTTGAAAAACTATGTAATGCTTTTAAATTAAAAAAGAAACCTGAATAGAAAGCAGATAATAAAAGAATAGAAAAAAATGAGCACCGTAAGCTTGCAATACCTTGACTGCCTGGTGGCATAATTGTTTTTATATTTCAATTGTTTTAATAACTTTTTAAAAATTACTATTATGCCACTCTCAGAAGACAACCAGGATCTTGGAAAAAGCGACAAAGCAAATAAATCCAATATGAAAGAGAAAAGTCCTGAAGGCGATAAAGACACTTTTACAACAGATGACCTGAAAGGGAAAAAAGTTGATGGAGATCCTGAAGAAGAAAGTGATAAACCTGCTCAGCAAAGCTAATATTGAATTTTATTGTGAAAAAAAGATGTTTATTAATAATAAAGTAAACATCTTTTTTTATGCCTGTAAATAAAAAAAATCGCTCAGTTCTTTTTTCTTCCGGTGATAGCTGCATAACCCGGAATAGTCAAAAAAGTATTCTTTTTGTAAAAAGTAAATCCGGCTTCTTTTTGCCATTGTTTTATCTCCTGCAGACTCCAGATGCCGGAGGTGCTGCTAAGCGCAAAAAAGAAATCACCCAATGCGCTGAGCATATCGCCATTATATTTTATGGTATCTGACCGCAGCACTTCCATAATCGTATACACTCCCCCGGGTTTTAATGCTTTGAAAGCTTTTTTTGCAACCAGTATATTTTCTTCGTTTGTAAGATGGTGCGCCACGCTTGCCATTAAAATAATGTCATACACTTCCTCTCCCAGGTCATCTGTAAGCACATTGCCCGAACGGTGCATTACCCGATCTCCCATTTTATACTTTTCTAAAATTGGTCCTGCTTTCTCAACAGCAGACGGAAGGTCAAGAATGACTGAAGAAAGCCCGGGATTTTTTTTGCATAAGCCAACAGAATATAAGCCATGCGCACCGCCAATATCAAGCATTTTAGCTGCACCTGCCGGCACAGGGATTTTTCTCACTGCTTCCTTTGATGTTGCTGTTGCCGCTGCTTCCATTGCTTTCTGGTAGTAAAACCATTCTTCTTCATTAAAAGTATCATGATACTGAAGGCCGTTGCCTGTTTCTAAAAACGGTCCGACATAATCCATCCATTTCATGCAGACCCGGTTATCAAATATCATTAACAAATACAGTGAGTCAGGGCTGTCTTTTAAAATCCATTTTTTTGATTTTCGTGTCAGGTAAAAAGCATTGTTTTTATGATTTATTAATCCCATTGTTGCAAGCACGCCTAATAAACTTTTTAATGCTTTTTCATTTAAATTGCACTCGCCAGCAATTTGAGCAAGAGAAACTTTTTTATGGCCTATTGCTTCAAATACACCTTTGTCTGCTGCTTCCAGCAAAAACTTGCTCATCATAAACCCAAAGTGAGAATAAGCCAGCGGAGTGGGCACAAGACCGGTTTTTAAGGCGATCCATTCCAAAGAATTTTGGGCAACGGGAGAAAACTTCATAATGATAAATTTTTGAAAATAATTAACCCCAAAGAACACAAAGTCTTTGCAAAGTGACACAAAGAAGCGAAACTCTGCAAAACTCCGGTGTTTTTTTCTCCCGTTCTCTGCGGTTAAAAAAAAGTTCAATAAAGTTTTGCTGTACAAGAGTGCGACGCAACAATGTCGCATAGCATTCCCATAGCTCGTTTCATAAAAAATCTTACCATTATCATACGCACTGATTTTAATTATATATTTTTAGCACATAAAATTTCCACGTCATGAAAAGAATTCTTGGTTTTTTGTTTTTTCACCTGATTGTTTTGCAATCCGTTTTTTGTCAAAATACAAAAACAGGTATTGTCAGCGGCCATCCTGCCTGGATTATGCAGGGAAATATTTACGAAGTAAATGTTCGTCAATACACCCCTGAAGGAACTTTTAATGCATTTGCCAAACACCTTGACCGCTTAAAACAAATGGGAGCGCAAACATTATGGTTTATGCCCATCAATCCAATAAGTAAAGTTGACAGAAAAGGCACGTTGGGAAGCTATTATGCAGTTTCTGATTATACAGCCATAAACCCTGAATTTGGTTCTTTGGCTGATTGGAAACAGTTGGTAAAAACCATTCATAGCAAAGGAATGAAGGTTATCATTGACTGGGTCCCAAACCATACCGGCGCAGATAATCGCTGGCTTACGGAGCATCCTGATTTTTTTGTAAAAGACAGTTCGGGCAAAGCCGCTGTTATGTTTGACTGGACTGACACACGCCAGTTAGACTATAAGAATCCGGTAATGCAGGACAGCATGATGGCAGCCATGAAATACTGGATAACTAATACAGAAATAGATGGTTTCAGGTGTGATGTAGCATGGAATGTGCCTGGTTCGTTCTGGAGTAAATGCATCGGTCAGCTAAAGAAAATGAAAAATATTTTCATGCTGGCCGAAGGTGACAGCGCATACCTGCCTAAGAGCGGTTTCGACGCTGTTTATCCCTGGCACATGTTTCACATGATGGAGAAAGTAGCAAAAGGTGAAAGACCTGCGTTTGCATTGGATAGTATAAAAAATGAAATCTATACTATTTATCCTGCAAATACCCTTCAACTGTATTTTACCAGCAACCACGATGAAAATAGCTGGAACAAAGCTGACTATGGCACTTTTCCCGGCGCGGTTCATGCGCCATTTGCAGTTTTTACACAAACAATGGCAAGAGGAGTTCCTTTAATTTATAGCGGACAGGAGGAACCGGTACTGAGGGCGATTGAGTTTTTTGAGAAGGATCCAATGACTTTCAGTAAGTTCCAAAGAGCAGCTTTTTATAAAACCCTGCTTGCTTTAAGAAAGAGAAATGAAGCCCTTTCTCCCGATGCGATATTTAAAAAAGTTAATGTGGGAGACAGCAGTGCACTGTACGCGTACACAAGGGCAAAAGCAGGTAAAAAAGTGTTTGTCATCCTTAATTTTTCAAATAAAGAACAAACTATAAAAGTGCAGGACAAAAGCTTATATGGAAATCCGGTGAATGTTTTTGCAGGAACTAAAGAGCCGCTCGGCAGTAAAGAATGGATGATCGAACCGTGGGGATATGCAGTGTACGAGTACAACCCGGCAAAATAACACAGGTATTTTTCCCTGTTTTAGTTTGCCATGCTTATGATAATACTTTGAAGTGTTGTGACAGATTTCTTATTCATTATTTGAATAATACACAATTCAGATTTCACTTTTATTTGTAAAACAGAAACCACACATTCTGTTATAATTGTTTTCATGTTACTTAAATTTTTGGGTAAAAGAATTAAATTACAAGACGGAATTAAATATAAAAAGTGACAAGCGGCAAAAGAGAATGTAATAAAAAACCAGGTTTTAATAAGAATTTATGACTTTAGGTGCCTCCCAAATTGTCGCTTAATCAAGTTCGTCATTGCGAACCTTGCGCAGCTTGGCGAAGCAATCCCCAGCCAACTCATCAAACTGATTTATGCAGGGGGATTGCTTCGTGCCTGCCAAGGACGGGGAGTTTCAACAACGAATTAGTTAAAAAATAAAAAAAGCGACAATTTGAGATGCACTGACTTTTTGTTTTTCTTATATGGAAAGCCAAATTCGTAAATTTGCAGACAATACAAGATAATGAGTGCAGAAAAAATAAAGACGGAAGAAAAGAGCCTTAATTTTTTAGAAGACATTGTTGAGACTGACCTCGACAGCGGAAAGTATGCAAATATTATTACCCGTTTTCCACCGGAGCCAAACGGCTATCTGCATATTGGTCATGCAAAAAGTATTTGCCTCAATTTTGGTCTTGCTTCAAAATACGGCGGCGAAACCAACCTTCGTTTTGATGACACCAACCCGGTGAAAGAAGATATTGAATATGTCGACAGCATAAAAGAAGATATAAAATGGCTCGGGTTTAAATGGTCAAACGAACTGTATGCTTCCGATTATTTTGAGTCTTTATATGGATATGCACTTAAGCTGATAAAAAAAGGTTTAGCCTACGTAGACGAAAGTGCTCCTGAAGAAATTGCTGCGCAAAAAGGTACGCCAACCGAGCCGGGAAAAGGCAATGAATACAGAAACAGAAGTATAGAAGAAAACCTTGATTTATTCGCCAGGATGAAAGCCGGTGAGTTTAGAGACGGGCAAAAGGTTTTACGGGCAAAAATTGATCTGAGCAGCCCGAATATGCACATGCGTGATCCGCTCATGTATCGCATAAAACATGCAGCGCATCACCGCACAGGAGACGAATGGTGCATCTACCCGATGTATGATTTTGCCCATGGCCAAAGCGATAGCATAGAGCACATTACTCATTCTATCTGCACGCTCGAGTTTATCCCGCACCGCGAGTTATATGACTGGTTTATAGAAAAGCTGGAGATTTTTCCAAGTCACCAGTTTGAGTTTGCCAGGCTGAATATGACCTACACAGTTATGAGCAAACGCAAGCTGCTGCAATTGGTAAATGATAAAATAGTAGACGGATGGAACGACCCGCGAATGCCCACTATTTCAGCTTTGAGAAGGCGCGGCTACACGCCTGAAAGCATTCGCGTTTTTTGCGATAAAATAGGCGTGCAAAAAAGAGAAAACCTGATAGATGTAAGCCTGCTTGAGTTTTGTATACGTGAAGATTTAAATAAAAATGCCACACGGCGCATGGCTGTTCTTGACCCTGTAAAACTAATCATTACCAATTATCCCGACGGGCAGGAGGAAGAGTTATATGGTGAAAATAACCCGGAGGCGGAAGATGGCGGAGGCAGCAGAACAATACCTTTTTCCAAAGAACTATGGATAGAAAAAGAAGACTTTATGGAAAATCCTTCAAAAAAGTTCTTTCGGTTAGGCGTTGGATTAACAGTGCGCTTAAAATATGCTTATATAATAAAATGCACTGGTTTTAAAAAAGATGACAATGGAAATATAACGGAAATATATGCCGGGTATTTACCTGAAAGCAGGAGCGGCGGCGATGCCAGCGGAATGACTGTAAAAGGAACTATTCACTGGGTAAGTGTACCACACGCGCTAACTGCAGAAGTAAGATTGTATGACCGGCTTTTTAAAGCAGAAAACCCTTCTTTGGAAGAAGGTGATTTTAAAGAGTATATTAACCCCGAAAGTTTACAAGTGCTTCCAAAAGTTTTTATTGAACCCGCTCTTGCAAAAGCATCGCCCGGAGAAAGATACCAGTTTTTAAGAAAAGGATATTTTTGTGTTGATGAAAGCAGCACGTCGGATAAACTTGTTTTTAACAGGACTGTAGGTTTGAAGGATACGTGGGCAAAGGAAGCGAGGAAGCCCCAGCCTTAAAGAGAGAAGCCCCAGCCCTAAAGGGAGAAGAGAGATGAAGCCTGCTCTTAAACGGGGGAACGCAATTGGAAAAAGGGAGTTTGGTTAATTGTAATTGATTAATTATTACACTTGTTTCTGCTTCGGAATGTAAACTTTTACAATTTACCTTTTTTTGAATACTTTATCCTGATTTTTTAAGAACAAGCTTATAAATTTTTTTCATTATATTAATAATCGAAAGGCAGCATAGTAGCAATTTTTTCAGACCAGCTCCAGTAGCCGCTCATTATTAAATTGGCAGGATTATAAAAGCTTCCTGAGTTGGTAACAATGATGGGGTCTGCACTGTTAAGAGTGACCAATGCAGTGATGCAACTATCATACGCTTTATTGTTGTTTCGGGTATAATATTCCACTGACGGTTTTTTGCCCGGATAAGTAATATATAAATAGTCTTTAAAATTTACTGCGATGTTATTACTGTCAACAGGTTTGGCAATGCTGTTATAAGTTAAAAACCTGGGATTTAATATATCAACAAAATCATTTTGTCCTAATATTTTTTCATAACGGTCTATGGTGTCCTGGGGCAGCTTAAGATTTCCCATCGAATAATATTTCCAGATACGCTTTACCCTTTCTTTTTCCTTATTAGGGTTCCGAACTAAATGTCTTATCTGAAAACCTGCCTGTTCAATTTTGTTTTGGTTAACCGCTCTTATAAATTGCAGCACTGAACCTTGATATGTTTGTTGCCTTTGCCTTTGCCAGCGCCTTTGCTTTGATTTGCTTCCATTTAACTGAGCAAAAAGAGGGTAACCCAAATATAGCAGCATATCTGAGTTCATATCATAATAAAATTCCTCTAAATCGTATTCAATCTTATACCCTAATGCTTTATTTATTATGGTTAACGGTTTAACTGAATAAGCTCTCAAAATCCGTTCATTTTCTGAATATGAAAAGCGAATATCTTTTGGATTAATTATTTTACAATCATCAGAAAGCGCAGTAGTACCTATAAAGCGGTTGGTGAAAAGAAAACCCCATCTTTCCCAGCCGTTCTTTTCGTAGCTGCGCACAACAACGGTTGCTAACATATCCTCTTTAGGCTTAAGGTTAAATATCAGAAAGTTATTTTCGGGCAGCGAAATGTTTGTAAGTAAAGTTTGATAGCCGACGAACGATATCACCAAATCAAATTTACCTGAAGGGGATTTACCAATCGAAAACTCTCCTTTTTCGTTGGTAGTCGTACCAATTGATGTACTATTAATGAAAACACTTGCTTTTGCAAGCGGTTTTTGCGAAGCACTGTCTATCACTTTCCCTCTTATCTGTTGTGACCAAATAGAGGAATAAAAAAACAAGAAAAAGATAGCTGCAGCTCTCATACAGAGGATATATTTTAAAAAATTAAGTTTACAGCTAATGTCATCACTGTAAAAGAAGCCTCAGCATCAGATTTAATCTTCAATGAATAATATGCAACTCAATATTTACTTATTTATTAACTATAGAACCTTGAAAGTTGTATCGTATATTTTTTTCTTAAGCTGCTGACATTGTGTTTTAAAAAGATTCCAATCAAGGAATGGCAAAACAAAGTTAACTAAGGATTTAGTTAAGTCAACTAAATTTTTAGTCTTTATTTTATTTTAACCTTATTATTGAATTACAATAAGAATGTAAAAAATAATTTTCTGAGATTTTGAATCAAGCTTTTGGGCAACAGAAAATTTTTCTTACAGGGTTATTCATAATTATTTAATTTTAGATAAATAAAACACCCAATGGTTGTTTCAGAAATCAAATTATACGAATTATTAAAAGCTAAAACCGGAGAACGGGAAGCAGAGGCATTTATTCAAATACCTGAAAATAAGGCAGAGGCAAAGTTAATTGAAAAGACAACTGTTTTTGCAACAAAAGAAGATTTAGCAAAAGTTGAGGGTAAATTATTAAGTACAATAAGTGAGCAAAAGCAGACATTTTAAAATGGATGGTTGCTACAGCTATTGCCGGTGTCAGGGCAAATACATCTAAATTAGAAATTAGCGAATCGAAATTTTTTTAATCCCAAAGGGATGATATATTTATAGAAACTCAAATATTTGTGCAGTTTTAAAACTCCGCAGGAGTGATAATGTCATCCCTTCGGGATTATTCAACGTACGCTAATTCCGTTTTCTATAAAAATATCAGCCTTCAGGTTTAAAAAATTAAGATGCGTTTAACCTGTTGCCAGTTTGGGCTTCAATGTAGCTTTAATAAAATTGGGTTAATTAAAAAATTTACAAAAAAACCTGTTCGCGGTGGCGAAGGGGTTTTGTTTTACTATGAATTTGCAACAGGCATTTATTCAGCATCTCAAACAATTTCCCTTTATTCAAAAGCAGCAAAAACAATTGCTGGCTGTGAGTGGCGGAGCAGACAGCGTGGTTTTATGTGATTTAATGTCTGCGTCAGGATACGATTTTGTGATAGCACATTGTAATTTTCAATTGCGGAAAGAAGAAAGTGAAAGAGATGAACAATTCGTAAGAAGCTTAGGCGAAAAGTATAATAAAGAAGTTCTGGTAAAAAAGTTTGAAACAGAAAAACATGCCTTAGAAAACAAGGTTTCAATACAGGTGGCGGCAAGAGAATTGCGATATAAGTGGTTTTATGAAATAATTTCTGGTGAATATTCAATGCTCAATGCTCAATATTCAATTTTCAATGAAGAACTTACAACATCCAACTCCCTTCACCTTACACCTTACACCCTTCACCATATTCTCACTGCTCATCATGCAAATGATAATATTGAAACTTTACTGATGAATTTTTTTAAAGGAACAGGCATTTCGGGATTGCATGGAATTTTGCCGGTGCAGGGAAAAATAATCAGGCCATTGTTATTTGCCAAAAAAGAAGAATTGCTTGCTTACGCAAAAGAAAAAAATTTGCCTTTTGCTGAAGACAGTTCAAACCTTTCCGACAAATATACCCGCAATTTTTTCAGGCATAATATCATTCCGCTGCTGAAAGGAGTTTATCCGAATGTTGAGGATAATATTTTAAATAATATTCAGCGGTTTACCGAAGCGGAAGAATTGTACAAGCAATCAGTTGATGTACATAAAAAAAAGCTGCTTGAAACTAAAGGAAATGAAGTGCATATACCTGTTCTAAAATTGCAAAAAACATTTCCGCTTTCAACAATTTTGTATGAGATTATTAAAGATTTCGGTTTTACTCCAAATCAGCTTACAGACGTAATAGCATTGCCCGAAAGTGAAACAGGAAAATACGTTTCGTCTTCTTCTCACCATATTATTAAAAACAGGAATTGGTTGATTATTTCTCCTAAGCAAACTGCAGAAGCTGCAAATATTTTAATTGAAGAAACAGAAAAAAAAGTAGTTTTCAGTAATGGTGAATTAAATTTTGAATTAATTGATATTTTACATTTCCAAATACCTTCCGTTGCCAACGTCGCTGCCTTAAATTATGCTGAAATTACTTTTCCTCTTTTGCTGCGCAAATGGAAACAAGGAGATTATTTTTACCCTTTGGGAATGAAAAAAAAGAAAAAACTCAGCAAATTCTTTATTGACCAAAAGCTTTCGAAAACAGATAAAGAAAATACCTGGGTTTTGGAAATGAATAAGAAAATTATTTGGATTGTCGGGCAGAGGATAGATGACAGGTTTAAAATACACCCGTTAACAAAGCAGGTTTTGAAAATAAGTTTCCTGGAACTAAAAAACGTTTTTTTGCCTGCAAGCGGCAAGACGATCTAAGCACCATTTTGTGCAAATTCATCAACAACAGATGTAATTACTCCAAAATTAAAAAGTTACCTGATCTGATTTAATTCTTTTAAGTCCTGTTGCCTTCAGGTGTTCTTTTATAGCATTTAATATTTCCCGTCTTTCTTCTGATAACTCCTTGCCTTCATTTGCTTTTAAAAATGACTGCATATCATAAATAGTCCAGTTCTCAATAATTTCAAATGGTTTTTTCATGTTGTTTTGCTCTGTTTTAATAATTAAGATAGTCGTTCAAATGCCGGCGTTTACTTAGGTGCCGGATGCAGGTTCTGTTAAAGTCATCGTCTTGCGATGTCTGTATGTTGTTTACAATGTTGCAGCTAAAATATTCAATGTGATTCTTTTCAATCACCCGGTCAGCTATTTGTTTTGAGCGTTCACAAAAGTTTTAAGATTTAGAACAACAGAAGCAACGATTAAGCAATCATTATCCAAAATAAGTACGATACTGCCGGGTAAAGATATAGAGGCTATCCGACTTTTAAGCAGCTATTTAAAGAAAAAGTATCAGATGAAAGGGTTGCCAAAGGCTAAGCCTGAGTTGATAAATTGTATTTGGCATTCACTAAACCTGCTTTTAACACCCCGGGTAAGCCCTTTTTTATTAAGTTCCCAATAAATACTTATTTTTCATGCTGAATAAATATCTGTATGCCCCTAAGCTGGAATGAAATAAAAAGCAGAGCAATAACTTTTAGTAAAAAATGGGAAGACACTGCACGTGAAGAAGCAGATGCAAAAGAATTTCTGGTAGAGTTTTTAAACAGTCCTTCCTTAACTGCAAAGATGATTATGATTATGATATTTTAAAGAAAAACAAACATATAAGCCCAGCGGCTTGAGCAAAAAAGCTATGACTTAATAATGTTATAATTGTTGCAGAATTCTAATAAACGTATAACTATCCAGTGATCCTCTAAAATAAATTCATACACTTAAAAAACATATTCATAGTTTTTTTAAGTATATAAAACAACTTTTAACACGTATTTTCATCAATTTGAAATACCCGTAATTGTACTGTTTTTAATCTTTTATCTTTACCGCATGTCAACCCGGAGTATACTGCTGCTTTTTCTTATACTATATTCATCTGTTGTGCGTGCACAAGTCTGTTCAGAACTTGGGCAAAATCCCGGAACAGCATTTCCGGTTTGCGGCTCATCCGTTTTTGCACAGACTACGGTTCCGGTTTGCGGTGATCGTGAGGTGCCCACACCTTGCATAGATCCCGGAATTGTGTACAAGGATAAAAATCCTTATTGGTATAAATTTACCTGTTTTAAATCCGGCGAACTTGGTTTCGAGATCACTCCCAACAACCTGGACGATGATTATGACTGGCAGATTTTTGATGTCACAGGTCATAATCCTGATGATTTATATACTGACCCAAAATTGTTTGTAGCCTGTAACTGGTCAGGAGAAGCAGGCAAAACAGGCGCTTCTGCAGGGCAAAGATCTTTGCAGTATTGTCAGGGACAAGGAGTTCCTCTTTTCAGCACAATGCCGCAACTGCAGCAGGGGCACAATTACCTGTTGCTTGTCAGTCATTTTAGCGGCGATTCTCAAAGTGGTTATTCTTTGGCGTTCGGTGGCGGATCGGCAGGCATCACAGACACGACCCCACCAAAGCTGCAGGTGGCCAAACCCTTGTGCGATGGCAGAAGGATAAGTGTAAAGCTTAATAAGAAAATGAAATGCAGCAGTCTTGCAGCTAACGGCAGCGATTTTACCATTTCAGACCCGGCCGTCACTGTTACAGTGGCTTCAGCCGCAAGCTGCACAACTGGCTTTGATATGGATTCTCTTATCGTTACGTTAAGCAGTCCATTAGCTCCCGGAAATTATAACCTTACTATCACAAATGGTTCTGATGCCAATACATTGCTTGACAATTGTGATGCAGCCATTCCGCCAGGTGATAAACTGCCTTTTTCTGTTTTTCCTTCCCGGCCGGTTTCTTTTGACAGCATAACGCCTCCAGGCTGTGCGCCTGGTGTTGTGAATGTAGTTTTTAGTGACCCTGTTTTATGCAGCTCTGTAGCAGCAGACGGCAGTGATTTTTCACTCACCGGTTCCTCTTCTTCAGTAATTACCGGGGCAACCCCCATTTGCAGCAGTGATGTAACTACGGTGGTACAGCTTACATTATCAGCGCCAATAGTAACCTCCGGATCACACACGGTGACATTAAAAAAAGGAACGGATGGAAATACGGTTATAAGTGAATGCTCGGTAGAAACACCGGAAGGAGCTGTCGTATTCTTTAATACAAAAGAGACTGTCTCTGCAAAATTTAATTATGCAATACAATATGGCTGTAAAGCGGATACCGGCATTTTTAACCACGATGGAAATGGCGCAAATACATGGAATTGGCAATTTGGAAATAATGATAGTTCAGCACAACAAAATCCTGTATATACATTCCCTGGTTTCGGGCAACAGCTTGTAAAGCTGTATGTATCTAATGGAACCTGCACCGACTCTGCGGAAGTTGCTTTCAATCTTGATAATGGACTAAAGGCAGATTTTACCGCGCCTAATTCACTTTGCCCTCAGGACGTGGCAACTTTTAAAGATACAAGCACCGGAAAAATTACAGCGTGGGACTGGAACTTTGGAAACGGAAACACAAGTACTCTGCAGAATCCGCCGGCACAGGTTTACCAGCCAGCGGGGGCAGATAAAAATTATCCTGTCACATTAATAGTAAAAAACGACCGTGATTGTTTTGACACTGCTTATAAACAGGTAAAAGTTTTGTACACTTGTTTTATAGCTGTAGCGACTGCGTTTACGCCCAACGGAGACGGCCTGAACGATTACCTTTATCCGGTGAATGCTTATAAAGCTAAAAATCTACTTTTTAAAGTGTATAACCGCTTCGGCCAGGTAGTGTTTTCAACAACAGAATTTATGCGAAAATGGGATGGAACATTCAAAGATATTAAGCAGCAAACAGGTACTTACGTATGGACGCTTCAATATATAAATATGGATACCGGCCAGCCTTATTCTCTAAAAGGAACAACCGTTCTGATAAGATAAACCTTTCTTCTGTTGTTTTTATCAATATGAATGATTTTAGCGACCGGTTTTAAACATATTAACAATAAAATTTAGTAATAAAAATAAAAATCAGATTAATTAAAGATAAAAGATCATTATTATGAATGTATTATTTGTATTAACATCTCACGATCAATTAGGTAATACAGGCCAAAAAACCGGCTTCTGGATAGAAGAATTTGCCACTCCTTATTATAGATTAACCGATGCGGAAGTAGTTGTAACACTTGCTTCTCCCAAAGGAGGCCAGCCGCCGATAGATCCAAAAAGTGATGCACCTGAAAACCAGACAGAGTCAACCAAAAGATTTAAGGAAGATGAAGCCCTCAAAGAAAAACTGTCCCTTACTTTAAAACTTTCCGACTCTTTTGCAGACGAGTTTGATGCCATATTTTTTCCGGGCGGTCATGGGCCGATGTGGGATTTAAATAAAGACCAGGATGTCACCAGGCTTGTGCAAAACTTTTACAGACAAAACAAACCTGTTGCAGCAGTCTGTCACGGGCCGGCAGCATTGCTGAATGCCAGAGGCCAGGATGGGGAATTATTGATAAAAGGTAAAAAAGTAACAGGTTTCACCGATAGTGAAGAAGCTGCAGTCGGGTTAACAGATGTTGTTCCGTTTTTACTTGAAGATGCACTGAAGTCTGCAGGTGCCGAATACAGCAAAAAAGACAACTGGCAATCTTATACAATGCAGGATGGATTATTGCTGACCGGGCAAAATCCGCAATCATCAGAACAGGTAGCTAAAGACTTATTAAAATTGCTCAATGTAAATTCATTAAATTAACCTGTTAATACCTCAGAAGTTCCTTATCTTAAAATATTAAAAAAGTAATCAAACAATAACAGCATTTTTTTGGTTGATTAATTCTTAGTTTTGTACAATACCAATCTCCTGTATCAGGAACATATATACTACTATTAAACACTTATGAAGATAGAATTTATAAAAAACATACAGTTTACCAAACTGGTTAAGGCAGACGGACAACTGCGGGAATTTAATTTCAGAAAAATCGGCGGATCAAAGGAAGGACTGTTTTCTGTTGATGTAAGTGATGATCGCGGCAACCGTAAAATGTTTAAAATGCAAAAAACCGACAATACCTGGAAGATCGCAGCTGATGATCAGTTACCGGAATGGATATGGAAAAATGAAAGTATTTTCAATGATCTTATTGAAGAAGAATTGCGTATTAACGGGTAAATAATTAGAATCTTTATGAAAAGCTGTTAAACTAAATGACAGCTTTTTTTATTGTTTACTTTTTTTTAAAACAATAGTGGTTCCTTATAAAAAAATTTCCGGCAGGTATATATAACTCAATTTTTTTACTTTTTAAAATTACTTTTGCCATCTTTTAAAAAAATTATGAGCAGAAGTGAAAATTCAAAAGAAAAAAATCCGGATGTAGTCTTAATAGGTGCAGGAATAATGAGCGCTACGCTCGGAGTACTGCTGAAGCAACTGGAACCAAACCTTACCATTGAAATTTTTGAAACACTTGACGTCGCTGCAGCAGAAAGCTCAGACGCATGGAACAACGCAGGAACAGGACATTCAGCCTTTTGCGAATTAAATTATACTCCCGAGCTTGAAGATGGCTCTGTAGAAACGGAAAAAGCAATGAAAATTGCCGAATCCTTTGAAGTTTCAAAACAGTTCTGGGCATATCTTATCAGGCAAAATTATATTGACTTACCGCCGACATTTATAAGAGAGATTCCTCACATGAGCTTTGTCTGGGGCAAAAAAAATGTGGAGTTTCTCAGGAAACGCTATGCAGCGCTTACCTCTTGTCATCTTTTTAAAGGAATGAAATATACTGAAGATAAAGATCAGTTGGCAGAATGGATACCATTAGTTATGGAAGGCCGTGACCCGGAAGAAAAGGTTGCTGCCACCAGGATGGATATTGGCACTGATGTAAATTTCGGATCTCTTACCAGGTGTATGTTCAATCATTTAAAAAAGCAGGAAGGTGTCGTTCTTCACTTCAGCCACCAGGTTCGCGACCTTGAGAAAGATGAAGATGACGGCACATGGAAGCTGAATGTAAAAAACATAATAACAAGTGAGCGCAGAAAGCTGAAAGCAAAATTTGTTTTCATTGGTGCAGGCGGAGGCTCTTTGCCTCTGCTGATTAAGTCAGAAATACCTGAAGGAAAAGGTTTTGGCGGCTTCCCGGTAAGTGGCCAGTGGTTAAGATGCATTAACCGTGAGGTAATAGAAAAACATGATGCCAAAGTGTATGGAAAAGCATCTGTAGGCGCGCCGCCAATGTCGGTGCCTCATCTTGATACGAGATTTATAGACGGAAAAAAAGAACTTCTTTTTGGACCGTACGCCGGCTTTTCAACTAAATTTTTAAAGCATGGTTCTTTTATGGATTTGCCGTTATCCATAAAACCCAATAATATTTTGCCAATGCTGTCTGCCGGCGTTAAAAATATTCCGCTGACCAAATATCTTATTGACCAGGTAAGGCAGTCGCCCGAAGATCGTCTTGAAGCGCTTCGCGAATACCTGCCTGCGGCTCAGTTGGATGATTGGGAACTGGAGATTGCAGGTCAGCGTGTGCAGGTTATTAAAAAAGATGAAAAAGAGGGCGGCGTGCTTGAGTTTGGGACCGAAGTGGTTAGTGCCGCAGACGGAAGTATTGCAGCGCTTTTAGGTGCTTCTCCCGGAGCGTCTACAGCCGTTTCTATTATGCTCGATCTTCTTAAGCGTTGTTTTACAGATAAAGTTGATTCAAAAGAATGGCAGTCAAAGCTGAAGCAGATGATACCTTCTTATGGACAGTCTTTAACTGCAAACAAAGAACTTTGCATGAAAGTAAGAGCGGATACAAGTGAAGTTCTCGGGCTTAGGTTTGTACCTCAATATTCTTAATAGTACCATGTATTCTCATGCTGTCAGTATTTTAAATTTTTTATCGGTTCTATAACGGATAGTTGGGTAATTATGATTAAGCTGCAATTGCTACAACCTTTAGGTCGTGGATAAAGAATAATAAATGGGAGGCCTTAGCCAAAAAAAACACACAACATGCGATACACTAAAAGAAAACTTTTGCTAAAGAATATGAAGCATTTTTGAATGCACATCATTCCGAAAGAGTTTTGGCTAAAGCCAATGCCTGCATTTTTATACAAATCACCAATCTGAAAGTCATAGCAAATTTTAGTCATCCAAATCGTCATAGAACCTTTTTATTTGATAAGAAATACAGATTATTATAGAATTATAGATTTTGCTGATAATTTGTTTTACTTCTAAACATGACAACAGTTATTGCATAAGGGACATCATTCAGTTAGGTTTCAGCGAAGGCGAAGAAATTCTGAAACATGCACAGCAGCTTCAGAAAAAAGCGAATGGAGTCCTGTTGCAATAACGAAGCCCGCGGCTTGAGCAATAGAATTAAAAATTAAAGACCTAAACAGAATTAGTATGATTTGATTACCAACGGCAAATATTTAATTCTGCTATTTTGTATAGAAAGTAACTAAGGCATTAACAACTAAATTTTTATTAGTCTTACATTAAAATAGCATTACAAACATTAAAAAAGAATACTTTATAATATTTGTATTTTCATTTAATTTACCCTTACCTTTGCCGTCCTTAAAAAGAAATTATGGCAAACCATAAAGCTACAAAAAAAGATGTGCGCCAGGCAGCTAAGCGCAGAGACCGTAACCGTTATTATGGTAAAACAACGCGTAACGCTATCCGTGATTTGAAAGTGATTACCGAAACAAGTGCTTATATTGATAAAATGCCTGATGTGGCTTCTATGATTGACAAGTTAGCCAAACGCGGAGTTATTCATAAAAACAAAGCCTCTAACTTAAAAAGTAAATTAGCTAAGAAAGTGCCTGCTGCTGCAACAGCATAAGTTTTACTTGATATAAATTTTTTAAAAAAACCTGCAGTTTGCAGGTTTTTTTATTATTTGGCAGTAGAGATATATAGTATCCGGGTTCGGAATAATTTTTCACTAAACGGTTTTAATTTTTATGGAACCTTTGTTACCCTCCCGCTTCCCGCTATGTTTTCAGCAACAACAGCATTACCACTGTATTTTATGCCTCCGCTTCCGAGTATAGATGCTTTTAAATTATTGTCAGCAAACAAATTCGCATCCCCTGACCCTGAGATTTTTACCGCTGCGTTTTCTGCTTTTAAGTTCGGACTCTCGTAGTTGCCGCTTCCGGTAATATTAATATCTGCATTTCTGGTTTCTCCTTTAATGTACATGTTACCGCTGCCTGTTATGCTTGCATTTACTGCAGGTGCATTTACAAAAGCCGTAATGCTGCCGCTGCCTGTGATATTAAAAGACATGTTTTCGCCCGTAGAAAACTTATTATTGCAGGTAATATTACCGCTGCCTGCAACTTTTAACTCAATGATTTCAGGTACAGTTACAAACACCTTTACCGGCTGGCTTGAGTGTATGTTTACATTGTCTCTTGTTTTAATTTCGAGCCAGTCACCATCACTTCGTGTTTCAATGTATCGCAGTATATTTTCATCTCCTTCTGCCTTAACCGACGGCGTTCCTTGTTCGACAAATACATCAATTCCGCCTGTTACATTTACTTTTGTTATATTGTCAATATGCCGGTTTTCGCTCCTGAAATTGCCGTTGCCATTAATTGTTTCTCCATCAAAATCACAGGAAAATAAAAAAAAAGCTGTAAGGAATACAGTACAAAAAAGACTTTTAATCATACAAATTTATTTGTCTTAAAAATAGTTAGGTTAAAAGTATCTATTATAATTATCTTCTCCTAATATTGAACAAAAAGGCTGTATAATAAAATTACCTTCGCGCAATTGTAACCTTTGCAAGGCATTTTCATATTTGTAATTATGAGCGAAAAAATTCTTATTCTCGATTTTGGCAGCCAGTATACACAGCTCATTGCACGTGCAGTGCGTGAAGCAAATGTATATTGCGAAATAATACCGTATTATAAACCTTTCATTTTTGATAAAACAATCAAAGGAATAATTCTGAGCGGTTCTCCTTTTTCTGTTAACGATGAAAAAGCGCCGGTGGCAGATGTAAAAAAATTAAATGAGCAATACCCGGTATTAGGCATTTGCTATGGCGCACAATTAACAGCAAAGGAATTTGGGGGAAAAGTAGAAAAAAGCAATAAAAGAGAATACGGACGGGCACAGCTTCAAATTCAGCACCCGCAGGATGTACTGGTAGAAGGAGTCTCCAGCCATTCGCAGGTATGGATGAGCCACGGAGATACCATTTTATCTCTCCCTGAAGAGTTTGAGATATTGGCAACCACCAAATCAATTCCTGTTGCTGCATTTACCAAAAAAGACCTTGATAATAATCCGTTATACGCTTTACAATTTCATCCTGAAGTTTATCATTCTACCGAGGGAAAAAAAATAATTTATAATTTCCTGGTAAATGTTTGTCATTGCTCTCAAGACTGGACGCCAGATGCTTTTGTGCAGGAAGCGATTAAAAACATACAGCAACAAGTGGGCGACGGGCATGTAATCATGGCGCTTAGCGGAGGTGTTGACAGTACGGTAGCAGCAACCATTATAACCCGTGCAATCGGAGATCGCCTGCACGGAATTTTTGTTGATAACGGGGTCCTTCGCAAAAACGAGTTTGAGCAGGTTTTAAAGACTTATAAAGAAATTGGTTTACATGTAAAAGGTGTAGATCGAAAAGATGTTTTCTACAACGCTTTAAAAGACAGGTTTGATCCTGAAGAAAAGCGCAAAGCTATCGGCAGATTATTTATAGACGTGTTCCAGGAGGAAGCTGCAGAACTTACCAATATTGATTTTTTAGCACAGGGCACTATATATCCTGATGTTATCGAAAGTGTAAGTGTGCATGGGCCTTCAGCTACCATAAAGTCTCACCACAACGTGGGCGGCTTGCCGGAGAAAATGCATCTGAAACTGATAGAACCGCTTAAATATCTCTTTAAAGATGAGGTAAGAAAGGTTGGCCTTGAGCTGGAAATACCGCATGAGCAGTTATTCCGCCACCCGTTCCCCGGACCTGGTTTAGCTATCAGAATTTTAGGAGAAGTAACTGAAGAAAAAGTAAAACTGCTGCAACAGGCAGATGATATTTATATAAATGGTTTAAAAGAGCATAAGCTGTATTCGGGCATCTGGCAGGCGGGCTCTATACTTTTGCCCATAAAAAGCGTAGGTGTAATGGGCGATGAAAGAACGTATGAACATACGCTTGCTTTAAGAGCGGTAACATCGGTAGATGGAATGACAGCAGACTGGGCACATCTTCCTTATGAGTTTCTTGCGCACATTTCCAATGAAATTATTAATAACGTAAGAGGAATCAACAGGGTTGTTTACGACATCAGCAGCAAACCTCCGGCAACTATTGAGTGGGAATAGGCACTGATTTTGTATTTAGAGAAAAATTAAAAAAACGAATGAAAAGTATTCATTGCTTTCTTTTACTATGTATAATGGTTGCAGGTGCTGTTGAAAAAGCGAATGGTCAGACTGATACTTCCAGGCCGGTAAAAGTTGCTGTATTTATTCCGTTATATGCAGATGCAGTTTTTGATAGTGTCTCTTCTTCTGACGAAGCTGATTTTCCAAAAAAAGTATTGCCCGGCCTCGAATTTTATAATGGCGTAATGATGGCAATAGATAGTCTGAACCACGAACGGGCTAAAGCAGAAATAAGCATTTACGATACAAAGCAAACAAATGAATCGCTAAGCGCCCTGCTTAAAAAACCTGAGTTAAATAATGTAGGGCTTATAATTGCAGCTATCACAAACACTGCAGAATTAAAAATGTTTGCTGACCACGCTTTAACCAATAACATTCCTTTTATTTCTGCTACGTATCCTAACTATGTCGGTGTCACCCAAAACCCGTTTTTTGTATTGCTCAATTCTTCTTTCCAGGCGCATTTAGAAGGATTGTACAGGTATATGCAGCGGTACTATTCTTCTAATAACATCATCGCCGTAACAAGGAAAGGGGCTACAGAAAATTATATTAAAAATTATATTACCGGTATAAATACAACCGGCGCTTCCGCTCCTTTAAAAATAAAATGGATAAATGCAGATGCAAATAATCTAAGCGTTTCCAGGCTGGCAGCAGGTCTTGACAGCACTAAAAAAAATGTGGTATTTGTCGCCTCGCCTCTTGAGAGCTTTGGATTAAATATCGTTAAGACCATAAGCAGCAAAGAAAGCTACCAGACTACAGCCATCGGCATGCCTACGTGGGGCGGTATAAAAGAACTGGATAAACCGGATTGCAAAAATGTGGAAATTGTTTTCTCAACTCCGTTCCTTTACTATTCTCAAAACATAAGTTTAAGTTCTCTCGTAAATAAAAGGTATAAGGAAAAATATTATAGCCGACCCAGCGATATGGTATTCAGAGGATTTGAAGCAACCTATCATTTTACAAAGCTTCTTCAGAAATATAAAGATAGCCTTGCAAATAATTTATCAGATACATCTTTCACGCTGTTTAATCAGTTTAAATTAGAACCTGTAAAAATCAGGAAAACAAGTGTAAAGCCAGACTTTTTCGAAAATAAAAAACTGTATTTTATAAAAAAACAGGAAGGAAATGTCAAAAGTGTTGTTTAGAATACGATAGTTGATTTATAAGAATATAATTCTTGCCCACTTAATAATTATAATAACCCGTGTTCTATCTTCACAAAACCTGCTTCTCTGCTCTTTGCACTAAGGTCTTTAATAATCTTCCTAACTTTCCTTACAAAAACAACTTATTTCCCCGAAATTTGCAAAACTTAAAATCACGGTATGACTGACATAAAAGTTCCGGCAATTGGCGAGTCTATAACTGAAGTGACACTTGTAAAATGGATAAAAAAAGATGGAGATTATGTAGACAGAGACGAAGTGATTGCAGAATTTGAAAGCGAAAAAGCAACCTTTGAAGTAAATGCCGAAAAAGCGGGTGTACTGAAAACCAATGCTGCGGAAGGAGATACTTTAAACATAGGAGCCACGCTTGCACAAATAGACGAGACTGCTTCAAAACAAAACGGGCAAAGTGCAGCACAGCCATCTGTCTCTGCTCAACCGGCACCTCCTTCACCTGCTGCTCAACCTCAACCCGCAGCAACACCAGCTCCTGTTGTCACAGCTCAGCCGATTGCCGCAGGCAAAGGTATGATAGATGTAAAAATACCAACTGTAGGGGAATCGATCACAGAAGTTACCCTGGTTAAATGGCTAAAAAAAGACGGTGATTTTGTACAGCGCGATGAAGTGATTGCCGAACTGGAAAGTGAAAAAGCGACCTTTGAATTAAATGCTGAAGAAGCGGGCAGATTATCATATAAAGCAAAAGAAGGCGATACTTTAAAAATAGGAGATGTTATAGCCACCATTGACAGCGACGTACCTGCGGAAAGTCCGTTACCGGAAGTTAAATCAGAAACTAAACCAGTTGCTGCATCTGCGGTTCAGCCTGCTGCACCTTCAGTCCAACCTGCTGTTGTGCAGGCAACTGTTACTTCCATTCCGCCGGATATGAAGGCTTCTCCTGTTGCCGCAGCTATTATTGCTGATAAAAAAGTTGAAACTGCTGCCATTACCGGCTCCGGTTCAAACGGCAGAATAATGAAGAATGATGTTTTGGAAGCGTTGGCAAATCCCGGCAAGAAAGCTGTTGCAGGCCAGGAATTATTGAGCCGCAATGAGCGCACCGAAAAGATGAGCAACCTGCGTAAAACTGTCAGCCGCAGGTTGGTGGAAGCGAAAAATACGACTGCCATGCTTACCACTTTCAACGAAGTGGATATGAGTCGCATAATGGCACTTCGTACGCAGTATAAAGATAAGTTTAAAGAAAAGCACGCGACCAATCTTGGCTTCATGAGCTTTTTTACCAAAGCTGTCTGTTATGCCTTGCAGGAATGGCCTTCGGTAAATGCCTACATTGACGGCGACAATCTTATATACCATGATTATTGCGATATCTCCATTGCAGTTTCCGCACCCAAAGGATTGGTTGTGCCGGTAATAAGAAATGCTGAAAGCCTCAGCATGGCCGAAATAGAAAAGAAAGTAGTGGAACTTGCAGGCAAAGCAAGAGAAAATAAATTATCAATGGCAGAAATGCAGGGCGGAACTTTCACCATCACCAACGGTGGCGTATTTGGTTCGCTTCTATCAACGCCAATCATCAATATTCCGCAAAGCGCTATCTTAGGAATGCACAAAATAGAAGAAAGACCGATTGCCGTAAACGGGCAGGTTGTGATAAAACCAATGATGTACCTCGCTTTAAGCTACGACCACCGGATAATTGACGGCCGCGAAAGCGTAAGCTTTCTGGTAAGAGTGAAAGAACTGCTTGAAACACCGGAGTTACTGTTATTCGGAAAAGACCCGGTTAAGACTTTATTGGAGTTATGATAATTATCCTGAATACTGATCTTGCAGCAAGTGAAAACATAAAAGCAGAGCATTTTGCAGAAGCTATTCCATACAGAAGTTTGGATAGAGAAGGCTGGCGAGATAGGAATATCGGATGGTTAAATTGTTAAGAAGGTTTGTTATAAAAGAATCATTTTTATTCAACCTTATTAAATAATTTGAAGTAAATTACTGGAAAATAAAACTTATGGAAAATTTAGGTTTAAGAGAAAAACTTCATCAACATGTAGATAGTGGAGATGAAGCATTAATTAATATGATGTGGGAAACTGTTTCTTTATATAATTCAGGTAATACTTCTTCCACGATAGAAGAATATAATAAAGATATTAACGAAAGCCTGGAGCAGTTTAGGAGAGGAGACTTTATAACTCAAAAAGAATTGGAAGAACAGTCAGAAAAATGGTAAATGAACATGTTGCAATAGTATGGCCATCGAAAGCATCGAAACAACTTAAAAAAGTTTATGTATTCATTAGAAAAGACTCTTTTCAAAACGCCGAAAAAGTTAGAAAAGGAATACTTGAAGCAACAAATATTTTAGCAGTTAATCCTGAAATTTATCCATCAGATAAATACAAAATTGATAATAATGGCTCTTTCAGAGCTTTTGAATTATTCAGGTATCGTATTTCTTATTAAATAACAAAAAATGAAGTGATTATTATAAGAATAAGACACACAAAAGTATGAACCCAAAAAAATATTAGTTTTTACTTTTATTAACAGGAAATATTCCGTTTCGCGGGTAAGTATATAAAGTATTAAGGTCGCTTCGCGACTTTTTCTAAGTGGGGGCAGATAAACAATCAGTATGACGCTTTCTTAACAGCTTTTCTGTTTCCTGTAAATGAATTGTATAAGCTCCTGCTCATTCACATTAATTGATGGCTTTATTTCTAAAGCAGAATCTATATCCGGCTGGTTTGTCCATTGCTCATTCACTTTTACAAGCTGGTTGTAAAGGCTACTTGTTTTTTGTGCATAGCGAGAATGCAAAAGTGTAAGTAAAGAAACAACTAATATTAAAGATTATTTTGGCTGTTTTAATAACATAAAAAAGAGTTTTTGCCAAAGCTTATTGACCGACTACTATTTTTCTTGTTTCAGTTTTTTGAGGAGTAACTATTTTTAAAAAGTAAACTCCGTTAGTAAGTGACTGAACATTAATGACAGAATTGTTCAATCCTTCTGCCAGCGATACAGATTTGGTTATCAATGTCTTGCCTGAAATGTCTGTGACAGAAATTTCAGCTTCCTCTGTTTTGTTGCTTTGTATTTGTATGTTTAGTCTATCTTTAGCAGGGAGAGGATAGACACTTACATAAAAATTGTCACTGTTATTTATGGTTCTTACCGGGCTATATTCCATCTTTCCATCTTTGTCAACCATCTTTAACCGATAATAATTAATCCCTTTAAAAGGCTTATTATCTGTAAAGTTATATTTGCTCGAACCAGCGTTTATTTTACCAATAGTACTATATTCCATGCCGTTCCAGCTTTTTTCTATTTCAAACCTGTCAACATTTATCTCTTGAGCGGTTTGCCATTGGAGAAGATCATTTTCTCCATTTTTATTTGCAGAAAAATGTATTAGTTTTAATGGCAGTGCAGACATAGTGTATCGGGCTAAGCCAATACCATAACTATTACTGCTAATACCAGCCCGGCCAGCTAAAATTATTTTACCATCCGATTGTAATACCGATGAATAAGCTATGTCGGGAAAACCTGTAAAATCGGTTATAATAATACTATTATTTCCAAAAGTAGTATCTAATTTTCCATTTGCTGAATATCTTGCTATCACAAAGTCTTGTTGAGCACCTAAAGTATATCCCGATACTAAAAGCCCTCCAGCAGAATCTGTAATTATGTTCTGAGCATAACTATCTAAGTTATAAATCTGAGTTGTTACTTTGCCGCCTGTTCCAAAGGTACTGTCTAATGAACCGTTCACTTTATATTTTGCTAAAGCAAAAGTGGCGGGTGTAGAATTTTGAGCAGTATATCCAGCTAAAATGAATGATGTATCTGGTAAAGCAACTACTCCTGTTGATAATTCATCTCTATAAGGAGTATTACCAAAATCTGTTTTTACTACGCCATTTGTACCAAAAGTGCTGTCTATAGTGCCATTTGAGGAAAGCCGAACTGCAACAAAATCGTTATTGTACTTATTATTTCTACCGGTAGCATATATTTTACCGTCTTTGCCTAAAGCTATGTCGGTAATTTCTTCTATATCATTTATATATCCTTCCAGCTTTCCATTAGTACCAAATGAGCTATCGAGAGAACCATTCGGTTTGAATTGTACAAGCACGGGTGCGTTTTCAAAAATTGGCGTACTTACGGTTCCTGCGCTTAATATTTTCCCATCAGGTTTAATAAGCAGCTTTTTTAATTCACCGGTACCATCTGACATTTTTACGGTTGTTATTCCATTATTTCCAAATAAACTGTCTATACTGCCATCCATTTTAAATCTTATAATTGCATAACTGCTATCCAAAAATAAATTTGTACTGTAATTTTGTGCGGTACCACCTGCCACAATTTTACCATCAGGCTCAATTGCAATACTGGATATTAAACTTCTATCTTTAAATTGGGCAACAACTTTACCACCAGAACCAAAAGTATTATCAAGGCTGCCATCAATATTGTAACGCACAAGAGCAAAATAATCTTTGCCAGCAATAGTCGTACTACCCCCCGCTAATATTTTACCATCAGATTGGATAGCAATATTATTAGCTGTAGAAGTATCGTTTACTGGTGTCACCACCTTACCGCCATTTCCAAATGTTACATCTAAGGTTTGGGAAAAAACAGGAAAAACATTAATTGAAATGAAAAGAAACAGAAGATAAATAAATTTTATGAAAAAGGAATTAAAGGATTTGAACATAAAAATCAGTTTTTGGAATAAATATAAGCTTAATATAATTTTAAAAATGTATTTCAAAATAAGGAATATGAAGATTTAATACACTTACAAGTAAAATTTCTTTTACTTGTAATTAACATCTTTTATTAAAACACTTCAAAAAACATTATTCAAAAATCTCCTTTCACTCATTTCATCATTTATTAGCTTTAATTACAGACTTTTGCCAATTATTTATATTCTTTTATGAAATTGTTACTTCAATATCTTAAGCCTTTTCGGGCATTAATTCTTCTTGCACTGTTTCTTGCTGCTGTTAACCAGGTTTTTTCATTATTCAGCCCGATGATCATTGGCAAAATAATGGATAAGCTTGCCACACATCCGCACGTTGATGCTGCCGGTAAGGCCCGCAACGAACATGATTATATAATGGGTGTGCTTGGCTTTTTAGGTTTGCTGGTCGGCACTGCTATGGTCAGCCGTATTGCAAAAGCTTTCCAGGATTACGTGGTAAATGTGATCATTCAAAAATTTGGCGCGAAAATTTTTACAGACGGCCTGCGGCATAGCATGCGCCTCCCCTACCAGGATTTTGAAGACCAGCGCAGTGGAGAAACTCTTTCTATTCTTACCAAAGTAAGAGCCGACACAGAAAAGTTTATCGGCTTCTTTATCAACATATTTTTTGGCATCATCGTCAGCGTGGTATTTGTTTCTGTGTATGCTTCCAGCAAGCACTGGAGCATTGTGCCTACCTATGTTGTCGGTATGATCATACTTGCGGTAGTTACCAGCATTCTGAGCAAAAAAATAAAGGTGATACAAAAGAATATCGTTAAAGAAACCACTATGCTGGCCGGTACTACCACCGAAAGTTTACGCAACATAGAGCTGGTTAAAAGCTTGGGCCTGACCGAGCAGGAAGTAAAGCGGCTGAATAATAATACCTATAAAATTTTAGGGCTTGAGCTGCGCAAAGTAAAGAGCATTCGTACCCTTAGCTTTATACAGGGAACGCTGGTAAACTTTCTGCAGCAGGTTATCAGCTTTGTACTGCTATATCTTATTTATAGGGATATATTAACACCCGGACAATTCCTGGCGCTGCAGTTTTACGGCTTTTTTATTTTCGGACCAATGCAGGAAATGGGCAATATTATTATCAGCTATCGCGAAGCAGAGGCAAGCCTGCAAAACTTTCACGACCTGTTAAACAAGCCGGTAGATGCCAGGCCTGCACATCCTGAAAGCGTCAGCGGCATTAATGAACTTGAGTTTAGAAACATAAGCTTTAAACATCGCACAGCACAATTTAATGCGCTCGACCAAATAAGCTTTGATGTAAAAAAAGGTGAAACCATTGCCTTTGTCGGCCCTTCCGGTGCCGGTAAAAGTACACTTGTAAAATTACTGGTTGGCTTATATCGTCCGCAGGAAGGACAAATTTTGTACAACGGAGTCAGCAGCAATGAAATTGATTTTGATGAATTGCGCGAACAAATTGGTTTTGTAACACAAGACACCCAATTGTTTGCCGGAACGATAAGAGAAAATCTGTTGTTTGTAAATCCAAATGCTACAGAAGAAGACCTGTGGGATGTGCTGGAAAAAGCAAGTTCCACTTACCTGTTGAGCAGGGCAGAAAATGGCCTCGACACAGTTATAGGCGAAGGCGGCCTGAAGCTTAGCGGCGGCGAAAAACAACGTTTGTCTATAGCCCGTTCGTTACTCCGTCGTCCGCATTTACTCATATTTGACGAGGCTACTTCTTCACTTGACAGCATTACCGAAGAAGCTATATCAAGCACCATTAAACATATATCTTCTGAAAGAGAACAGATAACTGTTTTAATTGCCCACCGTTTGAGCACCATTATGCATGCCGACCGCATTTATGTTTTGGAAAAAGGCAGAGTAGCGGAAACAGGCAACCATTATGAGCTGCTGGCTGAAAAGGGCTTATATTATGCCATGTGGCGCCAGCAGATTGGTGAAAGAAAGGTAACGGCAAGCCCCCAGGCAGTTTAAATTGAAGCCCCAACCCTAAAGGGAGCTAAAATACATGTCTGACAATGTAATAAACCTATATTTAGTTTCTCTCTACTCCCTTCAGGCTCGGGGCTTCCTTTCTTAACGGCGTGCATATAATTTTCTTAGGGCCCTTTTCACAAGGTCGAAGGAAAAAAAGAGTTTTGGCGTTGTTTACCTAATTCTACAAAAGATTTGGATTAATGTCTTTTTTATAATCAATCATCATCTCATTAATTTTGCGATGTAATAATTAAAGTTATGAATATTGTTATAACCGGTGCAAGCAGCGGAGTAGGTTACGAAGCTGTTTTAGAACTTATACTTGATACAAACAATACAGTTATTGCCCTTGCGAGGTCTGAGGATAAATTACAAATGCTTAGTGAAACTGCCCTCAACCTTAACCCCGGCTGCAATATATTTACAAGCGCATTTGATATAATTCATGGCGATTATGCTGATGAATTAATTCCTTTTATCACTGCATGTATAGGAAAGGCAGATGTTCTTATCAATAATGCCGGAACGCTTATCAACAAACCATTTGAAGAGATGACACAGCTTGATTTTGCTGAAATGCTTCAAAGTAACCTGTTAGGTCATGTAAAAATGATTCAATCACTGCTCCCGTTGATGAGTAAGGGTTCTCATATTGTAAACATAGGCAGTATGGGGGGCTACCATGGCAGCGTCAAGTTTCCGGGTTTAACCGCTTATTCTGCCAGTAAAGCTGCCCTGCATGCGCTGACTGAATGTCTTGCCATAGAACTTGCAGACAGAAAGATTAAAGTTAATTGTCTCGCTTTAGGCTCTGCACAAACAGAAATGCTCGAAAAAGCTTTTCCGGGTTATCACTCACCTGTCAGTGCGGCAGCGATGGGAAAGTTTATTGCAGATTTTGCTGTCTCCGGGCATAAAACTTTTAATGGTAAGATTTTGCCGGTTTCTGTTACTGCCCCATAAATGGTTTCCTGATATGTACTCCATTTCTATATTAATCTTTTTTCATGTTTTGCCATAATAAATCTTATTTTTTTCCGTCTGTATTAATAATAATACTGGGAGACATTTGAACGAAAACTGTTATTGGCTTTCGTCGATCAATTTGTCAAACTTATACATCTTTCTTGCCTGCGCAGAAGTGTTTCGATAAGTGGTATCTGTTCTAAAAAAATCTAATAAAATAAATTATGACTTTAAAGGCTGGAATCATTGCAGCTATAATCGGACTTACCTCTATTACCGGATTTTCCCAAAAAACTGATTCTTTAATAAATGAGCTTGACAGCTTAAAAAAACAAACTGATACAACCGGGCAAACTAATCGCACAGAGCTTGCCTTTTACAACGAAAAGACAAAAATTACACCCAGAGTATTTGGAATATTATTATTAGATGACTTTAAACAACAGGCTCTTTCTCCTTTTCATGTAGCCAAAAAAGGCTGGCTTACCGGAGCTGGTTTTGCTGCATTAACTGCAGGAGTTAGGTTTTTAGACGAGCCAATACAAAAATGGGCGGTTAATCTGCGCAACAATAACCCATGGTCAGAGAAATACAGCCGTGCTTTGACCAACTCCGGAGGCTTATATGAGGTTGTTCCGCTGGCAGGTATCGCTGCGTATGGTTTTGCGTTTAAAAATGAAAAGTTACGCACTACAACTTACCTTGCTTTACAGTCTTACATAACTTCTACGGTCTGGTCAACCATATTTAAAACGCTTTCAGGCAGAACAAGGCCTGCTAATTTTGATCCGAATTCACCCCTGAATGATCCGCGTTTTTATGGGCCTTTCAAAAAGTTGCCTTACGGAGGCAACAGCTCATTTCCGTCTGGTCATACCACTTTGGCCTTTGCAGCAGCTACAGTTTATGCAAAGGAGTATAAAGATGTACCTGCAGTGCCCATAATTTCTTATACAGTTGCCAGCCTGATCAGCTTAAGCAGAATAACAGAAAACCGTCATTGGGCAACAGATGTAATTACAGGCGCTGCTTTAGGATACCTAAGCGGCACACAAGTTGTAAATAATTATCACCGCTACGCAAAATTGCAGCGGACAAAAGGCGGCAAACAAAAAAAGGGAAAACTTACTGCAAATATTCAATACATGAACGGGCAACTGGTGCCGGGTCTTGTTTTTATGTTTTAATTGCAATTATTATCGAAGAATGAAATGTCTGAAGTTATGCGTAAAAGTTTTAATTCATTACCAGGCTGTTAACTTATTAAACTTATCAGTTTTATTTTCAAAATCTGGTTATTATTATTGTCCATTTTCAAAACAAATTATTTTATTGCTTATTGTTTAAGTTCAACTCGTAATCTATCTGCCTGTTTTACAAAAATTCATAGGATCAGGTATTCAGCTACCGACGGTTACTATTTCATTTTTATGTTTTAATATTGTTCATTTCCATGTTTTAATATTGATTATTTCCAAGATTTAATATTTCCAAGATTTAATATTACCCCGATCCTTTAGGTCGGGGGTAAATAGTAAACAAACATGCAGGCTTTAGCCAAAATGTGTCACAAGTTGTGTTTGTTTGGCTAAAGCCGAAAACGAAAATTTATCCTCATCTCCGTGCTAAAGCAACGGGGCAAGGGTATAAAACTAAATACTTAATCCTTAGAATTATAGTCTTAGGTATCCGGTTTACAGACGCTTACTATTTCATTTCCATGTTTTAATATTGCCCCGATCCTTTAGGTCGGGGTAAATGGTATACAAACGTGGAGGCTTTAGCCGAAATATATCGAAAGTTGTGTTTGTTTTGGCCAAAACCGAAAACGAAAATTTATCCTCACCCCGTGCTAAAGCCACGGAGCAAGGGATTGCGAAGCAGCTTAATCCTAAAAATTTCTTTATGGCCTGCAGATTAGGATTTATATAAAGTATACTGTTGCGGCCGCCATGAAAAAATGCGGTACAAGTTAATAATACCGATAGTCAACCGCACAGGCATAACCGGAGATTCACAAAGAGCTGATGCTGGCTTTTAAGAATAAAATCGGTTCTTTCATTCCATATTTTTCCGCAATAAGAGCTGTTTTTAAAATAAATTTTTCTTTTTCATCCGGTCGTTTACATTTGCACCTGATTGGTTTCCGTATCCGGGATAAATATCCGGATCGGGATTAAAAGGGAAGCCGGTGAAATTCCGGCGCTATCCCCGTAGCTGTAAAGCGATGACTCTCACCGAAGGGAGCAGTTCAATAACTTTTGCCACTGTGTAAAAACGGGAAGGCATTGAATTGTATCGCAAGCCAGAAGACCTGCCTTTCAAATTATTTTATCATCGGGCTTTCGGGTGAAAAGCAGGAGGTGTAATTGCCTGGTGCGCACAGGCCTTTCCATTTCTCATTATTTCCTATTCCGAAGGTTCATAGCAAAAAAACTATGACCAAAAAACTATTCACAACAGCATTTATGTTTGCAGCGCTTGCTGCCTCTGCACAGACAGACACACTACGTAGCGACAATTTAGACGAAGTAGTGGTAACCGCAACCAAAACATCCATTAAACAATCGCAAACCGGAAAAGTGGTTACCGTTATTGACCAGGCCGCCATTCAGCGAAACCTTGGTAAAACAGTTTCCGAGATTTTAAATTACCAAACAGGTATTTTTATAAACGGCGCCAACAATGCATTAGGCACTAACCAGGATGTATACTTCAGAGGCGCCAACACGGGCAATGTGCTTATTATGATGGATGGCGTACCTGTAATTGATGCGTCACAGATAAATAATTCGTTTGACCTCAATAGTATTAATCCCTCCCAAATTGACCATATTGAAATTTTAAAAGGCGCTCAAAGTACACTCTGGGGCAGCGATGCTGTAGCCGGGGTTATTAATATCATCACCAAAAAAGGAGGCACCAAAGCGATAAGCCCGAATGTATTACTGTCGTACGGCAGTTACCATACTTTTCGTGGAAATGCAGGTGTAAATGGTAAGCTCAAAGATTTTACGTACAACCTGAACTACAGCCGTACCGATAGCAAAGGCTTTTCGGCGGCATACGACAGCACCGGCAATAAAGGGTTTGATAATGACGGTTTTAAACAAAATAATTTTCAGGCAAATCTTGGCTATCGAATATCGAAAAAATTGTCAGTAAAAGGTTTGGCACAGGTTGGAAAATACACTGCTGATATTGATGCCGGCGCTTTTACAGACGACAGGGATTATACCACCAAAAACAAAAACAACCTTTATAGTCTCGGTTTTGAGTACAAAACATCTAAGCTTACCCTGAACTTCGCAAATACTTTGCAAAAGTCAAAAAGAGAAATGACCGATGACAGTACGAACGTAGGTGGTTTCAGCAAGTTTGCTCATGGCTTTTACGATGCTGCTACATTTATTTCGGACCTTTATGGCAACTTTACATTTTCTGACAAAGCTTCCTTAGTTGCAGGCGTACAAGGTATTTATCAGAATACCGACCAGGGTTATGAAAGTATTAGTTCTTACGGCCCTTATAAAAGCGCATTAGGTAAGGATAGCGCGAAAATTCATAACTATTCTGCTTATGCATCTTTCCTGCTGACCAACCTTTCTGGCTTTAATAACGAAATTGGATTTAGATATAATAACCACAGCATTTATGGAAGCAATGCAACTTTCAGCATCAATCCATCCTTTAATATTGATGATAATACCCGTGTTTTCCTGAATATTTCATCCGGTTACAAAATTCCAACATTGTACCAATTATACAGCGAGGCGGGCAACAAAGATCTAAACCCCGAACAAAGTACCAATTATGAATTAGGGGTACAGGCTTTCAGTAATAACAAAAAGAATTCTTTTCGCGTGCTTGGCTTTAAAAGAGACATTAAAAACCTGATTGTTTACTATTCTGACCCTGTTACTTATGCTGCTGAATATATAAACCGTGATAAACAAAAGGATTATGGTTTTGAGTTCGAAAGCAATGTTTCCATTGGCAGAATCGGCAACTGGATAAATAATCTTACGTATGTAGATGGTACGGGTGAAAATGACAATGTGAAAATTAAGAACCTTTATCGTCGTCCGAATTTTACGTTTAACAGTACGCTATCAGTACAGCCTGTAAGCGGTTTAACCCTATCGCCTTCTTTCAGGTTTGTTGGTACACGCATGAAAGGCCCTTACGATGCCGGACCTGACCTGATGCCACAGTATTATACCCTCGACTTGTATACTGCATATCATTTTGCCAAATCATTCCGTTTATTTGTGGATCTTAGAAATATTACCGACCAGCAATATTTTGATGTGCCTGGTTACAACAGCCGCCGTTTCAACTTTATGACTGGTATTTCCGCTGACTTTTAAAAAAAGATTTATGTAACCGGCGGCAGAAATTCTATGGAGCTTTTGTTGCGTCGCACTCTTGTACATTGTTGCAGGGAGGAGCGAAAGGCATGGATTAAAAAGTACCCATCATTGCGAGGAGGAACGACAAAGCAATCCGTTTGAATAGATGCAGCGTGTCTGTGATGAAGGAGATTGCTTCGTGCATAGTAATGACGAAGAAAAAAGATTGCTTCATGCCTCGCTCTGAAGAGGAAAAACCAATGACGAAGAAATTAACCATAATTTATTAACCACAAAAAAAACCGGTATTATGTCCTTGCAAAAGTTCGATTTTCGTACTGCTATTCTTTTACTGATGATAATTATCATTGGTACGCTTAGAGTTATTTTTAATTTCAATTACGAGATTTCCCCGCTGGCTAACTTTTCACCTGTAGGTGCAATGGCGCTTTTTGGCGGAAGCTATTTCAACAAAAGCTGGAAAGCTTTTGCATTCCCTTTGCTCACTTTATTCATCTCCGACTTTATTCTTCACCAAACCGTTTTTAAAGCTTATGGAAATGGATTTTTATACAATGGCTGGTACTGGGTTTACGGGGCCTTTGCATTAATGACACTTGCGGGCAGATGGATAATACGCACAGTTACCGTTCATACTTTTTTGCTTTCTGTTTTTGCCTGTGTGTTTATTCACTGGATTGTTACGGACATTGGCGTATGGATCGGGTCAAAAATATATGCCCAAACATTAACCGGATTTATTGATTGCCTTGTGGCAGCTATACCTTTTGAATGGAGATTTTTGGCAGGCACGTTAGTATATGGCACTATTATGTTTGGTATATTCGAGTGGATGAAGCAGCGATATTCATCGCTGCAGCCGGCTTACAAGAACGGATCATATTAGTGAGGTTTTCAGAAAAAGCTCACTAAAGATTTGCCGTACAAGTGAGTGATTGCTATGATACCGCCAAAACTTTTTGCTGCATTTTTTTCTATTATTTATGCTGCTTTTTTATATTTATCCACATACAATTGTTGAT
>JAABUK010001927.1_pt1 | contig 38344 bp, 37 predicted proteins | sample 5559141 | NCBI WGS metagenome assembly JAABUK01 (sample SAMN10711869, study PRJNA513367) | rock metagenome | isolation source: Antarctica rocks | place: Antarctica: Victoria Land, Pudding Butte nord | collected 2016-01-03 | reverse complement strand
GATTTTCGATTTTTGACTTGCGACGCAGTCATCTGTGAAGCTATTGAGTCGAATGAGGGCTTGTTTTGATCGTACGATTGTGCTCTATAACTTGTCGATCGATTTGATATATCATATGCTTCGATAGGTCGCTGTCGCCAAAGCGTTTTTTTGACTTTGCTACTAAATCTAGTACACGACGCGCTCAATCACATCGATAGTTTGTGCATACAAGCATGTGAGCTGTTTATATAATCAAGTGATCATATAAACAACTCAAGATTGTGAAAGCTGATCACTTCAATGTGAGCTTTCAACTTGTCTGTATGATCATCAAGTTACGTGAGCTAGATGAGCTTTGATCTATGTAGATGAAAGCTGATCACTTTGACGTGAGCTTTCAAGTTCGCTGTATAATCACTCAGCTAAACGAACTAGATGAGTTTTGATTTATATATTTGCAACGCATGTAAATCGATCAGAAAATCGAAAAATCAATCGATTTACTGCATTGCACAGATGTGTATGTGTGCAAAAGCTGAGTTGTGCTTTCGCAATAACTGTGTGAATGTTGTATATTAGTTGCAACGCATGCGCAAAGACGTTGCTGTTGTTCTGTGTATATAAGCAAAGACTGTGTCATGTTTTTGCAATGTATGTATTTGCGATGTATGTAAATCGCTCAGAAAATCGAAAAATCAATCGATTTACTGCATTGCATTGATGTGTATATGTGCAAAAGCTGAGTCGTGCCTTTGCAATGACTGTGTAAATGTCGTATATTAGTTGCAGCACATGCGCAAAGACGTTGCTGTTGTTCTATGTATATAAGCAAAGACTGTGTCATGTCTTTGCAATGTATGTGATTGCGATGCATGTAAATCGATCTGATAAAGCGAAAAATCGATTGATTTACTGCATCATGCAAACATGTAGATGTGCAAAAGCTGAGTTGTGTCTTTGCAATGTGTGTATGTGATGTATATGAGTTGCAGCGTATGCGCAAAGACGTTGCTGTCGTTCTGTGTATATGAGCAAAGACTGTGTCATGTCTTTGCAATGTATGTGATTGCGATGCATGTAAATCGATCTGATAAAGCGAAAAATCGATCGATTTACTGTCTCATGCAAACGTGTAGATGTGCAAAAGCTGAATCGTGTCTTTGCAGTATATGTGTGTTTATTGTATATGAGCTCAACGTGTGAATAAAGCGCTGTTACTGCTCTGTGTGTGATTGCGCTGCGTGTAAATCGGTCTGAAAATGCGAAAAATCGATTGATTTACTGCATCATGTCTGTCTGTATGTGTGCAAAAGCTGAGTCGTGTCTTCACAGTATATATGTATATGTCATATATGAGCTCAACATGTGAATAAAGTGCTGTTACTGCTCTGTGTGTGATTACGCTGCGTGTAAATCGGTCTGAAAATGCGAAAAATCGATTGATTTACTGCATCACATCTGTCTGTATGTGCGCAAAAGCTGAGTCGTGCCTTCGCAGTATATGCATGTATGTTGTATATGAGTTGCAGCATGTATGCAAAGACGTTGCTGTTTTTCTGTGTATATGCAAGCTTCAACGCGTCAACAATCATGTTGTTATTGTCTCGCTTTTCGACTGTGTGTGAGCTCAACATGTGAGTAAAGCGCTGTTACTGCTCTGTTGATGTTAATGAGATTATTTAGCTCTTCTGACAAGCATAGCTTGCAGAAGATTCATAGTCAGCATCTCATACAGATAAATCTTGTTGTTGATCTATCACTCTTATAAATTTTGTTTATTCATTTAGTAAATCTGATCATCACAAATTGCAAATAATTTTTTCTCATGATAAAAGAGAAATTTATCTTATTTTAAACATTAAGAATAATTCATTTAATCTTAATAAAAGTTCATTGAATCTTTATCAATGTTGAATGAATTATAAGTCTTGTCATCAATTCTTGAGATTTCTCAATTATGACATGATTTCACTATGTCATTTTATACTGAAAGTCTTAAGCATGAACATGTTCTTTATGAGCATTTTACATAATTTCTTCAATAATCAGCTGCTTGAATCAAGTATCACAAAAAGTCTGAAATCTACAATCATTGTTTGCAGCAAACTGAATTGTAAAAAGAAAGTGAATAGACTTTTCTGCATGCATTTCTTTCAATACTGTTTTTCATTCATGCTCGTTGCTGATATATATTCTTGCAAATTCAGCTTGATTGTATATCATCATATTTGTGACACAGTTGTAATTCAGCTTGTTCTCAATCAGCTTTATAAATTTGTTGTATTTCATGTCATCAATGCAAATCAAGTTCTTCACTGATTCATGTTTAAGAAAATCTTATGATCTGCAACATATGCTACAATTGAAATCATAATTGATCTGTATTATGAGAATTTTGACTGATTTGACTGATACTGATTGAGATCTTTTGAAGTCTCGTTCATTGCAAACAACATAACTTAAGAGATGTGAGTGTGTTTTCAGTTGAAAAAATGATGAAGAATTGTACTTGAAATTGTTTCATCATGTTTCTCTGACTTTGAATCATTTTCTTACATTGTAATTTAATCACTGTGTCATGAACATTAACATAGAATCACTTCTTGATCTTGCAACATCATTGAATATAATATGAAACTCATGATATATGACTTCAAATGTTGATCTCATGATCTTTTTTGACTTGTTTATATTTAACTTTCGTTTTATAAGCTGAAGAAATTTTATCTGATTTCATATTTACATCTTCAATTACATGTATTCAGACTTGTCAATGTTGAGTTCTTTTTTCACTCTGTTTATCAATCATTTGTAATGTATATACTTTTTACATAACATTTTTGACAATGCATTCATTATACTAAAGAGAAGACTTGATGTTTGTTGAATATTTTTATGTCTGTGACTAATGACTGCGCTTATCACAAAAAACTTTAGCATCAGCGATTCATAACTTTAGAATTTGATTGATGTCACACTTGCTGCATCTTGTTCATGTGATAATTGATGTCAGCTTTCAATGATTTACTTACTGCTTAAGTTTTCAACTAAATTTATAATAATAATAATAATAATAATAAATTCATACACTCTTATGACATCAATTAAGTCGACTCATGAAGAACTCTATGCTATCTATATCGAGTGAACAAAACTTTCTGAGATAGAAAATCACTCGCTGTTTATACGACTGCTTCGCGCATTTGAAACTATTATTATGAGACTATGTATCAAATTAGTTCACGTTGATTGCATGTTAAAGAATGAGTGACTTAGTCACTTTAAATTGCTTCAGAAGCTTTGTTTTCATCATCATTCTTGCAGCTGCTCTGAAACTCTTCGTGATAGCAACGATTATTCAATAGTTCAAGAAGTCAACGTCTCATAGCATTCTTGATCGCAGATGCGATCAGTTTAAGCAGTGCATGAGTACATGTTTCGTTGTCTGATGATCTCAGTTGCAGTTGCATTGCACACTATCTGCGTCTGAAACGTTTCTGAAATGCAGATAAACATTTAGATCTATGCGTTCAATTCTGATGTAAGTGATGAAAGTACTTTCAATCTTCTGAAGATCATTTCGCATCTTTATTGTTTTGTTGAACAGATGCAATCTTTGTGTTGAAATGACGTGAACATCTGCAATGAATTTTCTATATTTTTCTCATTATTACTTTCACTGACTTCTGTGATACTGTGCTATTGCGATGCTGTCACTAGTCGAAATCGTCACAGCAAGAACTAATTGTTTATGTTTTAACTGTATTTTCACATCTTCTTGAATTAAGTTGTTCAGAAGCGTCACTTTCTTGATGATGAAAGAGCGAGAAATGATGTGATTAACACTCATCAGATGAGCATGTATCAGTTTGCATACTTATCTGATTTTCTGTGTACAATTGTTGACTCAACTGCGTAACGTGATCTTGTCTTGCAGCATGTTCAGATGAACATGCAGCGAGCTTGTGTACATTTCTGCTTTCAAAGTCTCAATGCTTACTCTTTTGAACATTTCTGAAACGTGATGCAGAGTCTGATTCTATAATGTTTTAAGTTTGCATTCTTTGTCTGACAATTCTCTTTCTTTTTCTCGCTGATGTCAGACTGATGCTTCAAATGCAATTTCTGATCTTATTACTGCTGAGTATATCTGTCTTGCTTTTGTGAAGATTGTCTCTCATTTGAAGACTTTGAGTCGACTAAGTGCTAGCATTCATGTGACGTGATTCGCTTCGATTTGACGAAGATGCGTGTCTCATCGCAATTTCATGTTCAGTTGTACTTTCAGAACTTGCATGTCTGATTTCAACATGATAACTGAGCTTTCTATTTATATGCTAGTTATCATGTCAAATCTTTTTGATTTTCTGATAAAGTATGTAAGTTCATACTTTTTTGATGCGAATGTTGCATCATGAGTGCAAGCTCATTTCATGCAAACGTTGTGCATTTTGCTCAATGTTTTACAAATTTCTTCAATGAATTTATCATATGCTAGAATGTTAATGTTATTTACGAAGTCAAGCACTTCGATCTTAATTTTCAATGCTTTGCACTTCTCAATCAGACTTGCGTTAAAAAATAGAAAGAAAATCAGTGAAATGAAAGATTTCTGCAATATGTCTGCATTTATCTTATGCATGTCACTCATTTGTCTATTGAAAATATGTTGTATACGTTGCATGCAACATACATAAAGTATGATCTCTATGCTGATTTTCTTCTTAGACTTGAAAGATTACTCAAAGAGTTTTCTTGTGACAGATTCACAGTTCAAGATGAACAAGATCTTTTACTGCTCAAATTTCAACAGTTTACTTCTTAAGCATGAGTTGCAAATGTTTTATCTGTGATATGCATATGTATTGCAGTCAATTTCTTCTTTAATCATATTAACATACGCTACTGTTTTTTCAAACTATACAGATGATGTTTTCAACTAGAAATTAACTTTATCATCAAGACATTTGAGAGTCAAAGCTTAGTGAAGAAATAAGATTCTTAAGATCAACAGTTGTTGTCATTGTATATCATGCTTTGTAGACGCTCGCTTTGCTTGTTAAACAAGCAACTCATCTGTTTCGCGTTATCTGTAAAGATCTTTCTCATGCAAATCGATCATGTTTTGCAGAAATGTTCATATGCTACACTTTTAATCAGACAGCGTAGTTCGATCATTCTTTACTAATTCGCTTGTGTCTCTCTTCTTTTAACAAAGTTTTCTCATCAGCGTATTGCTCATGTATAAAATGTCTGTGTCTGAATGTCTGTTAAACAATATTAATGAGATTCTTAAGTTTGCTCATATTGAACTTAATGAGTTTTGTGAGTTGCTCATGTCGTAGTAACAGACACGCAGTCTTAACAAGATCTATACATAGTTAGCATGTAAATTTAAAGAATGTTCGTAATTCAAGTTCTTTCTGCTAATCATTCTCAACAGATCAAACACGAGAATGTTCTGTCTCAGTTCTTGTTGTCACGACGACAAAATACTGAATTGAATGATTTTCATAAGCGATTTTTCTCGTAGTTCTGCGTTTTATTTGACTTTCTCATCTGCGTGCAGATTACTTATAGCATGTGCATTGAGATTATCAAAGTCTGCGTGATCGCGAAATCTCTGCACACGATCAACGCACAGCGCTTCATCATCATGCAACGCTTTAATGTCATTCAAACTTTTGATAATCTCTAGACTTTACTGTAGCTAAACAGTAGATTCATAGTCAGCATTGCATACAGATGAGTTTCATCGCTGATCACAACTAAATTTATGAAATACATATAAATTATCTAGAATTTATTACTGAGTCACTCACACTTTTTTATAATACAATCGCTTGCAATCATCAAGTCAATTTTCTTTCAGATTAATTCATTAATACAATTGACTTTGATTGATTGACTTCATGATATCAAATTTGTAACTGATGATACTTTTGCAATAAGCAAAGCTTTGTTTGCTACATATATTTCATAAGAACAAAGCTTTTATAAAATTAAACTTTGACTTTAATTCTCATCAGTTCATAGCTGAAACTTCTGTTTATCAAGAAGAATTTGATTAAGCAAAGTCAAAAAATGATTATATTTCTTAGTTACTTAATTGTGTAGCATCATTGACTTTAATGATTCTGTATATGTTTTGAAACATAAACATAATACATATACATTGTTTGATTTTTATCTGCAATGAGATTGAGTCAGTTTCAAATATCTTCAGCTTTTGCATTTAAAGTAGTATTCTGCTACTTTTGTCTTTTTATGCAAGAAATTCTTCTCATATATCAAATTGTTTGAATTTCAGTCGCTGAAGTTATTAATGTAGAAGAACTTGTTTTTATTTGACTTGCTAGAAATATCATTTGCTGATACAATATGCACACTTTTCAGAATTGTATGCAAATAAAAAAATCAATTAACTTCAAAAAATGAGAATTTTTGATGTTATTTTTAGATCAATGCTTTATCTTAATTATTTCATGCACAGCATGTTGAGTTTTCTCATTGCAAGATTTAAGTAGTTTAACAAGAATGTTATTATGTCATAGCTCATTATTCTTGTTGTCTTGAAACAACAAATTTATAATGAAAAGAATAAGTTGTAACTGATCAGACAGTCAATCATTTAGCAGAGTTGAGATTTCAGTCATCTTTTTCGATCTTTTCTGAATCAGAACATAGTTACGTCTTCAAACTCTCTTCTTTTTCTGTCAGTTCAATGAGCAATATACTTTATCACTGACAAGATTCTTTAAGTCATTAACGTCTTTTTCATCTCATTTTCAGCATTGAAGTGATTCATGAATGCTTACGTAGTATGATTTTACTCAGATTGAGTCTTTTTTCTTTTTATCTAACTCTTTATCTGATACAACTTTCTTATTAACTATGTTGCAACACTTGCACATGAAGACTGTTAACACATCAAGAAGCTTCTCTATGTTTAGAATCTTGATTAAAATCAATGCATGACATCATAACTTTGAATTGAGTTTTGTCTCTTGTATTTGATTGCATTGTTTGTAAATGAGTGCATCTTGAATTTTATGAAAACTAAAGACATGACTGAATCATATTATCATAACAGTCAATGCATGCTTATTAATCTTGCTCTGTCTTGTATTTCTGTAAAGAAGAATATCTTTCATTGCAAGAAGATTCAAATGTCAAGTATTATGATGCAATAACTGTTTTTGAAACATTTTTCATTTATTGATGCAATCGAAAAAGATCTTTATTAAATGCTTGTGTGCAATCTCACTATGCTTTATATTGAAATTATCAACATTATTGTATCTTCGAATCTGACTTGCATAATGTGTCATTGCATGTAGTTTTGAAATGTTAAAATGTTCAATGTCTGTATCTGAATGCTCAGATTGCAAATGACGAAAAACATTCTTTAGCTTGTTCAATTGAAAAAGTGCATGTTCAAGATATCAAAAAGTTTATTCATCATGCAAATGATACTGAGCAAGTATCATGAAGTTTATCACTGCTTAAGCAAAATGAATCGCTGTAGATGCTCTTGTGATCAGAAGCAATGCAATGACTGATATAAGTTGATATACAATCAACTTTCAATCTGCATCAATTTATTACTTAATCATATTGTACTTAATAAATCTCTTCATGTCTTTAAATGACAAAATGACGCGAAATCTTTGATTCAGCTGAGCTGTTTCTGATGCATCGTTTAGAACTAATCTAATTTCTTTTCTTTTTCAACTTGTATAAACACTCTTGTTGATGATCTGACTGAATCATAACATCAGATATAAAATAATTCTTTTAAGTAGTTAATGTAGCACATTTATCATCATTGTCTCATGAATATTGATAAACATATGTGATTATGCAAAGTTTTTCATTGAATGTATTCAAGCAAAGTCATTCTTGATCATATTGTTCTTTCTTTGTTGTCTTTGTTGATTTTTAGTGAATGCATGCATTTGAATTGATCATGTTTTGTTTAAATTTTCATGCTCATGAGATGATACTTGACAGATAAAGCATTGTTGATTCATCTTGATGTCTGTGATTAATACTTGTTTCTCGTAGTTCATCATGAACTTGACAATTATTGAATAACATTGTCTTATTTTATTGTTCATGCAAAGAACAGAAATGTCGTTTCTGAACATAGTTTCAATGACTGTTACATGTGAGATCATGTATTAATGCATGATGATACATGTTTAACGTACGCTTGAATATGATTGATAATATCATGTGTCAAATCTTTGACTTGATATCATCATCATTATTGTCAACTATGAAAAGAAATTTCAGAAGAATTAATCTCAATCGTTTTTGAGCATGTCTTGTGCATCAATTTAGATTTTCTATTGTTAAATATATAAATCATGCAGATAAATTGCTTTGATGCTCAGTCAAGACTGTCTTATCGATGAAAATTAACAGTGATATCACGATAGCATCATCAGAAAACTTCTTCTGCGTTTCTCATCATCAATCAGCAGTATGCATCTTGTTGTAGATTCAAGAGTTGTTGACATTATAATGTTGAATGAATGCGTAAATCAGCTCATCTTGAAATGATGAATGATTCAACAAGAATCGAAGTGTCTTAATGATGTCATAATATAAAATGCAGTGCTGCTCTTCTTGAACTTCTTCGTAACTGAATTTGACTGTGAATATTCAAGAATGTCATTTATCGTTTTTAACATCATACAAAATTTAATGTAGAAGTGTCAATCACTTGTTTACATCATGAAAGCTGACATGTTGATGTAAGACTCACAAACGCAAGTCTTGAAAAAATCGATTAACATTGTCTTTGATAATCTTCATTTAATGAAGTTAATGAGTGAATGCATAATCTGCTTTGCATTGAAATGAATAGTATTGATTGTTGTTTATGTTCTTAATCATTTGAGAATTCAAACTCAACAACTTTGATATTTTCTTTGACATGTCAACTGTTGTTTGAACATCATGATCAGTTGTTTCAACAAAGATTTCAACTCGCAACGTTGATGATGTAAAGAGAAGTTCAATCTGAAGTTGTATCATTTCAATTCTTAATGATATATGTTTTATATTCTGATTTAAATCAGCGCTATTCATCTCAGTGTTCATATGCTCTTCTGCAAAATCATTTATTAACATATATTCTTGATTCTCGTCTTCAATGTTCATCTGAACACTTTCATTGTAAGAATCATTCAAGTTTGAATCTCATTTTGCAGTTTCATAATCACGTCAGATGAGTTGCATCAAATCGCATGATGATGATTCTGATGATGATGATAACTTTTGTCAGAAAATCTTTTGCGATCGATCATGCAAGCGAACATGACAGTGATGAAGATGATGTTCAAGCTCGCTGATGTTGTTTATCTTCATTTCACATGAAGAGCATACATGTTGCATTATCTGTAAGTCTTTGATTAGTGTTTTTATATAACTTGTATGAAGTAATGATGAATTGTAATAATTCTTTACACTTAACTGTTTATCTGTGCATGAAATGTCAATAACAAGATGAATCGAAAAATGTTAATTGCAAAGTCAATGAATCACGTTTATTCAGAAGTTATCAACTTCAATTTGAGTTCAATAATTAATATATGTAAATTATATTTAGCTAAATTGTAAAGAGAATGAAATCAATCACTTGAACAAATATCATCACTATTCTCATAATTTAGTCATTGTCACTCAAGATGCAATCATTTAAATCTCTTATGAGATGAGAGTAATGATTGTTAAAGTGCTATATATCTCAAGTTGAAGCAATCTTCAAAGTTTACAAACTTTATCTTGTTGTCATCATCTATCTTGCTCTTGTCATGACTTGATGAGCAATTCAAGAGATATATGACTATGCATTTATCTTCTTCATCTTTATTTGAAACTCTCTGATAGTATGTCAATTGCGCTTAAACTCATCATTGCTTCTTCTAAACTTATCATAAGTGTAAGACTGCTTAGATTTTATAGTTGTCACTATCTGATGTACAATGAAGATTGAGAAAGTTTAAGTATTGAAGACTAAAGACTTAAACTTAAATGAAGAAATTAACTGATCAACAAACATAAAGATGAACTCATCAGTCAAATAAGTAACAGTAATGAGCGAAGATGATTATTGATGATGAGATGATATTGAAGATGATGTAGTTTTGTTTCAAAGAATTCTTCATCTGATGATTCTTCATATGACGTTGATTGTTTGTTTAAGTGACGACAAGAATTTTGATGCATCTGATGACACATCTCAATTGAACTCATTTATTACTACTGTTAATAGTTAGATCATGAGTTCAATTACAATGTGCATATTAATGAATTAAATGTTGCTGCATACATCAACTTTAATGAAAACATACTTGATGATGTTGCACTATAAACAGTGTCTGTAATAAACTGATTGCTTGATGAAGACTTCAATTTCATCAATGAATCTTTATTTCTTAAGAATAAATGAAGTCATTTAATGACTAGACTGAATGAAGAATTGTTGCAGTCAATCTCTTCATCATCTTTTGCAATTACTGTTGCACAATATTGTATCATTTTTGATTCTATTGCTTCATGAGAATGATTTATATCTTAATGATAACAGATGCAAGTGAAGTTTTTACACTGCTTATGACAACATGTCAGAATCATGTCTAAATGATACAATCAATGAAGATCAGAATTGATAGTGCTTGATCTTTAAAAATAGCTATAACTGAATATTAAGAATACAAAAGAAGATTGATACAAAAGCTTCTATTTATGTAATGTTCAAAGACTGCGCTAGACTCAAAAGAAATGTGTTTATGACATGAAAAGAATATGATGTAAATAAACAAGATGTTGGTGAAAGAAAAGAGTGTTGAGAAAGAAAAAGAATGTTAAGTCATATCTGAGTCATATTTGAGTCATATCTGAGTCAAATTTGACTAGCTCGCTGATTAATTCTAATCATTACGCAAAGAACTCGCTAGCATTCATTGCAAATTGATTAAAGCTTCAGTCTTGTTCAGTCTTGATACGCTCATAACATTACTTCTTTCTTCGAAAATTCATGTTCGCATGAATGTAGTTCATTTGCTTACTTTTGTTGATAGTTATTTTGATATTTAGCGCGATTTGTTTGAATATAGCTTATGAAATTCATTCAAAACTTTCTCTGTGTCATTGAATTTCTCTTTATCAACATAGTATCATTCATCGTTTCTATTTAGATCTGTTCATTTTACTTTGTACTGTATTCAATCTCAATAACGTTTGAAGTTCAATATATTATTTATCTCTCAATGTTCATCATCTTCAATAGTGATTGATTTAAGTGATTCTGAATGCTGTTCTGATAGAAAGTCTTTTGAATATAATTGCAGTAGCTTTGAGCTGAACATTGAATGCAAATGCTTCATGCTGACAGATAAATGAAGATGATAGAAGATACTCACTTTGACAGTGATTTGATAAAAATCTAGCTGTTTATCTTTCAAATCTTTGCAGAGTCTCGTTGTCTTGACGTTTCTGAAAGATAGTCAAACTTAGTCATTTACTTCATAAATGATGTTTCGTTTATGTTTATTGATCTGAACTTTGATGATCAGCTTCGTCTTTTCTAATTGTTGATGGTTGAAGTTCAGTAGCTCTTTCATTCAAATGACAATATCATCTGCTTTTCTAGCTTTAAATCGTTCATGAGTTGTTTTGTAGTCAGTTGTATCTGAATCGAAACTCATTCAAGAGTGAAATTTCTTATTGAAGTAGAAGAAAGTCATTAAAGTGATTGAAAAGATATTGAAATTATCACTGAACTTCATCATAGATATTCATTTGACTCAGTCGTTCTGCATGTAATTGCAGTAGATTCTAAGTTTGCATTCAACGTCTTGATTGACTTGTTTCAATTAATCATTGATCTCAGAATGATAGACTATGAATAAACTAGCTGTGATTCTCAGTCGCTTGCAAAGACTTTTTCACATAGTCGATATGAATTGAAAGTCTTTGTTCGAAACAATAGAACTGAGTAGATCATGCAGTTGATAGATGTTTCATAACATGATTCAAATTGTTTCTTCGACTGAAATGTCATCATTTTCTCAATGACAAAGAACATAGTGACGTTTTTTGATGAGATGACATATGATTGTGCAAATAACATTATAGTCTTCTGACAGAGATAGTTCAGTGATGAAGTTCATAATTATATCTTTTCAGCGTTTCTGTGAAATCAAAAGAGAATGATGAAGTTCATTAATGCTATTTCTAGAAGCTTTGCTTTGCTGATAAGCATGACAGTTTCAAATGTATCATTGAATAGTAGCTTGATGATCTGATCAATAGTAGAAACGCTGAACTAGATTAATGATTCATTTATTGTCGAAGTGAGAGATTGAAGATTGATCATACACTTTTTGTAGTAATTTCGTGTGCATGTTCTCAAAAACTCATAGTAAATTTTTTCTAAATAAAATGCCGTCAATGATTTCGCAGTTCTTCAGTTTAGTGATATGAAATTTGAGCTTGTTTTTGTTCATAGCTTGTCTATATTCGCTGCAGAGCTCATTTGTTTAATTGATCATTCATACTCATTGATAAAGATTTGCTTTCAATTCAATAGATAGAACATTGACTCTATCAAGAGTCAGAATAGTCTGACAATGATCTTCAAGACGCTGAGCTGATTCAGAGACGTTCACTAGAGACATTCTGATCAAAGCATTGACTTTAGTGTTTATTTTACCTAATTTAAAAATGATCTGAAAGTTGAACTTCAATAGAATGTTCAGATAGTTGATCTGTCATCGACTCAACTGTTTGTTTTTCATGAAGATTTTCAAAGTTTGATGATTGATGAACATCTGAATAAGTAGTTCAATGCATTTCAACTTGAGTCGTCAGTGTTTGAAGCATCGAATAATGACTAGCAATTTCTTGTCATAGATGTGATAATTGATTTCAGCGAGAATCATGCTTTTACTGTAGAAGATCATCAAATGAAGAACTTTCTCGTCATCATACTGAGATAGTATTTCATCTTTTACATAGTTCAAAGCATCAATCTTCAAAATAACTTGTTGTTTGAAATCGAAGTGACGAAGTATTGAGATTAAGCTGACTTGTTTCTTTAGATTGTCAAAGACTTGAACACAGATCTCATTTTAAACAAAAGATGTATTCTTTCTAGTCAACTGAGTGAACGATTTTACTAGCTTCGAGAAGTCTTTAATGAAATGACGATAGAAGTTAACAAATTTCACAAAGCTCTGAATTTCTTTTAGATTGATCGAAGTGATTCAGCTGACTATGACTGTCACTTTGCTAAGATTCATACGAAGATCTAGTTCTGATACAATGACTTCTAGAAAGACAGTCTCTTCTACATTAAATTTGCACTTTCAAATATTCATCTGCAGTTCAGCTTCGCGTAGTCAACTCAATACTAGTTTAATGTGATTTTTATGTTTCTTTCTCGTTTTGCTATAGATGAGAATGTCATTTAAATAGACTTGACAAAAGTCGTTCAGAAAGTCTCATAAAATGTCATTCATATATTGCTGAAAGAAGATCAATTCATTAATCAGTTTGAATGATAGCATCTTGTATTTATATGCTTTTAAAGCAATGATAAAAGTGATGTAATTCTCGCTATCAAAATGCATTCAAAGTTTGTTGAACGTTGAGATGATGTTCAATCTAGTCAGATGCTTGCAATTCACTATTTTATTAATGATTTTGTCTATCAGCGATAAAGAATATTTATTTCTTTTGAAAATGACATTTAACTTTTGATAGTTCACGCAGAATCAAAGATCTTCATTTGCTTTAAGAGTGAATAAAACGAGAAAGAAATAGAGAGTTTGACTAGAAGTGATGAATTTCTTCAACAGATTCTCGTTTAAGTACTTCTTTACTTTCAGAAGTTTGACAGAGAATATTTAATAGACTCAACAGTGAAAGAACGTTGAATCATTGATGAGCTCAATTTTATGATTGTAGAAGCAATGAGAAGATAGTTTATTCAATTGAGCTCGATCAAAAACATCTAAAAACTCATGATATTTCGATGACAGCTTTGCTTTAATATCTTTCAAATTCTGAGTCATTTCATCAATTAAAAAGACGTTTAAAGCGTTCAAATTGCACTGAGTATTGTACGCGATTTTTCTATTGATGTTCATCATGAATAGAGCAAAGACTTTGATCTTGTTCTTCTTTGAACAATTCAACAGTATTTTGAACAAAGCTGCGTTTATGCTTTGAATCAAGAATGACTCTTCTTGAATGAGTCATTTGAGCATCATAGAAGTCTTAATTTGAATGATTGAAGAAAACGAAATTGAGAAGAATCGAAAAAATCGAAATAGAAGTATTCAATTGATTCGAAAAAACAATGACGTTGTTTTGCATATTCAGTAATATTTCGTTTTTGTTCATTCAGAGCTTACTCAATATGACTTTATGATGATCAATATCAGCTATCAACATTAATACAGTCAATTTCTTATGACTTTCAATGATGAGATTGAGTAGAATTTTATAAATAATGATCTTCTTAAATATCTTTTCATCATAATCTCTTATTAGCTTCTCTTTTGTCAGTGATATAGATTGAATTTTCAGTTTCTTGCATACTTTATTGACTAGGTTAGAATGTATGATCATGTAGACGACTGAATCACTGTCTATTAAGAGACGAAGACTGAAAGATTGTTTCTGAGAGATGAGATGAGTGTCAATTAGAAACGACTTTTCAAAGTAATTTTCTTTCAATAGAATTTCATCTAGTTTGCACAAAGATATAATCTCTATCTTTTTGATAACTTTTGAAGAGATTACTAGTTTTTTGAATCGAAATTTGAATTGAAATCAAAGCGATCATATTCATTGTTCACTGCATTAATTCTAGTAGATTGATTGAGACACTCTTTAGAGCTATGATCTGATTTATGACATATGAAACAGCTTTCAACTAGAATGTCTGCTTCTTTGACGTTAGTTAAAATCGCGTCGCGCGACTTTAGCTGATCAGACTTCACGTGATCGACTGACTGAGTGACAATAGTCGCTTTATAAAGAATAGTCTTAGAAAGATCATTAATGCGTTTGATCTTGTTCTTGATCTCTTGAATGACTCGCTGATCATTATTCAAATGAATCAAATAGAAACGAATTTCTTTTAAAGAATCAGATTGAACTAGTTGATCTACTTAAATGAATCGAAAATGAGAGTGAATTTTATCTTTCAGATCAGTGATCAGTTGCTTCTTGTGATAGTTTAGATAAAAAGATAAACGTTGAAACTGAGTATAAAATTCATTGAATTTCTTGAATTCTTGAATCAAGTTGTAGTATTTTCTATGAAAGTTGACTTTCTTATTTGAGTCATTGAACAACTGAGCTAGCTCTTTCAAAAAATCATCAACAATTCTATAAAGATTGACACAGTCATGTTCACGTCTAGTCTGAATGATCTCAGCTGCATCATCAAATAATCTAGAATGTATGTAGCTCAATTTGACTCGTTCATTAGAAAAGAGATTGACGTTGATCTCTAGTTTATTCTGAATCTTTTTGTATCAGTTCTTTCAAGTAGAGTTCTTTTCATCAGTAAACAGCGAAGAATCAGATATTTTTTGAGATCTAGAACGTTCAGAGTAAATGAAATCAGAAGAAGTGTTTTCTTTAGCTTGAAGTCTAGTCTTCAACTCTTTGATTTTGTCTTCTTGTTATTTATCTAACTTGTAGAGTTGATCTATTTCTTCATTAAGAGCTAAACTTCAAGCCTTTCAGATTTCATAGAACACGAGAAATATTATTGTTTTAGCAAATGATTCATCATCTTCATGAATGAATAATGCAGCACTTGATGATTTCATTCATGATTTCAATGAATCAGCATCAGAAATTTAAGAGAAATGATTTTGAAATTCTTTGAAACACTCTTCAGTAGACAAATGACTAGACATGATGAGATTTGTTTGAAAAAGAGTTAAATGAATGATGATGTTCAATGATTAAAGAAGAAAAATGTATAGAGTGATGTTTAATCTTCAACAAAGAAGATGAGATTTTGTTTGTTGATTTGATTAATTCTTTAGCAAACAACGAAGATTCTTTATCATTGAATCTATTAATCGATTTAATTCTTGAGCAATTCACGAAGATTTTTTATCATGATTCTTGTAATTGAGTGAACTTTGCGTACTTAATGAGTGATAAGTAGTTTAGCAATTCAAACAGTCTTGTTGTTGATTTTATTCAATTTTTCAATGTTGTTCTATCTTTTGATTATCATTAATCATCAGATAAATGAATTTCTTTAAACTCATTCTATTTAGATGAGTATGTTGAATGAGTAATGAGATCAGTATCATGTGATTAACGAATTCTTAATATAATGTCAGAATTGTGTTTTTTTCTTTTTCTTTCTTCATTAAGTGCATGCAGCCTATGGCTATGACACTGTCTAGACGCTGTATGTATGCTAAGTTACATGTAACCTGGTCAAAGTCGCTGCTTTATATCTTCTCGTTGATCAATCACATCGATAGTTTGCACATACAAGCGCTCTTTCTCAACCCTCGTCATCGTACTTTCGTTTTCCTTTGTTCTTTCGCACTCTTCGCGTTCTACTCTTTCGTTTCTAATAGTTATTTTCTCGTCGCAATTCGAGTATTTTTCAAATACTCTAGTGTTGCAATTCTTCCAATTTTGGTGATGAACAGTGTCAATATAGTGTCTGTGTTTTTGAGCTGAGCTTTTTCCTTAAGCTTTATCTGCTCTGCTCTATAATGCCTGCAGTTCAGCAGTAAATGCTTCGACGTTTGCCTCGCATTGCATATTTCATAGCATTTGTTCGAATTATTCTCTGATAATCTATGCAAATAGCTCTTGAAATAGCCATGTTTCATTTTCTGAATTCGTCAGATTCAGCAAAGTGACAAGCGTTTCTGACAAAATAATCACAACGAAAGCGAAACTGCAAGCTATTAGCGATGCAATCGCAATATGCAGCGAAAAAGCACTCAAAAACAGCGAAATCTGAGTGTACATGAACAGTCAAATGACTTTGCAAAGACTAAACGCAAAGAGCAACGTCAATGCGAAGTTATTCGATGACATACGACAAAACTTGATCAATTTACGTCAGAATCAGTGTCAAATTCGCATACAGTGAATATCGAGTCGCAAGAACATTATTGAAAACGAAAAAGCAGATCAATTGATCAAAAGCGTTGCTCAAGAATTATCAGTTATCGACAACACGAAAGCAATCATCATAAGCTTCGTCAAAAAGCAAATTTGCAAAAAGATGAAATTACAATGGTTAAATGTCTGGAAAAGCAGCATCAAGAAGGGAAATCAGTATCAAAAGCACATATTGAATGTGAATCTAAGTCATAAATCACTAAAAGAGATGAGAAAAATCAATAGACTAACGTTTTCAACCTTTATTCAGCTGAAAATGAAACATGACTATTTCAAGAGCTATTTGCATCGATTATCAGAGAATAATTCAAACAAATGCTATGAAATATGCAATGCAAGGCAAACGTCGAAGCATTTACTGCTGAACTGCAGACATTATAGAGCAGAGCAGATAAAGCTTAAGAAAAAAGCTCAGCTCGAAAACACAGACACTATATTGACACTGTTCATCATCAAGATTGAAAGAATTGCAACACTAGAGTATTTGAAAAATACTTGAATTGCAACGAGAAAATGACTATTAAAAACGAAAGAGTAGAATGTGAAGAGTGCGAAGAAACAAAGAAAAACGAAAGTACGATGACGAGAGTTGAGCGAGAGCGCTTGTATGCACAAACTATCGATGTGATTGATCAACAAGAAGATATAAAGTAGCGACTTTGATCAGATTACATGTAACTTAGCATACATACAGCGTCTAGACAGTTTCATAGTCATAGACTGCATGCACTTAATGAAGAGAAAAAAAAAAAACGTTGAAAACGTCAGTCTGTCTATTTTTCAAAGCTTTTTTAGTGATCTGTAACTCAGATTCATTCTTGCTGTGTGCTTCTGATACTGATTTTCTTTTTTGATGCTTTCATTTCATGCAATTAGTCATTGCTCTTTTGTCTTTTTGTCTATTTGCTTTTTAATGAAGTTCATGATTGTTCTTTTTCTGATGTCGATTGTCGATCTTTTTCATGTCGCGCCTTTGATCAATTGATTCACTGCTTCATTTTCGATGATGTTTTTGCGACTCAATATTTACTGTATGCAAATATGACATCGATTTTGTTGCAGATTGATCAGATTTTGTCGTATGTTATTGAATAACTTTGAGTTGACATTGCTCTTTGCTTTTAGCCTTTGCAGCGTCATTTGACTGTCTGTGTACACTCAAATTTCGCTGTCTTTAGATGCTTCTTCGCTGCATATCGCGATTGCATCATTGATAGCTTGCAATTTCGCTTTTGTTATGATTATTTCATCAATCACGCTTGTCGCTTTGCTGCATCTAACAGACTCGTGCGTGAATATCATCATGATTTCGATTTTTGTTTTGAACTTTGCTACCTTTTTTCGAGTTTGCGATGCGTCGATGTACATCACTATGTTTTTCGTCTTTTTGACTATTGTTTTCAGTTTTCTATAGTGTGTATTTATCGTTTCGCACGTTTCATCTCTTGCGAATTCAATTTGCATCTTTGTCAGATATTTGATTTTCTGATCTCATGATTTCTTGAAGTAAGGTATTTCGATCTTTTGTATTGAACTAAGCATTTTATGCACTTTGTTCAATATTCAATATATTTGTATGAGCTTCTCTTTGCAATTCTTGACTTTTTGAGACAACTTCATCATTGACTCGTTTCAATTCAGATAATTTGTCGCGTTCAGATTCAGATTCAATTTGATAATGTATTGAGATGAGTACAATATAAATGTTCGCTTTCTTGTTGAATGCTTTTTCAATAATTCAACTATTTTAATTGCATAGTTCTTGCATTTTTGATCTAGTCGTACTTTCACTGACGAAATTTCAGCCTCTATTTGCATGACTTCTATAAGTGATGTTTGAAATGCTCTTAATATCTTTCATAACGCTGCGTTCTGCAGCTTGCAAAATTTGATTGCGTGACTTTTTTAATTGTTTCACCAGATTTCAACGTCATAGTCGCTAATGATTGTGATGCATGCTAGATACAACTGTCTTTCTGACTTTGCATTTAGTTCTCACTCACTATTCATTAATTTAAAGAGTGAGTGTAACGTTCTTGTAACTGTGATGATTTTCGTTTGCACATGCATCTTGAAGTTAAGCTTTCGATTCAGTTAGACTTTTAGTCATTGTATGCAGATCTTCGATTTTACGACTGTGTCATTGAGTAGCATAATTGTTTGATTAAGTGTCGCTTTGTGACTTTCAAAATGAATCAATTCGAATTTTGAGTTATCAAATTGCATTGCATTTTTGTTTGCTTATGTAAATGCGATTTTCGTTGTCTTTTTGTCATGATGAATTGACACATAGAGATTAAATCAGAGGCTAGAGTCAGAGACTGAGTCGAAGATCAGATCTGAGTTAGCTCTGAAACTCTATGACTTTGTCAAGACATCGTTTAGACTACGTCATATCTTCGACTTAATATGTCATGAGTTATGTCATGCTTGACTTGACAATGCTTGACAAACTCTCTATAGTCAACCAATTCTTTCAAGTTATCGAGAGCTTCTTAATAATTAGCTCTATCATAAAATATACTCATTCTGTGCCTGCTTAGAATATCACATTGTCATATCACTCTTATAGATCTCGTCTATTCATTTAGTAGACTTAATCATCACAGTTCTAATTATTTCAAACTCTTTTTAAAGATGACAATTTGATATTCAAGCATGATAACAGCAACGCGATTGTAACAGAGTTGAAATGACGATGTCTTAATCTTGCAAGACATCATATCAGAAAACAAACGTTGCATAATGAAATCAGAAAGTGAAGAAGCAGAAGATGAACTCTCTCTTGATATTAATGAACAACTGACATGAGCAATGCTTGAACATGATGAACTGCGAAAGAAACAGAAGCTAGCAGCTATTTGATTAGAGATTAAGACTCTGCAAGTTGTTGAAACAACGAAGAAAAGTTGTTCAGCTTTCATTCAAGCTTTCACTGAGAACTTGAATGATCTACGCATTATCGTCTTTATAGTGTCGACAACGATGAAACGAAGTCATTACGAGATCGTTTTGCAGAAGCGAAGATTCTCAATGTTCTTGAAAAAGTATCATGACAAAATTATAAGAGAGCATAGAGAGTGAATTTGTGACGTTGAAATCTCATTTTGAAATACTTCTTGACATTTTGAAAGTGATGAGAAAAAGATTTTGTACTGCATGATTTATTTCAAGAATGAATCAAAGAAGCTTTGATTTAATCATGAAGAGACTATGTCTGCAGCTCAGCAAATGTGATTCAATTTTACCGACTTTCTTTTTAATTTAATTGAAAACTCGATGAATCAAGACATAGACATGACTCAGCAGTATGCAAACGCATCGCAACATTCAGATCAGATGATACAAACATTTGCAGTCTATTTAAGCATTCTGAAACATCAACTTTCATTGTATAGTGATAAGCATAAGTGAACTCATCTATTCATTAAGTTGAGATCTGAGCTGCGTGTGATCATTACTAATGTGCAGTCAATTTTCATCACATGAGATGCATTAATCAATCTTGTCGCTCGATTGAAAATCAACTTGCGAAAGAAGCGCATCTTGTTGTTGAAATGATTTCAAGACAAGAACTTGCATGATCAAGATAAAGTTAACAAGAAAACTCATTCAAAGCGAAAGAAATCTTATTGATCAATCAGACTCAACTCTTCGTCAAAAACAAGCTTGCACACTTCGTCATGTTATAGTAAGAATTTGTTCAATATAATGTGCTATACATGCAATCAAAAGAATCATTACTTTACTAATTGTAAAGATGAAAAGATCAAGAACAGATCAAAAGAATTTGATGCAGATTGAGTATTCATTGATTTGATGTCACATATGAGTTGTTTCAAGATTTTGAGAAAAGACAAGCTCTTGACAAACACTTCAAATCATCAAGAAAAAAACAAGAAGTTCTCTTTGTAAAGATTCTTATATATAAAGAGCATGTAATTCAGAGAGATCAGAAGACAGAAATGAAGATTCACATGAATATCGACATTAAGATGAATGTGATTAGTCAATGTTTCATCATCAAGCAGAATATGTCATTGTTGAACGTTGATCTCTCAAGATTTATCTGAATGAACGATCAGAATGTTTATTGTTATGACGTCTATAATGTGTGTTATCGACTGAGAGACAGCTGAAACATGAAGAAAAAAGATATAAGTATCTTTTATGTTATTGACAAGAAAGAATCTTTCTTGATCTTGAGTATATCAAGTATGCAATTCAAGCATATTTAAATAAACATGATTGCAAGAACATGATGTTTCAACGTGAACAAGCACGCATTTGAGTTGTTCTTTGCACAAGCATTTGCGAAAGCTTTACAAGATGAGTCTACTGTGTATGCTCTTGTCATGATCAACGTCATCAAAAAGTTGATTGTTGAACATCAAGTGAAAGCAATGAATAATGTGATGAGTCGTATCACAAATGCGCTTGAGACGCAGACTTTATTCATTGAATTGAAAGAATATGAAGATGTATTCTCAACAGAAAGTGTTGACAAATTGCTTTTGCATGAAGATCACAATCATGCAATTGAAATCACTGCAGAGTCGTTGTATGAATCGTTGTATAATCTGTTGAACACAGAGTTAGTGATTCTGAGATAGTATCTAAATGATGTCTTAGCGAAAGAATGAATTAAGCACTTCATCAGCTTGATTGATGCGTCTATTCTATTCATTTTCAAAAAGAATAATAGTCTTCGTTTATGCGTGAACTATTGAGATCTGAATAAGATCACTGTCAAAAATCGTCATTCACTGTCTCTAATTAGTGAAACTTTAGACAGACTTAATAGAGTCAAGCAGTTCACTAAGTTAAACTTGAAGAATGTCTATCATTGTCTCAAAATTCAACATGAAGACGAGTGAAAGACAATGTTTTGTACTCATTATGATCACTTCAAATATATGATCATGTTGTTTGATTTAATCAATGCATCTATCATCTTTCAAACTTATATTAATAAGATCTTGACAGAACTTTTAAACGACTTTTGTATTGTTTATCTGAATGATATTCTAATCTTCTTCGTAAAGAAGACTGATCACGTAGATCACATGAAGCAAATTCTTGAGAGATTAAGAAAGTTCAAGCTATATGCTAGCTTGAAGAAGTATGAATTCTTCATTACTAAAGTGAACTTTCTAGAATTTGTTGTATTCACAAAGAGCATTTCAATGAACTCAAGTAGAATAGACATCATCAAAACATGACTCAGATTAAAGATGTATTGAGAAATACAAGTTTTTCTGAGATTCATCAATTTCTATCAACGTTTTATACATCACTACTTTTAGATAGCAGAGTCTTTAACAGAACTGCTGAGAAATAGTGTAAAAGATGTAAAAATGAGCTCATTCATATGATTGAACGAAGCGAAACAAGCTTTTAATTAGCTTCGCGACGTCTTTATGAAAGCATCTATACTAAGACACTTTGACTCAGAGCAACATATACACATCGAGATCAACATATTTAATTATGCAGTCGTGAGTATTATGTTTCAGTCAGATGATGAAGATCAATGACATTTGATTGCATTCTGATTCAGAATGATGATAGACGTTGAAAGAAACTATGAGATATATGATCAGAAGCTTCTAGTTATAGTAGCGATGTTTAAACATTGACGACACTATGTGAAAAACAGTTATCATACTGTTGAAGTTCTGACTGATCATAATAATTTGAAGAGTTTTATGAACATTTGAAAGCTAAACAAAAAACAAGTCAGATAAGTTATGAGATTGTTAATCTGCAACTTTGAAATAGCACATAAATCAGGAAAGACAAACTCAATTAATGCATTGTTGAGATGATCTGACTATAAGAGTGAGAACATCTTTGCAAATTGTTTGCTGCTCACTTTGCAGCGAAAGCTGACTAGAATAGAAAGTTTAAATAGCTTTATATTCGTAGCAATCAGAGAACTATACTGTATACGAGTGATTAACGATGTCGAGAAGACGTTTGTTCACAGTATAAGTATGAATAAATATTCAGCAGAACATGTTAAAAGTAGACTGCAAGATAAAACTCATTGATGAACATGAGTGATTAACGATGTCGAGAAGACGTTCGTTCACAATGTCAGTGAAAGAAGATATTCAGTCAATCATGTCAAAAACATGTTGTCAGATGAAATTTACTATACACGAGTGATTAACGAAGTTGAGAAAATGTCTGTTCACAATGTCAGTGAAAACATGAGTACATGTTCAGCAGTGCATGTTAGAAGTATGCTGCTGAGAATCATGATTCTAGCAGTGCAAAAGACGCATCTAAACGAAGTACATTTCTCAAAAGATAGAATTTCTCGATCTGAGTCTGAAAACTTGAGAAAACATGATGATGAAACGTCAATTCATAAAGATTGCAACGTAGCTGAGAAACAGCTTAATTCTGTTGCTGAAACTGTTAATTGCAAACAACTTGTTTCACATGCAATTGTTAAAGTATTGATAATTCATGAAACAACATACAACTTCAGTAGTAAATTCATAGTCAAGCTCATCAAAATCTTACAGCAAGAAGATGAATTTGCTGTGAGATTAAAAGCAGATGAAACGATGAGTATATGAAAGAGTGATGTCGAAGCTTGAACATTGAATAGTCAAGAAATGATAAAGTACAATGAATCATTGTATGTTTCAGAAGATCTTTCTGTCAGAGAAGAGCTATTGAAACGTCATCATGATAATTCATTAGCAAGACATTTTGATGCTGACAAGATCAGCGAGCTATTAAATTGCAAATATTACTGAAAAAGTATGATCAAGAATGTCAAAGAGTATATAGATACTTGTGACATTTGTCAGAGAGTAAAGATGAAATGTCATCTATCATATGACGAGTTGAAATCGTTATTTCAACTCACAGATTCATGAAAAGAAATCACTATAAATTTCATAACAGATCTGTTGTCTAGTAAATGAAAAGAAATCATGTATGACTTGATTCTTGTGATAGTTGATCATTACACGAAGATGACGCGTTATCTGTCTACAAAGAAGACTCTGACTGTTGTAAAGTTAGCAAAGTTGTTCTTTGAGCAGATTGCTTTAAGATATGAGATATTGAATGATATAATTATTGATAGAGATAGTTTATTTATTAATGCGTTCTGATCAAAGATCTGCTATCATGTCAAGATGAAACAACGACTAAGCATCATCTTTCATTTGCAAACAGACAATCAGACAGAATGACAGAATTAAATGCTGAAACATTATCTACAAGTATATTGTTCAGAAAAGCAAGATGACTGAACTACGCTTCTACTTGTAGTTGAGTTTGTGTATCATCAGATGAAGCACTCTTCGTTGAGCTGTAGTTTCTTTAAAGTTATGTATGACTATGAGTCAATCTTTAACATACACATTGAGAATGATGCTATGAAAGAAGAAGTGTCAGCAGCAAAAAAACGCGTTGAAATGCTGCAAGACGTGTGAAACACGTTGACAAAATGATGATAAAACGCAGTCAATGCTCAGACAAAGTACTATAATCAAAAACATAAGTTTAAGTTCTTTAATGTTGATGATTTGATCATGCTATCAGCAAAAAACCTGAAGCAGAAGAAGTTGAGCAAGAAGTTATCAAATAAGTTGATAGAATTCTTTCACATACAGAAATCAGTAGACAAGCAGACATATCATCTTGATCTTTCAATCATTTATAGAATTCATTCTGTCTTTCATGTATTTCTCTTAAAGTCGTATAATCATAAACTAAATGATGATTCTATACTTGATTATCTTGTATTCAAGCTTATTGATGATGAGCAAGAATGAAAGATAGAAAAAATTCTACAGAAGCGAAAAAGAAAGAGAATCTTATATTATAAGATACAATGAAAAAAATATCTCATTGAATATAATCAATGAATATTGAGCGAAGATATGAAAGATGTCTCGAAGCTTATAAAAGCTTTCGAAATCAGGCTGAAACATGAGCAAAAAGCATAATCACTCACTTTCAAGCATAAACTCATTATTAGAAAAGAAGAATCACTGTATTATGATAGTTTCATTCTTTAATGAAGCGATCACATATGTAAATCAACAGACAGAAAAAAAAAGCGCAAAGATGCTCAAACGCGCTCAACAAGAAAGCGCAATCATCACGACACAATAAACATCATACAATCATCACTTTATCAAACATTTTTCACATGAGACAAGATTGCAGACTTCTTCTTCTCTTTCATTGTCAGATTTACATTGAGACGTGAAGACAGAAATTCAAAAGATGACATGTTAAAGATCAGCATAAAGCGAGTCATATGAGTGTAAGGTAACAAGTATATAAATGCTAAGAAAGAAAAGTATCTAGAAGAAAAGAGTTGACTATCTATATGACTCAGAAGAACATAAGCTAACTCTGAATAGAATTGACTTTGAAACAAGTCTATGCTCTAGCGATGAGCAATCAACGATAGCTCTCAGAATAGTCATCAACATAGTCATCAACATAGCTATCAACGAAGATGCGTAGCTAGAATCGTAACATTACTTTTCTTCTTCAACGATTCATGTTTACATGAATGTATTTTCTTAGCCTTGTGTAGAATCGAAATGTCTATTGTAGCAGACTCACTATGCAAGGTAGAAGTGTCATTGAAGCAGACTCACTAGTTGCACATGAACGAGTCAACAGATCAATTCACTGATAGATAAAGTGATGAAAAGATAAATCATTGCATTGAGAATAGATGTCATTGAAGCAGACTCACTAGTTGCATGTGAACTGATAGATGAATCGATTCACTGATAGATAGAATGATGAAAAGATCATTGCATTGACGATATCATTGAAGCAGACTCACTGAGAGTTTGCTTCTCAAGATAGAGACTTCACGCAGTTCTATGACTGACTTCGTTTGATTGTTCAACAAATTCGAAGAATTTCTTGCAAATCTGAATGAACGATTAATTCGCTGATCTTTGACCTAGTTGAATGATTTCAATCGTTTGTTTATACTCGCTGATCAGCGCATGAGTTTGAATCTTTTGTTTATTCTCGCTGAATCAGCTCATGAGAGAAGAAAGATGAGTGCTGCTGCATGAACGTAAGTTGCTAGATCAAAGTCAATAATGAATTGAAGAACTACTAGCAAAAGCACTTGAAGAAATCAATGCAGATTATTTCACTTCGTCTGTAATGAAGAAGCATTTATATAATGTTAGAAATCAGCATAGAGCGAGTCATATGAGTGTAAGGTAACGAGTATATAAATGCTAAGAAAGAAAAGTATCTAGAAGAGAAAAGTCAACTATTTATATGACTCAGAAGAACATAAGCTAATTCTGAATAAAGTTGACTTCGAAACAAGTCTATGCTCTAGCGATGAGCAATCAACGATAGCTCTCAGAATAGTCATCAACATAGTCATCAACATAGCTATCAATAAAGATGCGTAGCTAGAATTGTAACACAACAAATTGTGCTAAAATATATCAGAACAATTAAAAATGCTGACAAAATGATATATAATTGAGATTGAATGTATCACAAAGCACTTTACATTCAGAATTTCTTTAACAATGTCATTGACAATCATCATCTCTTTGAGAATGAGCTTTTGAATCTTTAAAGACTCAAATTTGTGAGTTTTCTCAAGACAATTCTTTACATGAGTCGCTGTTGTCAACTTCTTATAAAGAATTTTCTAATGAACAGTGAATGTCTTCAGAGCGACGTTCTCTTCTTCATTCTTAATCGCACTATCATGAATATTCTGCAGACGAAAGAATTCATTAACAGCTTGAATGCAGATGTTGAAAATCTAGACATTGAATCATGAGCATTTAGCAAATGTATCAGATAAGTATACTCATTGTGATACAGAAACTCTCATTACTTGCACAGCAAGCACACTTCTTGTACGTTGTCTTTCTTTGAAAGATGACGTCACACAGCGATGTTTTATTCTCAATGTGTAGAACTTGAGCACACTTTATACAAATCACTTTATTTAGAGTTTCAAGATCAGCAGCACTTCTTTCGCTTATTTCAACAATTGACAGTTGAAAAGCATTAGTAATGACATCAAGAAGTTGAATAAGCGAATCTCATCATCGTTTTTCGATTTCGCGAAGTCTGTGAGTTTGACAAGATTGTTGACGAAGCATCAGCAATCATTTCTTTTCTCATTGTCTCTTGAATTTTCTCTTTGATAGTTGAGATGTACTTGAAAGTTTGAATAGTAGAAGTGATGAGTTCTCGATCAGAATTTGATAATGTTTGCATCATCACAAGTAATTCAGCATCAACAGCATCAGCAGCATCATGATCATCACGTCTGATCAATGTCTTTTGAGCAGACTTATGATACTGTTAATTGCAGTAATAGTCGTAAAATCTCAAGTTGTGACATCACTTACTTTCGTAATGATCTTGACTTAAGCATCAGTTGACTTTCACATTTTATGACTCTTTTTGAGCATTGCTGCATGTTCACGACTCATGATCTAGATCTTTTACTCTTATGATACAGATATACTCAAAGTTTGTCAAAAGTAATCATACAATGATAAAAATATGATCATGATTGAAAAAAGATGAAGTTGAAGAAAATGAGAAGTTGAGAAGAACTGAAAGAGCAATAAACAAATCAACAATTATTATTCACTCTTGTTTATGCTTTATCATCTCAACAATATCATTTACTTGAAAGATAAACAATGTCTATGTGCTATCTACACGTCATCATTGCTGTTATCTACATCAACTACACATCACATATACTATTTATAATGTTATTTATATGCATTATAATTGAAGATGAATCATCATTCAATCGAAAGTTTCTCTTTTTCTTATTTTCTCACAGAGATTTGAAGGTTTTTATCGAGAGCTTCTAGAGTGAATCAATGAGTGCGCGTCATCGTTTATCAGAGTAAACAAAGACATTAATTATTGAGATTGAGAATGAACTCACTTAGAAGAGAAGACAATTGTCATGATGAATTGACACATAAAGATTAGATCAGAGACTAAAGTCAAAAACTGAGTCAAAGATCAGATTTAAGTTAGCTCTGAAACTTTATGACTTTGTCAAGACATCATTTAAACTACGTCATATCTTTGACTTAATATGTCATGAGTTATGTCGTGCTCAACTTGACAATGCTTGACAAACTCTTTATAGTTGATTGATCTTCTCAAGTTATCGAGAGCTTCTTAATAATTAACTCTATCATAAAATATACTCATTCTGTGTCTGCTTAGAACATCACATTGTCATATTACTCTTATAGACTTTGTTTATTCATTTAGTAGACTCAATCATCACACTTTTTCAGCTTTCTCACATTCTTGTCAATACTCTTTTTCTTGATGTACAGCGTGACATCATCAATGTAGCTGAATGACTGTAGATTTTCAATTCTTGCGCGAATCTTCAAGAATAAGTGTCGAATGTAAATTAGAAACAAAATGAATGAAATAAATGATTCTTATGATATTTCTGTGAAAATTTTCTTTGACTTCTGACGTTCTTCATTGTCAGAGACTAGACTGAACTAGAAATTCTATCAATATAAAGAATTGATTATTATATTACTTGAACTAGATACAGAACAATACATCAAATAATGTACAAGATAAAAGACAAAGAGCGAAAGAAAAGAATGAAAGCTCAACTTTTATATACATGAATTAAGCAGAATCAAGACTAGACAGTAGTTTTATGACTTAAGATTGCAAAGATTCATGCACACGACTGAGATGATTGAAACAAAATTGCTGAAACTAAATTAAGATGATGATGACTAAATTAATGACTTGATTCATTGAACTGCGAAACAGGTTCAATGAATCGAGATTATTTAAAACATTGATGATTTATGTTTTAAATTGAATTGATGATCTGACATCATGACAGTAACTTCTTTCTTCAAGACTGAGCTTTTGCAAGATGATGAAAAGAAACAAGATGAGACGAGAAAAAATCAAAGATGAAGACTTGAAATGAGATAAGAATTGATGTGAACGCATTTTAATGTGATGAAGCACAGATGAAACTAGAATAAATCTGAGTCACATCTGAGTCAGATTTAAGCAAGATGTCTGAAGAGTGAGACGAGATGAGATGCATTTTAACATGATGATGCACAGACGAGACTGAAATAAATTTGAGTCACATCTGAGTTAAATTTGAGCAAGATTTCTGTAAAATAAAATGAGACGAGACGCATTTTAATGTGATGATGCACAGAGAATTGAAACACATCTGAATCACATTTGAGTCAGATTTAAACAAGATGTCTGAGTCAGATCTAGACAAGATCTGAGTCAGATCTGAGCAAGAGAAAAACGAAATGCAGTTTAATGTAATGATGCACAGATGAGATTGAAATACATCTGAATCACATCTGAGTCAGATTTAAACAAGATGTCTGAGACAGATTTAAACAAGATCTGAGTCAGATCTGAGCTGAATTGAGATGATGAAGATTAAACTTAAAGTTCTTGACATTGACATTGAAACATCACACACGACAGTACATGTGATTCTTCAACGACAGAATTGACGAGATGATATTCATTGAGCATTTGCTCACAATTATTCAAAAGATGAAAAGATTCTCAAGTAGAAAAGTGATCTTTTCAATCGATGTAATACTTGAGCAAAGATGAATTATAACGTTTATCATGCTTGAAGTTTAATATGCTGTTTACATATCAGAATCTTTCATTATTTTTGATGATAATGAGTTCTTGAGATTTTTGACGTTGACTTAAGAGAGAATTACTTGCGATATGACTCAAAAGAATGACATGAAAGATTGAATGAATCTTCATGAATGCTGAAAGATTTAACTTGATGATCAGAGAATTGTTCTCAAAGACATGCTTGATCTTGAAGAGATTAATATTATGATCATTTAACTTGACAACAAGATAAGCGATGCTGAGATTGCAAGCATTCAGTCAAACTTCATCTTCAACGAAGTATTTAAAACAAGAACAACGAGAGAGATTAACATTGAATTTGTAGATGATCTGAGCTATAAGCATTTCATCACGTAGATGTTCAGTTAATTTCTTCATCTTCTTGATGAACTCTTCAACGTTGATTAACTTGTTTCAAGCTTAAGATGTAAGATTCTCAAGCAGAGACTCAAAAAACTCAAAGTCTAGACGTGAGTTTTGACTTAAATTAATCAAGAAGAATGATGCTAGAATGATTAATAACAATGTGTTATTGACGATAAATTTAACTTCAGAAAGTCACTTAGCTCAGTTATTCTGCATGTAGTTGACGAAAACTCGAAGATAATGCTTCATAACAGCATTGATTCTCTTGATTTAATCATTGATTTCAGAGTGATACGTTGTTAATAACTTAACATTTATCTTCAACATTTTACACATATGCTTTCAGACATCGAAGATGAATTGTGTGTCTCAATCAGACATGAAGAACTCAAGTAAATCATGATGTTTTCAAACATGAGCATAGAAGCAGTTAATAACTTTTTCAACTTTCATAGAAGTGATGAGAACTAAATGTCTTATTTTGATAAAATGATCAATGAAGACTAGAACATATTTATATGTGATATTCATGAAGATACTGAGCGATAAAGAATTTACATAGTTCATGAAAATATTACGTCAACGATGTTCAAGAACTGAAAGAAAATGCAATCATTCTTGAGTTCATTGTTTAAAAAGCTTGAAACGTGTGTATACATGATAGTTTTGTATGAAGTGTTGAACATACTTATAAATGTTTGATCATCAATAAACTTGATTGATCAGTTTATAGCTTTTTGCTCTTTCTGAATGATCATCAATGATACTATCATAAGCGAGCTGAATGATGCAAAGACATAGTTTATCTGAGTTAAGTATATACTTTCTTTCTTGAAAGTACAGATGATTCTCATGTTCTTCACACTCAATTAGAGAGATCTTGTTATGATATTGTGCTTTATTGCAAAGCACTTTAATTATTTGAACTACGAATTTGTCATTGATTTCAATTTGCTTTCACAATGTCTGAGTGAGAATGTCAGCAAAATCTTCATCAAGATTCAGAATGTTTTAATCTAGTTGAGACTTAATGTTTTCAACATTGAATTCTTCAATTTCTAGATTCATAAAAGCTAGAATTTGCAAGAATGCTGAAATAATTGAAAACAAATGTAACTGAATTGAATCTAAAGCAATGATTTGTGATTAAAGCTTCATGACTTTGATGTTGAAGATATCAAGCGTAAGATTCTCAACAATATCAAGATTTAAAACATAAGTTTTCAGAATTGTCTGATGTTGATATTGATGTCAAGAATCAAATGTATTCTTCTTTTTAAAAAGATTTTCTGAGTAGACTGATCATCAAGTTGAGTTTTGAGTTAACATTTTGAATTCAACTCAATTTGAAGTTGAGTTGCTCACATTTTCAACTCAACTCAAGTTGAGTTGAGCATATTTTTAACTTGACGTGACTTGACTCGACTAGAAATCAGGTCAATTCAACTCAACTCATCAAGAACTCAAGCTTGATGTTAAGAAAGCTAAATATAGAAATTTTTCCGACTTTTGCATTATCTTTTTGCATTATCTTTTTGATAAAGAGTCATGAAGGAAAAACATAAAGATTGTTTGATAGAAAGTCATAAAGAGAAACATAAAGAGAAACATAAAGAGAAACATGATGAAGAACATAAAGAAAAACATGAAGAAAAAACATGAAGATTGTTTGACTTTGATAGAAAGTCATGACGGGGAAACATGGTAGAAAGTTATAAAGAAGATCATGAAAACTATTCAATCAAGCTATTTACATTTATTTAATATCTTGTCGAGTCAAGTTGAGTTTTTGAGTCGAATTATTGAGTCAAGCTTTTCAACTCAACTCGAGTTCTCAAATTCAACTTCTCAACTCAACTCAACACTTTTTCAAAAAAAATTCAATTCAACTCGACACTTTTTGAGTCAAGTACTCAACTCGAACTCAAGTACTTGACTTGACGTGATCAGTCTACTTCTGAGCAATATGTTAAAGCATTCAACTTATTATTGATCTTGTTGAAATGATAAGCGATGCAATAGTTGAATCTAGACAGAAACTCGTTTCAATGAGCTTGATAACAACTCAACTGTTTAGTTGACATGAAATACTTAAGATTTTTGTGATTCATGATCATCTTGATAGAATAAATAAAGTCTTCAAGCTCTGATAATCATTTCTTGAAAGTGCAAACAATGATCATGAGTTCTTTATCGTAGATCTTGTAGTTACACTCGACTGAGTTATGCTTCTTTGAAAAGTAAGCGACTGAATGAAGAATCTCATTTTCATCATATTGAGAAAAAATGTCTTCAAACACATAGTTCAAAGCATTGATTTCTATCATAATCTTATGATTTGAATTATAATAACAAAGAATAATCTTGAAAGTGAAGACTTTCTTAAAAATGTTGAATGCAATCTGACATTTCTGAAATCAGACAAAGAATACATCTTTTCTGATGAGACAAGTGAGCGAGATAGTTATTCTACTATAGTCATAGATGAATCTTTTATAGAAGTTTGCGAAATCTAGAAAACTTTGAACATCTTTAACGTTGATCAAGATAAATCAGTTAACAATGATGTTTATCTTAAAAAAATTCATCTTGATCTCTTTAATGATGATTATCAATTCTAGATATGAAACTTAAGTGATGTAAAACTTGCATTTGATTATATTCATCTGAAGATCTGCTTCTTGCAACTTTTGCAGAATGAGCTTGACATGAATTTTATGCTTGAGTTCATTGTCAAAATAGATCAAAATGTCATTCAAATAAGCTGTACAGAACTTATTTAAATGTTCATGAAGAATATTGTTAATGTACTTCTGAAATGAGACAGATTCATTACATAAATTGAAGAGCATAACTAGATACTTGAATAATTCAAATCGAGTGCAAAAAATAATGAGAATTTCATCTTCTTCTTTGATTTGAAGTCAATTGAACGCAGAGATGATATTCAGCTTAATAAAGATTTTAGCTCAACTTAAATGATTCAGCGTTTCTGAGATCAGAGACAAAGAATATTGATTCTTGACTGTGATAGCATTCAGATCTTGATAGTTCATGCAGAAGCAAAGTTCTTCTTCAAGTTTCTTGATGAAGAAAACAGAAACAATCATCTGAAAGCAACTGACTTGAATGAAATCTTTGCTCAAATTCTCATTCAAATAACGTCAAAGTTCTAGAATTTCATCACAACTCATGTTATACAAAGTGAAGACTGAAGATTGAGCATTTTCTTTAAAATGTATGACATGATCATGAGTTTAATGCAAAGACAAGATATTGACGTTCTTCTTAAAAAAGATGTTTAGAAACTTGAAATATCTGAACAATAGAATTGTGACTGAATCAACATTTTTACTTTGTTGATAAACTTTAAGATCTTCTTATGTCATGAATGCAGTCAAATAAAATTTCTTTTTCATTTGATGAAGATTCAGATGATGATTCTTATCATACATACTGTCTTGAGAATGAGATGAGAATTGAGCAAGAGTTGAGCTGTTCTTTGAACAGATAGTTAAAGTCACGTGACGTGATTTTGATTCATCAGAATCTAGACTAAAAGACGAGATTGACTCAAGATTCAAAAAGACATCGATTTTCTTTAAAGTGATGCTAAACACTTCAATGTCTTTAACATGAGTAGCATGATCAAAGCTTTGAACTCTCAACTCAACTATGTCAAGTTGTATAAAAGATTGATTGAATTGATTTGCTTGAAAAACAACAGAAGTTCTAGAAAGAAAAGAATTTCAACACTTAATTTTTGATGAGTATTTCTTTTAAATGACTTAAAGAATATGACTAAAAACTTCTTGTTTCAAATGAGAGACAAGATTAAACGAGATTTATTTCTTGTAAATGAGCTGAATATTAGTTTGCTTCTCATAAGCGAACGGAAAATTATATTACTTCTTGTGAGCAGATGAAAAACTGAGTTACTTTTTGTAAGTGAATTAAGAACTGAATTGCTTCTTGCAAGTGAACTGAGTGCTGAATTGCTTCTTATGAGCAAATGAGAAACTGAGTTGCTTCTTGCAAGTGAATTGAGAACTGAATTGCTTTTTGCAAGCAAATTGAGTGCTGAATTGCTTCTTGTGAGTAATCTGTAAACTGAATTGCTTCTTGTGAGTGATTTGTGAACTGAATTGCTTTTTGTAAGCAAACTGAAAACTGAGTTGCTTCTTTCAAGTGAATTGAGAACTAGATTGCTTCTTGTGAGCAAACTGAATGCTGAATTGCTTTTTATGAATAATCTGTAAACTGAATTGTCTCTTGTGAGTGATCTGTAGATTGAATTACTTCTTGTAAGTGATTCATGAACTGAATTACTTCTTGTGAGTGAATTGAAAGCGAGACTGAAGAAAAGCTACTTTGTTAACTTCAAGCGAGAAATTTTCTTCTTGTTGATTAAAATCATAAATCTTGACGAGAAATTGATAATAATGATTAAAACAGAAGAAGAAAGATAAAATAAGAATATTGTGTTTAAAATTGACATTAATGACGTGACAATGAAGTTATAATAAACTCATGATGATGAGATACTGATTTAATTTAATGATATAGAAGAATAGTTTTTTGATGTATTTATTAAGAATTATTATGATTTCAACAACATGAATAATGTCATTGATTAAAGCGACTTGATCATCAAATTTTCGAAGTCTGTGAGAATGAGTTAATTGATGCAAGAGAAGATGATGTTGTTGCGTGAAGAATTTATTCATAAAGACATAAGCAAAGATTTCACTATCAATCAAAGCGAGAGCAAGAACTTTAAATTAAGCTTAACGTAGAATATAGAATATTATCATGTGATTATCTTTGAATGTTGAATTGAATTCAAAGAGTTTCAAGACAAATTTGACAGAAAACTTCTTATATGATTGAAGTGAGAGTGAAAAGATTGAAACTAGTAGACAAGATGATATGTATACAGATTTCTGAGCATAATTTAGCTCAGAAACTAGACTTTTTTGCAGACAGCGAGATTTCTTCATCTATATTGATGATGTCATTGTTGTAAATGTTCATGATATGCAAAGTGAAGAACTTTTTATTTAAGCATTCTTTAATGATTTTGCTCAAATGTTGCAATTTGCAGTAGTAACACAACTTTCACTTGTTGCAGATTTTTTTGATCTCAGAAATGATCAGAGTCTTATCTTGAACAATGATAATAATGAAGTTTAGATTCATTGATTCATCAAGAAACAAAAGAGAAAGAAATGAAGATACTGTTAAAATAACAGTCATAAAAATGATGATCTTTGATTTCAAAAAGTTACTAGTTGATGCAGAGATGTTCTTGACTTTGATGAATGAAACAATGATGAAGATGAAGTGAGATTAATAATGTTTAAGCTGCTGAAGCTCTTCATTGATGTCAAAGAATGCTTAAACTCATTGATGAAAGATGAATGATTGAATTTCATTGAAATTTTGTCAGAAGAAGATGATAACTTAAGTGAAATAATTGACATTGCACTTCAGACAGTCAATCAACAAGAAATCTTTCATCAAAAAATATTCTTTCTTTTAATAGAAGAGATTGTAGTAGTTGACAAAGCTATTTGTGTCTTGCTTCAGAATTTCGCGAAGATATAAATGAGCATCTTCTATCTTGAAAGAATTGTCACAGCAATGACATAACTTGTATCATCAATCTGTGAAGATGAAAATAATACAAAGATCATTAACTCAATATTGACTCATTAGATTGTGAATTTTCTTATTTATGATGAGTCGTGACTTGACATAAATGATCTTGACTCAATGAAAGAAGTAATGATCATCATTTATGTTCATGCGCTGTATCAGACTCTGCTTTCATGCATTCAATTGATTTTTGTTTCTCTTATACTTAAATATGTCAAGAAGCTTCTTAAATTTAGAAGTAATAAAAACAGCAACAAAGTTCACAAAGAAATAAATGATGAAGAAAGATTGATTGTTCAAGATTTATGTGATGATCTGAGTTATCATCACAAGAGATTAAGAATTCAATTTTATATAAATTGAAGAATTAAGAATGATGAATGAAAATGAAGTGATAACATCATGTTGTCAAACTTGATTTTGAAGCTTTTGCATTGCGTGAAAGATTTCAACTGAATTTTCAATCATACTTTGAGTGAACTGTTTAACAGCATGCTCATCGTTGATTAAGAAATTATAAAATGATTTCATTTAAGCAAAAGAATAACTAGATGAGATTTCAATGTATGAAAATGTTGCAGAAAGTGTAGAACTTTCATAATGTCAGAAACTGAACTAAATTAAAGATACTATTAATATAAAAGACTGATATTATTATTACTTTGATAGAATTTAAATACAAGACAATACATCAGATAATGTATAAGATGAAAAACAAAGAGCGAAAGAAAAGAATGAGAACTTGACTTTTATATACATGAATTGAGCAAAATCAAGACTAGACAATAGTTTTATTGACTTAAGATTGCAGAAGTTCATGCACATGACTGAAATAATTGAAACAAAATTGCTGAGACTAAATTAAAATGATGATGACTAAATTAATGACTTGATTCATTGAACTGCAAAATAGATTCAATGAATCAAGATTATTTAAGATATCAACAATTTATGTTCTAAATTGAGTTGATGATCTGACATCATGATAATCATGAATGCAAAGAAAACATCTTTCATCTTTAAATCAAGAATTGAATCAATGAAGAGCAAAGCAAAGATGATGTGTCATAATCAAACAATACAGACACTTTCATTAAGAGTTTACTTAAGCATTACGCGCTGAATAGAAACTATAGATTTATTACTGATAACATAGTGTCAATCTTATTGTTTTGATGACATTAACAAAATTGTAAGACGGAAAAAGTTAATATTAGCTGATTTTTACCGACTTTTTCTGAGTTAGCTGTTAATCTCATGTGTCAGCTAACGATTGAAATTAGCTGATCTTCTCAGCTATTAGCTGATTATTAGCTGTCACTTAGCTGACTTAGTGTTACGAGCGTACCAAGACTGAATAGAGCTAGTCAGTGTCTCTAGCTCAGATCTGACTCAGTCTCTATTTTCTTTCATCAACATCTCTTTGTTCAACATCATCTTTCTTTCTACATCACATTCTACTCGTGTCACAAACACATTTTCTTCAAGCTTAGCGCAGTCTCTGAATATTACTTAAATAGAAGCTTTTGTACTCATCTTCTTCTGTATTCTTAATATTCAGTTATAGCTATCTCTAAAGATCAAGCACTATTCAACTCTGACTTTCGCTGATTGACTCATCTAGACACGATTCTGACATTATATTAAGAATTCGTTAATCACATGATACTGATCTCATTATTCATTCAACATACTCGTACAGACAGAACGAGTCTAAAGAAATTCGTTTATCTGATGATTGACGCAATTGAAAGACTGAACAACACTAGAAAGTTTGATAGAATCAACAACAAGACTGTTTGAATCGCTAAACAACTTATCACTCACTAAGTATGCAAAGTTCACTCAATCAAGAAAATCAACTCATTCTCATGAAACAGACAAGTGAAAATAAGCTGTTCAACTTGATTAAGAGAATTGACGATAAAGAATCTTCGTGAATTGCTTGAGAATCATTCAAAAACTCACAAATCAAAAATACTTTTCTAATCAACAACATTCTTTTCTGAAGATTAAACACTTGATCATACGTCTTCATTAATACTGTTGAGCATCGTCATTTGCTCAATCTCATTCTTTCTTCAAATTTCACCATGTCAAAACGTTCATCTATCAAAGAACGTTTCAAAGAATTTCGAAGTCGCTTTTCTTAAATCTCTGAGACTGATTCATCGAAACTCTCTAGTGCTGAATCATTCATCAATGAAGACAACAAGTCATTCACTGAAACAGTAATACTCTCTGTTTCTATCGAAAACTGAAAGGCTTGATGCATGATTCTTGACAAAGAAACAGATTGACTCAATGAGCTGAGTAAACAACGAGACAACGAAATCAAAGAGTTGAAGACTAGACTTCAAACTAAAGAAATCACTTCTTCTGATTTCATCTACTCTGAGCGTTCTAGATCTCAGAAAATACCTGATTCTCTCTGATTTACTGACGAAAAGAATTC
>JAABUK010001926.1_pt1 | contig 38347 bp, 34 predicted proteins | sample 5559141 | NCBI WGS metagenome assembly JAABUK01 (sample SAMN10711869, study PRJNA513367) | rock metagenome | isolation source: Antarctica rocks | place: Antarctica: Victoria Land, Pudding Butte nord | collected 2016-01-03 | reverse complement strand
TTTGTTTGTTGAATCAACTTGTGCAGATAGCTGCTGCATTGGCTAATTTTAAACTTAACAATAATTTTGATTAAAATGCTGTTTTTCAAAACTGTTCAAGTCTATTGAGTAATTTTACGTTATGGATACTTTGCTGCTCACGCTTCCCATCATTCAGGCCGGGCCGCTGGCGCCGCCTACCCCCGCCCGGCCGCGCAAGCCCGACTGGCTGCGCGTGAAGCTGCCCATTGGCCCCGACTACGCCGCCGTGCGCAAGCTGGTCGATGAGCACAAGCTGCACACCATCTGCGAATCGGGCAACTGCCCCAACATGGGCGAGTGCTGGGGCGCGGGCACGGCCACGTTCATGATACTCGGCAACGTGTGCACGCGCTCGTGCTCGTTTTGCGCCGTGGCCACTGGCCGCCCCACCGAGCTGGACCTTGATGAGCCGCGCCGCGTAGCCGAGGCCATCAGCCTTATGAAAGTGAAGCACGCCGTGCTTACCAGCGTAAACCGCGACGAGTTGAAGGACCGCGGCGCCAGCGTGTGGCGCGATACGGTGGTCTTCACCAAGCAGCTCTCGCCCGACACGACCATCGAAACGCTCATCCCCGACGTGAAAGCCAACTGGGAGGCGCTCGACGTGATGATTTCGGGCGGCCAGGAAGTGATTTCGCACAACATGGAAACCGTGGGTAGCCTCTACCGCCTCGTGCGCCCGCAGGGCAAGTACGACCGCTCGCTGGAGCAAATCCGGCGCACCAAGTTGGCCGGGCACCGCACCAAGTCGGGCATTATGCTGGGCCTGGGTGAAAAGACCGACGAAGTGCACCAGGCGATGGACGACCTCGTGGCCAACGGCCTCGACATTCTTACCCTCGGCCAGTACCTCCAGCCCACCAAGCGCCACCTCGAAGTGGCCGAGTTTATCCACCCCGACACCTTCGCCGCTTACAAGGAAGAAGGCCTGCGCCGTGGCCTCAAGTACGTGGAAAGCGGCCCGCTGGTGCGCAGCAGCTACCACGCCGAGCGCCACGTGAACGTGCCGATTTAATCAGTTCTTAAAACTACTAATGCTATGTTACCAGAGCTCCCTTCCATTAAAGAGCAGTTGCTCAACATCGCCAATAACCTGTCCGAAGAAGCCACTTGGGATGACGTGTTGGAGTCCATTTTTACCTGTAGGGCCGTAGCCCGAGGCTTTGCTGATGTGGTAGCTGGTCGTACTATTCCTCACGACCAGGTAAGAGAATACTTGGCTCAACGGCGACGCGAACGTGAAACTTCGGTGGAGTAATGAAGCGCTTGATGAGTTGGCAGCCGTCACCGACTTTGTAGCGCAGTTCTCACCACGGTATGCTGATGAACTGGCTACCCGCATCTTGGAGGCAGCCGACAAACTGCTCGACTTTCCTGCGATGGGCCGCAAAAATGTGGCACTTGATAGCCCACACGTCAGCGAATTAATCATCGAAAAGTATCGATTAGTTTATTATGTGGATAGTCAGCTGATAACAATCGTGGCGGTACGCCACCAAGCCCAGCGCCGCTAAAAGTTGAGACCCAAAAAGAGCCCCGTCAATCTGACGGGGCTCTTTGCTGAAAAACAGAAGGGTAGGGCCGCTGCCTAGCGAATGGCCTGGCGGCGCTGGTTGGGGTTATCCATAGGCGGATAGTTGCTCAGCACACTGTTGACGATGCGGTAGGTTTCGGCTTCCGAAATGCTGTTCTGGTCGAGCTGGGCCTGGCCGGTACCGCGCCAGGCGAGCTCTTTGCGGCGGGCATCCACGATGTCGATGACAACCGTGCCGGCCTTGTAATTGTAGTTGCCGCCACCGTAGGGATAGCCGCCAAAGCCGCCGTACCCATAGCCGCCATAACCGTAGCCGTAGGGACTATACGGATAGCCGCCAGCCATTTGCTGCTTGTTCTCCACGCGCACGCTGTAGGCCACGTACACGTCGGGCTCGCCGGTGGCGGGCATCAGGCCTTTGGTGGCCAGGTCTTTAGCCACGGCATCGCGGATGCGCTGGTCCGTGAACGACTCGTAGCCGCGGGCGGGGCCGCCCTCGGTATCGCTGGCTTGCTTGGGGTACCAGGCCCAGGTGTGGTAGTTGCGGAAATTGACGGCGTGGTCAAAATCGCTGGATACGCCCACGTTGGCCGACGTGGCGCAACCAACGAGCCCGAAGGTCAGCGCGAGGCCCGTGACCGCCAAAGCGGCCGGCCGGGCCAGAAGATGAGTGATGCGGTTCATAAGGCTAAAAACTAGGGAAATACTACCTGTTATCGGGAGTATCAGGCTAACGCCAGCGACGGAGGCAATGTTCCAAAATAAGTAGGCAAGCCGACTAGTTTGCTTAGTCAATCGCCCGGTACGCCAAACGCCCGGCCAAGTCGCTTTCGCGTGCTCAACCGGGCGTTTGGTTTTGAGCTATTAGCTGATAACTGTTGGCTGATAGCTTTCAAGTGACGAAAAAGCTATCAGCCAACAGTTATCAGCTAATAGCTTAATACGACGGGCCTTTATCGGCCGGTACCAGCTGCTCTACCTCGTCGGCGTACTCCTCCAGCGGGGTGCACGAGCAGATGAGGTTGCGGTCGCCGTAGGCCGAGTCGATGCGGCTCACCGAAGGCCAGAACTTGGCGTTGCGCACGTAGGGCAGGGGGTACACGGCCTGCTCGCGCGGGTAGGGGCGCGTCCAGTCGTGCACGAGCACCGTGGCGGCGGTGTGCGGCGCGTGCTTCAGCACGTTGTCTTTGGCGTCGGCGCGGCCTTCTTCTACTTCGGTAATCTCCTGCCGAATCGCCATCATGGCCTCGCAGAAGCGGTCCAGCTCCTCCTTGCTTTCGCTCTCGGTGGGCTCAATCATGAGCGTGCCGGCTACCGGGAAGCTCACCGTGGGCGCGTGAAAACCGTAGTCCATCAGACGCTTGGCGATGTCCTCCACTTCAATGCCAGCCTTTTTGAAATGGCGGCAGTCCAGAATCATCTCGTGGGCGCAGCGGCCGTGCGCGCCGGTGTAGAGCACCGGGTAGTGCGCCTCCAGGCGGGCCTTGATGTAGTTGGCGTTCAGAATCGCCAGCTCGGTAGCGCGGGTAATGCCGTCGCCGCCCATCATCGAAATGTAGGCGTAGCTGATGGGCAGAATGCTGGCCGAGCCATACGGCGCGGCCGATACGGCGCCGCTGCTGCGGCCCTCTACCGGCACCACCACATGGCCGGGCAGGTAGGGGATAAGGTCGGCCACCACGCCGATGGGCCCTACCCCCGGTCCGCCGCCGCCGTGCGGAATGCAGAAGGTTTTATGCAGGTTGAGGTGGCACACGTCGGCGCCGATGGCCGCCGGCGAGGTGAGGCCCACCTGGGCGTTCATGTTGGCACCGTCCATGTACACCCGGCCGCCGGCCTGGTGAATGAGCTCGCAGATGTCGATAATCGTTTCCTCGTACACGCCGTGCGTGCTGGGGTAGGTCACCATGAGGCAGCTCAGACGGTCGGCGTGCTGCGCGATTTTGGCGCGCAGGTCGTCCATGTCCACGTTGCCGTCGTCGGTACTCGTTACCACTACCACCTGCATCCCGGCCATCACGGCCGAGGCGGGGTTGGTGCCGTGCGCCGAGGCCGGAATGAGCGCCACCGTGCGGTGCGTGTCGCCCCTACCCTCGTGGTAGCCCCGAATGGCCAGCAGGCCGGCGTACTCACCCTGCGCGCCCGAGTTGGGCTGGAGGCTCACGGCCGCGAAGCCCGTCACCTCGCACAGCCAGGCTTGCAGGTCCTTGATAATCTGCTGGTAGCCCAGCGTCTGGTCCTGGGGCGCGAAGGGGTGAAGCTGGCCGATTTCGGGCCAGGTCACGGGTAGCATCTCGGCCGTGGCGTTGAGCTTCATGGTGCACGAGCCCAGCGGAATCATGCTGTGGGCGAGGCTCAGGTCCTTGTTTTCGAGCTGCTTCATGTAGCGCAGCAGTTCGTGCTCGGCGTGGTGCGTGTTGAAGACGGGGTGCGTGAGGTACTCGCTGGTGCGCTGGAGGCTTTCGGGCCAGGTCAGCGTCAGGTCGGCTTCGGCGGTGGGAGCGGCGGTCGTCGCCACTTCCTTACCCAGCACTTTGGCGAAGAGGTCCACGATGTCGCGTACATCGTCGATTTCCACGTTCTGGTGCAGGCTGATGCCCACCAGCGTCTCCTCGTAGTAGCGGAAATTGATGCCGGCGGCCTCCGCTTCTCTTCTGATGGCCTGCTGCATCTCGTGGCTTTCCATACGCAGGCTCAGCGTGTCGAAGTAGTGGCTGTTGAGCTGCTCCACGCCCAGCGCCTTCAGCTCGGCTTCCAGAATTTGGGCAAACAGGTGCGTATTCACGGCGAACTGCCGGATGCCCTTCGGCCCGTGGTACACGGCAAACATGCCGGCCAGCACGCTCAGCAGCACCTGCGCGGTGCAAATGTTGGAGGTAGCCTTTTCGCGGCGGATGTGCTGCTCGCGGGTTTGCAGCGCCATGCGGTAGGCCTTGTTGCCGGCCGCGTCCACGCTCTGCCCGATAATGCGGCCGGGAATGATGCGCTTAAACTGGTCCTTGCACGAGAAGAAGCCCGCGTGCGGCCCGCCAAAGCCCATCGGCACGCCAAAGCGCTGCGACGAGCCCACGCACACATCGGCGCCCAGCTCGCCGGGCGACGTCAGCAGCGTGAGGGCCAGCAGGTCGGCGGCCATTACCACGAACAGATTGTTGGCCTGCGCGTTAGCAATAAATTCTTTATAATCAAAAATCGTCCCGTTGGCGCCGGGATACTGCACCATCACGCCGAAGAGCGCCTCGTCGCTCAGGTCGGCCGTGCGGTGGTCGCCGATTACCAGCTCGATGCCCAGCGGCGTGGCGCGGGTGCGCAGCACGTCGATGGTCTGGGGCAGCACCTGCTCCGACACGAAAAACTTAGTGGCGTTTTTCTTCTTGGTTTGCGAGTGCAGCATGTGCAGCGCCTCGGCGGCGGCGGTGGCCTCATCGAGCAGGCTGGCGTTGGCGATGGGCAGGCCGGTGAGGTCAATTATCAGGGTCTGATAATTGATGAGCGCCTCCAGGCGGCCCTGGGCAATTTCGGCCTGGTAGGGCGTGTAGGCGGTGTACCAGCCGGGGTTTTCCAGGATGTTGCGCTGGATAACGGGGGGTAGGGTGGTATCGTGGTAGCCGAGGCCGATGTAGCTCTTGTACACCTTGTTCTGGCCGGCTATCTGCTTGAAGCGCTTCAAAAACTGGCGCTCGCTGAGGGCGGGCGGTAGGGCCAGCGCCCGCGGCAGGCGAATGGCGGCGGGCACCGTTTCGGCGATGAGCTGGGCCATATTCTCGGCCCCGATGGCGTGCAGCATGGCCTGCTGGCTGGCACTATCGGGGGCGTTGTGGCGGGTTTCAAACACGTCGGCGGGCTTGAATTTAAACGACATACACGTGGGCTGGGGGAGGGGGGAAGGAGGCGACTTTTTCCTTAACAAAGGTAAGCCCGGTTTGGTCGGGGGTAGGGCGTAGTTTTGAGGTCGATTCACCATTAGACAGTCAAAATTGAACGTCATGCAGACCGAAGGGAAGCATCTCGCTCGAATCGTTTGATAGCAACCCTAGCGGCGCGAGCGAGATGCTTCCCTTCGGTCTGCGTGACGTTCTCTTAGGTCTTTTACCTCTTATGCCCCTACCCACCCTCCTCGGCCTGCTATGCGAAGGCCGCACCCCGCCCGACCGCCGCGTGGCCCTTACCCCCAAAAAATGCGTCGAGCTGCAAGACGCCTACCCCGGCCTGCGGGTGCGGGTGCAGCCCAGCCCCACCCGCGCCTTCAGCGACCAGGAATACCGCGACCTGGGCATTGAGGTGAAGGACGATATGACGCCCTGCGACGTGCTGCTGGGCGTGAAGGAAGTGCCCGTGGAGTGGCTGCTGGCGGGCAAAACGTACCTGTTCTTTTCGCACACCATCAAGCAGCAGCCCCGCAACCGCGCGCTACTGCAAACCATTCTGCAAAAGGATATTAGCCTCATCGACTACGAGCTGCTGACCAACGCGGCCGGCGAGCGCGTGGTGGCCTTCGGGCACTGGGCCGGCCTCGTGGGCGCTTATAATGGCTTGCTCACCTACGGCCGCAAGCACGGGCTTTTTACCCTGAAGCCGGCCTGGCGGTGCGTCGATATGGAGGATATGGAGGAGGAGTTTTTCAAAGTGAAGCGCCTACCCCCCATCAAGCTGGCCGTGACGGGCTCGGGCCGCGTGGCGCAGGGCGCGCTGGAAGTGCTGGGCCGCATGGGCATCCGGCGGGTGAGCGTGTACGACTACCTCTACCTCGATTTCAACGAGCCGGTGTACACCCAACTGTGCAGCTCGGATTACAACCGCCGCCGCGACGGCCGGGTGTGGGACACGGCCAACTTCCACCGCGAGCCGGCGGCCTATGAATCGACCTTCGGCAAATATTTGCCCGTGACCGACCTGCTCATCGCCTGCGCCTACTGGCACCCGGCTGCCCCGCGCCTGTTCACCGAGGCTGATACGCAGCGGCCTGATTTCAAGATAAATACCATTGCCGACGTGACTTGCGACGTGAACGGCTCCATTCCGCTCACCCAGCGCAGTACCACCATCGAGGAGCCGGCCTTCGACTACAACCCCGCCACCGGCGCGCTGGAAACCGCCTATTCGCGGCCCGCGAATATTACCGTGATGGCCGTAGACAACCTGCCCTGCGAGCTGCCGCGCAATGCCAGCCGCGACTTCAGCCGGCAGCTGCTCGACCAGGTGCTACCCCCCCTCGTGGCCGGCGACCCGGCCGGCGTGCTGGCGCGGGCTACTATCGCGGCGGGCGGGCAGCTACGGCCCCGCTTCGCTTACCTCACCGACTACGTGGCGTAGGCTCAGTGCGGGCGGGTGGCGCCGGCCATTTCGGGCAGCAGCATGACCACGCCCGTGGGGTTGATTTTTTTGAGCATCCCGTTGCCCGTGTCGGTCACGTAGACCACGCCGGCGCGGTCTACGGCAATGCCGGAAGGATAATGGAAGCCACTGGCCACCGTCGTAACATTGCCCGCGGAGTCAATGCGCTGCACCCGGTTATTATAGGTATCGGCCACGTACACGGCGCCGTGCGCGCCCACCGCCAGGCCGTGGGGCTTGTTAAACTCCCCGCCCGCCACCGGCGATATTTCGCCGAGGGAATTGATTTTAAGAATGCTATTGCTTTCGGTATCAGTCACGTACACCGTGCCATCGGTGGCCAGGGCCACGCTGCTGGGCCTGTGCAGGCCCGTGGCCAAAGACTGCAAACGACCAGTAAGGCTCAGCTTAAAGACGGCTCCGCTGCCCGGCTCGCGGCCCGCATCGGCGATGTAGAGCGCGCCATCGGCCCCCAGCGCCAGGCCCGCCGGATACACGAGGCCCCGGCTCGCCAGCCGCGACACTTCGCCGCCCAGCCCAATCCGCACGATGCTGTGGTTGCCGGCATCGGCTACGTAGGCCGTGCCATCGGGGGCCAGGGCTACCCCGGTAGGGTACACCAGGCTGCCGGCGCCCAGCCGGGTTACCTGGCCGGTCGGGCTTATTTTTTTCAGGATAGTGCTGTCCGTATCCACCACGTACACCGTGCCGTCGGGTGCCACGGCCACGCCATCGGGGTAGCCAAACTTCTCGCCCGGCAGGGTACAATGTGGGGCACGCGCGGTCAACGGGCGGGTAGGCCCCTGGGGTAGGCCCACTGACAACCAGGCAGCAGCTAGTAACGTGTAGGCAAAGAACATAAGCGCGGGGAAGGGTGGGCAAGATACTGCACCGGGACGAGCTTTGGTTCCTATTGGTTATTGGTTTTATTATAAAAAAGTTGGTGATGTGGCGCTACTTGGTAATTAAGCCAGGTTTTGACTGGATTTAACGGGTATCTTCTGTCTTTCCTACCCACCTTTGTCCCATGAACCTGAGCGCCCGCGCCACTACCCCCGAGCTGATGGACGACCTGTCGCTCGCCACCGATGAGCTGCGGCAGAACCTCGACGAGCTGGAAATCCTCAATACCTGGCTTGGCGGCTACCAGCCGGTGCTGGCGGCGCTGGCCCGGCTGCGCCCGCGCTTCCCGCCGGGCCGCCCCCTGCGCCTGGCCGACCTGGGCAGTGGCGGCGGCGATACCCTGCGCCACGTGGCCCGCTGGGCCCGGCGGCAGGGGGTAGGGGCCAAATTGGTGGGCATCGACGCCAACCCCTTCATGCTCGGCTACGCCCGCGCCAAAAGCCAAGCCTACCCCGAAATCAGCTACCAGCAGGCCGACATCTTCAGCCCCGAGTTTGCGGCCCAAACCTACGACGTGCTCACGGCCAGCCTCTTCTGCCACCACTTCACCGATGCCGAGCTGGTGGACCTGCTGCGCCGCTGGCATCGGCAGGCCGGCGTGGCCGTCGTCATCAACGACCTGCACCGCCACCCGCTGGCCTACTACAGCATCAAGTACCTAACGAGGCTGTTCGGCGGCTCGCGCCTGGTGCGGAACGACGCGCCGCTCTCCGTAGCCCGCGCCTTCTCGCGTGCCGACTGGCAGCGCCTGCTGGCTCAGGCCGGCATTACGAAGTACGAGCTGCGCTGGTGCTGGGCGTTTCGGTGGCAGGTGATTATTTATGCTTGAAGCGGGCAACCTTACTGGCCAGGTAAGTGCCATGCTATGGGCACACTACTGACACCAAGGGCGGGCCGCTGACTCTTCATGACTGGCGTGCCCGGTGCGGGCCACGTACGGCCCAACCGTATGGGGTAGCCTTGCGCAGCATAGGCTGGTAGGCAACTATGCTTAGCGGCATTAATTAGGTGCTGATGTTGAAGTAAAATAGAGTAGATTTTAAAATAATGCAATTTTTTAGAATCGCATTTGATTCTCCCAATTTATACTTTATTAAAGACAATGTTCTGATTTATTGACAGTGTTTAGCTAAAAATGTTGCTATTTTTATAAATAATAAATCTCTGTAGATTTGTGCATCAACTTTATAGGATGCAAAATGATTTATAAAATTATACTTTCGCTTTATCTGGCAATAGTTTTTATTCAAGTTGCTGGAGCATCAACCTACTATATCAGTGCCCAGGGCAGCGACACGCAGGCGGGCACCTCGCCGGCCACGGCCTGGCGCACAATAGACCGGGTAAACGCTACTACTTTTCAGGCGGGTGACCGAGTTCTGTTCGCCGCCGGCCAAACATTCGCGGGTAGCCTCACGCTGCATACCACTGGCTTGAGTACGGCTGCCCGGCCCGTTGTCATCAGTTCGTACGGAAGTGGCTCCGCTACCATTGCCAGTGGCAACTTGGGCGGGTTTTACGCGCAAAACACGGCGGGCATCGAAGTGAGGCGCCTGGCCTTTGTGGGGGCTGGCCGCTTGGCCAACAGCAATGCCGGGGTAGTATTTTACCTCGATTTGCCGGCCACGCACTTAGCCTATCTGCGGCTGGATAGCCTGGATGTGAGCGGCTACCGCGACTCAGGCATTTCAATTGGTAGCTGGCAGGGTACCAGCGGCTACGCCGACGTGCGCATCACTGCCTGCCAGGTGCATGCCAACGGTGAGGCAGGCCTCAGCTCATATGCAGAAAGCCTGGGTGCCCACCAGAATTGGTACGTAGGCAACTGCCAGGCCTTCGATAATGCCGGCCGGGCCGATGTGACGACCACCAACACGGGTAGTGGCATGGTGCTTTCGGGTATCGATGGCGCGCTGGTTGAAAACTGCGTAGCTAATCACAATGGCTGGCTGAATGCGAATACGAGCGGCGGGCCAGTCGGTATTTGGGGCTATCGCTGCAATAATCTGGTGATTCAGCACTGCGAAGCCCACCACAATAGCTCCGGTACCTTGCCCGATGGTGGCGGCTTCGACTTAGACGGTGGGTGCACGAATTCGGTACTGCAGTACAATTACTCGCACGATAATGAGGGGCCCGGCTACGAGCTGTGCCAGTACGAAGGTGCTCCGGCTATGCACGATTTAATAGTTCGCTACAACGTGAGCATAAACGACGCCCGCCGCCACGACAAGGGTGCCCTGCAAGTTTGGTCCACCGGTGCTGCGGGCGGTATTCAGCGGGCCGCGATTTACAACAATACGGTCCTGCTGAGCCCGCCCGCCGATGGGTCCAGCCCAAAGGTTATCTATATCTGTAGCAGCGGCTTTAGCGGCTTGAGCCTGCGCAACAACGTGCTCCAGTCTACGGGTGGCTTACTCATTCTCAGTACGGTAGCCACGACGGGCCTGCGCCTGGAGGGTAACTGCTACTGGAATGCCACGCAGCTACAGCTGGACTGGAACGGCACCCTCTACACTGACCTATCGGCCTGGCGCGCGGCTACCAGCCAGGAGCGGTTGGCTGATGGCCGCGCTACCGGCCTGAATGCCGACCCCAACCTGCCTGGCGCCGACCCCACCGTGGCGCCGCCGCCCACCTCGCCGGTACTCGGCGCCGGCCTCAGCCTGCAAGCCGAATTTAACATCAGCCCTGGCCCACAGGATTTTGTTGGCAACCCTACCCCCACTGCGCCTTCCAAAGGCAATATCGGCGCGCTCGAAACCCAGGTGGCTGCTACCCCCTTGCCAGTAGTGCTGGCATCTTTTACGGTAGCCCGAGCCGGCCAGGCAGCCGTGTTGCGCTGGCTCACCTCTTCGGAGCAGGGCAATGCCTACTTCGACGTAGAAAGCAGCCTTGATGGGCGCACGTTCACTAGTCTCGGCCACGTGTCTGGCCAAGGCACCAGCAACCAGGCGCACAGCTACTACTTCGAAGACCCAACGCGCTACGACGCACCGTTGATTTACTACCGCCTGCGGCAAGTTGATAGCAATGGCAATGCTACTTACTCACCGGTCCGAACCTTGGCGAGCACCGGCGGGCTGAGTAACCAAGACCTGGAGTTGCAGATTTATCCGCAGCCTGCCGCGGCGAACGGCGTAGTGAAAGTGAAGGGCGCCCGCAGCGCAATTGTGCGAGTGCTGAATGGGCGGGGGCAACTCATCGCCACCGCGCCAGTTGCCCCCGATGGTACGGCAGGGCTGCTACTACCTGGCCTGGCAGCCGGCGTGTACTTAGTGCAGTGCGGCTCACAACACACGAAACTGCTCTTGGCGGAGTAGGGGGGCAAAGGTTATGCTGGCGAGTTGGCACGCACAATGGAAGTCTCTCCTCCTCCTCCTGCCTATCCCGCAGTAGGGTCCTGACGCTGCCGCCAAGCCCAAAGGCATAGCTTGGAAACAGCATTTTATTAGCAACAAGGCCCTGGCTAAGCGTTAGCGCACTAGCCAGGATAGCAGTTGTTTACGGCGTGGCCTGGGCCTGCTTCTTGAGGCCTTCCAGGTTCTGGCGCGAGCCTTCTACTTGCTGTTGCAGGGCGGTTAGCTTGTCTTGCTCGGCCTGGATGCGGGCTTTCTGCTGGTCCATCTCGGTGAGCAGGCTTTGCACCTTGCGGGCCTGCTCAGCAATGGCGGGGTTGCTGGAATTGAGGTCGCTGGCCAGCGGCGCGTTGTTGTTGTCAGACTGGCAGCCGCCGAAAGCCAGGGTGCCAAGCAGTAGCAGGGTGGCGGCGGAGGGTAGAGTACGCATGGTGAAAAGAGCAGGTGAGTAGGAAAGAGAGCAAAAAGCAAAGCGTAGCCGGCGCGCGTTAGGCGAGCCCAGCGGCTTCTCCTTCCAACTTAACGGGTAGGGTAGTAATCGGTTGCCGGAAGGCCTTGCCAGACGTGGGCAGTGTAGCCGCCGCTACGCGCAGATTTTCAGTAGCATGGCCTCCATCGTGAGGCCCGGCCCGAAGGCACAGCTGAGCACCGGGGCGCCGTTATCGGCGGGGGTAGCGGCGGCCAGCAGCTCGCGCAACACGAAGAGCACCGTGGCCGACGACATATTGCCGTAGTCGCGCAGCACCTGGTAGGCGTAGCGGTTGTCGTCGCGGCTGAGGCCAAGCGCTTTCTCAATGGCTTCCAGGATTTTGCGCCCGCCGGGGTGCAGCGCGAAGTGCCGGATTTCTTCGCGGCGCACCGGCAGGTCCTTTAGCAAGTCGGCCGTGAGCTGCCCGATGCCGCGCTCAATCAGCGCCGGCACGTAGCCCGAGAGCGTCATCTCGAAGCCAAAGTCGCCGATGTGCCAGGCCATGTCCCGCACGCCCTCGGGCGCCAGGCCGCAGTGGAAGGCTTGCAGCGCCAGCCAGGGGGTAGGGCCCGGCAGCGGCTGCCCCAGCACCAGGCAGGCCGCCGCCCCGTCGCTAAACAGCGCGTTGCTTACCAGGTGGTCGGGGTCGTGGCTTTTCTGAAAGTGCAGCGTACACAGCTCCACGCTCACCACCAGCACCCGCGCGGCGGGGTCGGCCCGGCAAATGTCGTTGGCCAGGCGCAACGCGTTCACCGCCGCGTAGCAGCCCATAAAGTTGACGCACGTGCGCCGCACCGAGGGGGGTAGGGCCAGCGCCGTCACCAGCTCAATATCGAGCCCCGGCGCGTACATGCCGGTGCAGCTCACCGTGATGAGGTGCGTAAGGCTAGCGGCTTCGATACCAGGCGCTTGGCGCAGCGAGTCGCGCACCGCCGCCAGGGCCAGCGGCAGGGCCTCGCGCCGGTAGGCGGCCATGCGCAGGCCCACGCTCGGAAAAGGCTCCAGGCCCGGCGTATTAGGAAAAAACTCGTAGGTGCCGTTGTCGCGGCCGTAGTCGGCCAGCACCGAGTGGCGGTGCTCAATGCCCGATACCCGGTAGAGCGCCCGCAGCTTGCGCGTGCCACCCGCGTCCAGTTCCAGGGCCTCCGCCATAAAACCGGCAATGGTGGGCTGGGCAAGACGATGCGGGGGGGTAGCGGTGCCGATGGCACCCAGGTAACTGGGCATTGGGAAAGATTAGAAGAGCAAGTTTACGCACCACCGCCGCGCCGGGCGGGGCACATCAAAAAAAGAGCCAACCAGCGCGTGCTGGTTGGCCTTTTACGGAGAGCAGGCGTTGGCCGATGCGCTAAGGCTTCACTTTGACCTTGCCGCGCTTCTCTTTCATCTTCATCTTGCCGTGGGTCGAGTCAGCCATGTCGTGCATGGGGGTGGTCCCGGCCGGGGTCATCGTGCGGGCGGTGTCCGTGGCCGGGGTGGTGGCGGGGGCCGTTGCGGGCGGTACCGTTTGCGCGCAGCCGACGCGGAGTAAAAGCGTTCCGGCGGCGGTCAATAAAATGTGGTTCAGTTGCATAACACTACTTGTATAAAAAGTGAAAAATACAGCTGCTGCTATTGCGGCAGCACTCACCCACAACGTTGTTTGCCAAGTAGTTATTATGTGTAAGATTCGGGGGTTTTTTAGGCGAACTCCGCCCCGTGCGTTTGCCCCATCAGCGTGCGCACGGCGGCGGGCCAGTGGCGCAGGCCGCCCACTACCAGCTCACTCAGCACCGGCCCGCCAAACAGCCGCTGCACGGCCCGCCCCACCCGCAGCCGCGCCCCAAACTGCCGCTGCCAGGCTCGCGCGTAGGCCGCTTCCAGGGCCGGCCGCGCCAGCTCGCCGCGCAAAAAGCGGTCGGCCAGCGGGGCGGCCAGCGCCGCGCCGTGCAGGGCCATCGCCATGCCATTGCCACACAGCGGCGTGATGAGCCCGGCCGCGTCGCCCACCATCAGCAGGTGCTGCTCCACGGGCTGCTTGGGGGCAAAGGAAATCTCGTTGATGACCTCGGGCTGGGCGTACAAGCGTTCGCTATTACGCAGAATATCAGCCAGCAAGGGATTACGGGCCAGCACCTCGCCCTCCAGCGCTTCGATGCTGCTGCCCGCTGCCTTCAGGTTGGCACGCGTAGTGAGGTAGCAGAAACACAGCTTGTCGTCCTCAATGGCCGAAATGCCCGCGTAGCCATCCCGAAAATTGTGCAGCTCAATCACGTCGCGCGCGAAGCCGGGCAGGCGCAGGTGGTGCTTCACGCCGAGGTAGGGCGAACGCTGGCTGAAAAACGGCCGCGCCAGCTGCCGGTCCAGGGCGCTGCGCTTGCCGTAGGTGCCCAGCACCAGCGGGGCCAGCAGCTGGCGGCCGTCGGCCAGGGTCACGTGGTGCTGGTCGGCGGCGGCGTCAAAAGCCACGTCGGCCACGGTCGCAAAAATAAATTCAACGCCTTTTGCCAGCGCTTTTTGGTGCAAAAACGCGTCGAGCTGGTAGCGGCTCACCCCAAAGCCCCCCATGTCGAGGGGGCTGGCCAGCGTGCGCCCGGCCGGCGACGACAGCCCAAACCGCCCAATGGCCGCCGGGGCCAGCGCCGCCGGGTCGGCCCCCAGCCGCCGCAGGTAGGGCAGCACCTCGTTGCTCACGTACTCGCCACACACGCGGTGGAAGGGGTAGCGCCGCCGCTCCACCACCGCCACCCGGTGCCCGCGCCCGGCCAGGTCGAGGGCCGCCGCCAGCCCCGCCAGCCCGCCCCCCAGCACCAAAACGTGGGTATTGGGGGGAGGAGCAAAAGAATTATTGAGTAAAATCACAAGTTAACCGGTAAAAATCCTGGTATTAGACTAATTTAAGGTAGCGCAAGCCGTAAGCGACCGTACTTTTGCGAAACCAAAACACAAGTTAGTCGTTAACTTTCATCCCGCCCGGCTACTGTGTTCTGGTTGACAGGATTATGAAACAACCCGTACTATTTGCTCTTCTCTGGCTGGCCAGCCTCAACCTGGCGTTGGCAGGCGTGCTGCCGGGGTCCGCCGTGGCCGTCAATGGCCTGCACCAGACTATCGTTCGTCCTACGCTGGACGAGCACACGCTGGTAGTCTATCCCAACCCCAGCACGGGTATCGTGCACCTCACCATCAGCGGCCTCGAAGGCCGTAAAGTGGAGGTTACGGTCATCAACGTGATTGGGACCGTGATGTACCGCGAATCGCTCACGGAGCTAAATGAGCGTTTTACTAAAACGCTGGACCTAAGCCGCTTCGCCAATGGCCTGTACTACGTCAAGATAGAGGCCGATAATGCCAGCCAGCTCTGCAAGCTCGTCATCCGGTAACGACCGGGTATATATCTCAAATTCAGTTCATAAAAAAAGCAGCCGCGCGGCTGCTTTTTTTATGGCAAATAAGCTGCTAACGCCGGGTTACCTAGCGGGCCGGCACAAGCTCGGGGCTCACCATGTTGCGCACTTTGCGAGCGGTATCAAGAGCAAGCAGGGCCGTAGCCAGAACCAGGGCAAAAAATACGTACCACATAAAATTTAAGGACAGGTGAAAGTGAAAGTGCGAATGGTCAGTCATCCGGCCATCATGCAGCTTTTAACCGTGCTGAGGGGGGTAGGGTTACAGTAAAATTCGGGCATTTCAAAACGCGTTGCTCAAGGCAGCTGCAAATGGCCGCTTTGGATGAGGCGATAAAGCGTGGAGCGGCCCACGCGCAGGCGGCTGGCGGTGGCCACCACGTCGCCGTCGTAAGCCATCAGGCTGGTTTGCATAATAGCCAGCGTTTGCTCGCGCAGCGACGGAAAAACCAGGGCCGTGGCATCTGCCGCCCGCGGCGGCGCGGCAGCCGGCGCTTGGGCCAGCATGGTCCGCAGCGGAATATCGGTGGCCTCAATCTGTTCGCCGTCGGCCAGCACGGCGGCCAGCTCCACCATCGCTTTCAGCTCGCGCGCATTGCCCGGAAAGGTGTACGTTTCCATTGAGCGGTCCGACGTCGTGGCCGCGCTCGACAACCTCCGGCTATACTATGGGGTAGGGGTGGCCTCTACCACGCCGCAGCAGGTAATTTCGTCGGGTTTCAGCGATGGTAAGACGCACTACACCTCTTCCACCAGCGGCGTCTGCGTGGCTTGCAGTGTCAGCACCCCGACCACTGCCACGGGTAACCCCAACGATAAAGCTACGATAAACGTGGGGGTAGGCGTGGCCAGCTGGACTAACCTCACGCTGGACCTGAACGGCCCCGGCAATGCGGGCAACCGGGCCGGCATGGTTATCGGTAATAGCAGCCTGCTCGACGTGGCGGCCCTCAGCCGCATGACCTTGATTACATATGATGCTACTGGCAACGTGCTGGAAACTGCTAACGGCTCCTCGCTGCTGCGAGCCAACCTGCTGCCCGACGGCCGCCAGACCATCAGCTTCAACACGACCAAGGATTTCGCCAAAGTTAGGTATTCAGATTGCCGGCCTGGCCTCGGCAGCCAGCAATACCGACGTGTACTACGCCTTCACCGACAGCTCGAATGGCTCGCTGAGCATCGTCACGCCCACCGGGCCGTTGCCCGTGGTGCTGACCAGCTTTGGCGTGCGCCGCCTGGCCGGCGCGGGCACCGCCGAAATCAGCTGGACTACGGCCACCCAGCAAAACAGCGCCAGCTTCGCGGTAGAGCGCTCCGCCAATCCGGCCGAAGGGTTCGTGGCCATTGGGCAGGTAGCCGCCGCCGGCACCAGCACCATATGCCACACCTATTCGCTGCGCGATGCCGCCGCCGCAACCCAGGCCGGCGTGCCGTACTATCGCCTGCGCCAGGTCGATGCCGACGGCCACGCTACCCTCTCGGCCGTGGCCGTGCTGGCGGCGGCTCCGGTGCAGGCGGGCTTCACGCTCTATCCTAACCAGGCCCTGACCACGGCCCAGGAAGTAACGCTGGGCACCAGCACGGCCCTGGCCGCCGGCTACATGGTCAGCCTTTACTCGGGCGTGGGTGAGCTGCTGAGCAGCCACGTGGTAGGTAGCGAAGCCGGCACGGCGGCCACTACCATCCGCACCGCCGGGCTGGCCGCGGGCCTCTACCACGTGGTGCTGCACGATGATACCGGCCACACGGTATCGTCGCAGCGACTGGTCGTAGCTGGCCACTAATCCCCCCTACACCACTCACCCTTTCTGCAAACGACAACGCCCCGTGGCTCTGGTAGCCACGGGGCGTTGTTATGCGGGGCCTATCCCCTCGCTAGCCGGCCAACTCGACCCAGGCGGGGCAGTGGTCCGAGTGCACGGCGTCGGGCCAGAGGCCGGACCCGCGCAGCCGGGGCAGCAGCGCCTGGTCGAGCAGCAGGTGGTCGAGGCGCCAGCCCACGTTGCGCGCCCGCGAGCCGGCCCGGTAGCTCCACCACGAGTAGTGGTGCGGCGCCTCGGGGTGCAGGTGCCGAAAGGAATCGAGGTAGCCATCGGCCAGCAGCTCGCCAAACCACTGGCGCTCCTCGGGCGTGTAGCCGGGGCTGTGCTGGTTGGCTTTAGGGTTGTGCAGGTCGATGGCCGTCTGGCAGCAGTTAAAATCGCCCCCGATAACGAGCGGCGGCACGGCCGCATCTTGGCGCAGCCCCGCCACGTAGGCCCGGAACCAGTGCAGCCACGCTACCTTAAACGCCTGCCGCACCGGCCCGCTGGTGCCCGAAGGCATGTAGGTATTCAGCACCGATACGTGCTCAAAATCAAGCCGTAGCACGCGGCCTTCGTCATCATACAGCGGTTCGCCGCAGCCCGTTACCACGGCCCTGGGCTCAGTCAGGCTGAAGGTGGCCACGCCGCTGTAGCCCGGCTTGCGGGCGGGGTGCAGGTAGGCGTGGTAGCCCAGCGCGGCCAGGCCACTCACGTCGAGGGGGGTAGTGCCGGCTTTTATTTCCTGCACGCACAGCACGTCGGGCCGGGTAGCGGCCACCCAGTCGAGCAGCCCCTTGCTCAGCGCCGAGCGCAGGCCGTTGAGGTTATAGGAAACGACTTTCATTTGTTCGATTGCTGCTTATTGACTGTTTGTCATTGCTTCGCGCTGCTCGCAATGACAAACAGTCAATAAGCAGCAATCAGGAATTAATCTAACTCGTCAAAATATTCCAGGATGTGCCATTTCAGCATCCGTTCCTGCTCCTTAAGATTAGCGAAGGGCACGGGTACCACGAGCTGGTAGTGGGGCCAGCCCTCTTCATCCACGCGCTCTAACGCGTAGTGGCCGCTCTGGCTAAAGAGCTTGCAGGTGGCGATATGCATCAGGTCCTGCTTCTGCTCTTTGGTGAAGGCCGCCACGCCTTGCCCCAGCTCCTGCACCCCAATGAGCAGCAGCAGGGCGTTGAGGTCGGGCCGCCGGCCAAAGCGCTCCTGCATAGCGACCAGCAGCGTCTCCCAGCGCTCGTTGAACTCGGCCTCGCTCTCGCCGGCCCCGGCGGGGGGGGTAGGGCTGCTAGTGCTCATGGGGCGGGTGAGTAGCGGCCTGGTGTGTGCCCGGTGCGCCCAGGGCAGCCTCGGCGCGCAATACTTCCCAGTATTCCACGGCCCGGCGGAAGTGCGGAATCACGATGCTGCCCCCGATGAGGTTGGCAATGGAGAAGACCTCGAATACTTCGTCGTCGGTGAGGCCCTCTTCGTGGCATTTGCCGAGGTGGTACTTCACGCAGTCGTCGCAGCGCAGCACCAGCGAGCAGGCCAGGCCCAGCATCTCCTTCACCTTCACCGGCACCGCGCCGGCTTGGTAGGCATTAGTGTCGAGGTTGAAAAAGCGCTTGATAACCTTGTTGTTGTAGGCCAGCACGCGCTCGTTCATGCGCTGGCGGTAGTCGTTAAAATCGGTGGTGAGAGACACGGATAAACTATAAGAATGAGTAAATGAAGCAAAATCTACCTGAGCCGCTGCCCGGCAGTATCTTAGGCCGCCGCGGGGCCTACCCCACCGCAAAGGACGGGGGTAGGGGCGCTTCGGCCCACTGGCCCGGCCAGCTATGCTCAACCACCAACTGCCCAAAAAGATGCTGCGTCCCCTCCTGGCCGACTTGCTGGCCCTGTTTTTCCCCCGGCCCTGCCTGGCGTGCCGCGCGCCGCTGGTGGCCGGCGAGGCGCACCTGTGTACCCCCTGCCGCGCCGAGCTGCCCTACACCGACTACCACTTGCTGCCGCCCGCGCGCAACCCGCTGGCCCGGCGCTTCTGGGGCAAGCTGCCCGTGCGGCACACGCTCAGCTACCTGCGCTTCCAGCGTCACGGCCGGGTGCAGCAGCTACTGCATCAGCTCAAGTACCAGGGCCAGGCGGGGGTAGGGCAGGCGCTGGGCCAGCTCTACGGCGCCGAGCTGGCCGCCGCTGGCCTGGGCCCCGAGTTTGAGCTTATTGTGCCGGTGCCGCTCCACCGGCGCAAGCTGGCCCGCCGGGGCTACAACCAGGCCGAAGCCTTTGCCACGGGCCTGGCGGCCGCCCTACCCTGCCCCAGCGCGGCTCACGCGCTGCGTCGCACCGCGCACACCGCTTCCCAAACGCGCAAGGGCCGCGCCGAGCGCTGGCAAAACGTGGCCACGGTATTTGAGGTAGCTGACCCGGCGGCCGTGGCCGGTCGCCATATCCTGCTGGTCGATGACGTGCTGACTACCGGTGCTACCCTCGAAGCCTGCGGCGCGGCCCTGCTCGCCGCCGGTGCCCGCGCCATCAGCATCGCCACCATCGCTACCGCAGATTCAAACTGATTTAACGGATGAAACGGATACGCCGCTCCGCGGCTGGCTTTCGGGGGTCGGGCTGCGGAGTTGACTTGCCGTTGCGCCAGCCAACTCCGCGGTGAGCCGAGCTGCGATTAGCTACTTAGCTACAAAACAAAAAAGGCTACCCACTGGGTAGCCTTTTTGCTTGCAAAAAGAATCCGTTTAATCCGTTAAATCAGTTTGAATCCGCGGTCTTACTTATTTGAGCCGGCGTTAATCATCGCGCAGCGGAAACCAATGGTCGAGGTAGCCGAATCCTCGGCCAGGAAGCGGCGCGTGCCGGGCGAGAGGTAGTAGGCCACATCGCGCCACGAACCGCCTTTGTACACGCGCACGTGGTCGTCAATTAAGCTCTGGTAGCCTTTCTTATCGTAGCCAGACGCCGCATCACCCACGCCATTGCGGCGGAACGGGTTGAGGTCTTCCACATCCTGGAACGACAGCGGGCGGTACACGTCCTGTACCCACTCGTTCACGTTGCCAGCCATGTTGTAGAGGCCGTAGTCGTTGGGGGGGTAGGCGTAGATGTACTCCGTAATCATGGCGCCATCGTTCAGGCTGCCCGCGATACCGGCGTAGTCGCCCCGGCCCCGCTTGAAGTTAGCCAGGAACTGGCCCTGACCTTTGCCATATGGGTTGCGGGTCGAGCGGCCATCCCAGGGATAGATACGCTTCTCTTCCTGGTTTTCGTTGCCCACTTCCTGGGTGCCCACCAGCGCTTGCGCGGCGTATTCCCACTCGGCCTCGGTAGGCAGGCGGTAGTTGGGCAGCGAGTTGCCGTTTTCGATAGAAGGGGCTCCTTTGCCATTGGCCAGGGCGCCGGCTCCACCGCCTTCGGCAGCGCCGCTGGCGGCGGCACTACCCTTTTTGTTCTTTTTGCTAAACAGGCCGCCTTTTTTTTCGCCGCTGCCACCTTTGCCCATGTTCTCATTCACCTTGGCCGTGCGCCAGGCGCAGTAGCTGTCGGCCTGTAGCCAGTTCACGCCCACTACCGGGAAGTAGCGGAAGCCGGGGTAGCGCAGGTAATAAGTTACGTAGGGGTCGTTGAACGACAGGTCGCGGGCCCACACCGTGGTGTCGGGCAGGGCCGCCTTATATTTTTCTTCCGACGAGTCTTTGCGCAGAAAGTGCAGGTATTCGAGCCAGTGAATGTTGGCCACCTCCGCTTCGTCCATGTAGAACGAGGCGATAGTCACCGTGCGCTCCACGTTGTCATGGTTGTTGGTCACGTCTTCTTCCTGCGAGCCTAATACCGTGCGGCCCCCCTCAATGTACACGAGGCCCGGCCCGGTCGGGATTTTCTTGAAGTCCGACACCTTCATGCCCTCGTCAGTATTGTAGGCAATACCCGTCGTAGAGGATGCCTTGCCGGGGTTGGTAGCGGTCGGGGCCCCCTTGTGGCAGCTGGCCAGGGCCAGGCTACTGGCAGCAAGCAAGCTCAAATAATTAGTGAATCGCATAACGAAAAAAAGATGGGTCTAAAGGGCTAATAAATTAAGAGAGGCATTTGGTTGCAATATTACGCACAATCAGAAGTCGGGACAAGGGGCTTTTGGATAATTCCGCCTTTTCAGGCGGCGAAAAGCGCTTTCCAGCTTGTCAAACGCACGAAGGGTCAAAGTTATTTCGTGGGCCCCGCCCAAATCGCTGGCTAATTGGCTCACGCCCACGTCGTAGCTGTAGCCAATCCGCAGGTCGCCCACCGCCACGCCCGCCACCACGGCCACCACGTGCTGGGTGCCCAGGTCGGGGCTGGCCAGGTTGCGGTAGAGGGCGCCCACCGTCACGGGGTCGATGATAAAATACGCGCCCGCCTCCGAGCGCTGCGAGCCGCCTTGCCGGGTGTAGCCCACGGTGGGTACGAGGCTGATTTCGTGCACTTCACCCTGGCCCGAGCCGGCGGGCTGCCGCAAAAAAAGCTTGTAACCCGCGCTCACGGCCACCCGCAGGGGTAGGCCCGCCTGCCGGCTGAATCCCAAATCGGGCCGGTTCAGATTATGACCCGACACGCTCAGCCAGGCCTGCTCAGCATACAGCACCCCGCCTACCCCCACCGTGAGGTAGTTAACGGGTGGAAAGCCCGCCAGACTCTCGGCCGTGGCCCCCACGTAGCTGCCATCGGCACTGTACTGGTCGCCAAACGTGAGGTTGTCGTAGCCCACGCGCTGGCGGCCATAGCCTACCTGCGCCCCACCGCTCAGGGCCAGGGTGCGCGTGAGGCGGGTGTGGTAAGCGTATTGCGTCGTGGCCCCCAGGCGGGTGTAGCCCACGGTGCCCGTGCGGTCCTGGTTGATGAGAATGCCGATGGCGTGGTGCAAACCGGGCTGCGGCAGCCGCCAGCCAGCCGCCAGCTGCACCGTCTGAAATGAGCCCGCCAGCTGCGGAAACTGGTCGCGGTAGCTGAGCGTGGCGCTGTAGTCGTCAACCAGGCCGGTCCAGGCGGGGTTGTCGGCCTGGCGGTTGGCGAAGGCTTGCGAAAAGTACACGTCCTGCCCCCGCGCCGTGCCGGCGGCCAGCAAACCCAGCCCCGCCAGCCAGGGCCGGGCACTCAGCGAAAAGCGGGGGGGTAGGGGCATTGAGCGGGTTAAGACAAAGTGCGCGTTATTCGTTCCCAGGCCCGCTGGCAACCAATAACGCGTCCCAGGCCCTCAAATTTACTTCTTCGTAATCGTAAATTCTACCCGGCGGTTGAAGCGGCGGGTTTCCTCCTGCTCGTTATTCGCAATGGGCTGGGTGCCACCGAAGCCCTGCGTGCTCAGGCGCTTGGGATCTATGCCCTTGCTAACCAGGTACTTCTTCACCTCGTTCACCCGGTCTTCGCTCAGCTTCAGGTTGAGGTTTGGGTCGCCCTGATTGTCGGTGTGGCCGCCGATAAGAATTTCCACCGTGGGGTAGTCGCGCAGGATGCGCACCAGGCGCAGCAGCTCGGGAAACGAGCTGGGTTGCAGCACGTACTTGCTCTGCGGGAAGAAGATGTTGTTGAGGCGCACCTTCTGGCCCACCTTGAAGGGCACCATAAACAGGTCCTGCTGTTTTTCTGAGTATTTGTCGGCGGCCGTGGCATCGAGGCTGGCGTTCTCGGCGATATAGTCCGGCGACTCGGCGCGGTAGCCATACTGCACGCCGGCCGGCAGCACAATCGTGTACGAGCCATCGATGGGCGAGCTTTCCGTCACGCCGATTTCCTCGCCCGTAATCAGGTTTTCGTAGTGAATGATGGCCCGGATGGGCTTTTTCGTCACCGCATCCAGCACCTTGCCCTGCACCAGCGTCACCACTTCGGGCTTAAAAGCCGGGGCTAAGGCAATGCGAAAAATATCTTTCGAGCCATCGGTGCCATTGCGCGCCGATACCAGGTAGGCATTGTCGCCCGCCGCCGAAAGCGTATAATACGCGTCAAAATCGGGCGAATTTACCACCGGACCCAGGTTGCGCGGGGGGCTCCACTTGGTCCAGCTGTCATCCAGACGCTTCGAATAAAAAATATCACTTTTCCCATATCCGCCGTGCCCATCTGAGGCAAAATACAGCGTCTTGTCATCGGCCGCCAGGAAGGGCGCGAAGTCGGCGCCGGGCGTGTTGATGGTAGGCCCGAGGCTAATAGGTTTAGCCCACTTGGTGGGGCGCTTGGGGTCGGGCTGCTCGCCCACCGGAATGGGCTTGGGGAAGCTCACGAAGATGTCTTGCCCGCCCTGGCCATCGGGACGGTCCACGGCCATTAGCAGGGCTTTACCCGAGGTAGCGAGGTAGCCGTCCACGTGCTCGGGGTCACGGTTGATGAAGTTGTCAATCTCTACTTTTTGCGGCACGCTCCAGCCGCCCGGCGAGCGCCGGCTCGTGCTAAAGCCCTTGGGCTCCATAAATCCATCGACGTACACGCCGATGAGCAGCGCCACCTGCCCGTTGGCCGACACCGAGGCCAGGCCGTTGGGGTCCTCGGGGCCGTTGGGCGGCGAGCCCAGGTTTTTGGCGATGCTCCAGGTCTGGTTCTTGCCGCTCGTCAGCTTCGAGTACCAGATGTCCTGCGGGTCGCGCGAGCCGCCCACGTTGTTGGGGTGAGACTGGCGGGCAAAAAACATGGTGCGGCCATCGGGCGAAATCACCGGGTGGGTATCCACGTACTTACTGTTTATGTTGGGCCCCAGGTTCTTAAGGGTCGAGTCCATCTGCACGGTTTCGACGTCGGTCTTGGCTGGATTCTTGAAATCCTGCTTCACAATCTGCACCACCACGTTGGCAATGCCGATGGCGTCCAGCTGGTTCGGGCCGTCCACTTTGGCCGCGTTCATCGTCACGCGGGCGCCGATGGTGCGGTATTTTTCGGGCCGAAACTTCACTTGCAGCGTGCGGAAACCCACCGGCAGCGGCCCCGGATTGGGGTTGGTGTACACCTGGTGCCGCTCGCCCTTAATGTCAATCAGCTCGATTTTGGTGATGGCGCCGGGGTTGACGTTCTCGATAACGGTGACTTGCTGCGCGATAAGCGACTTGGCAAAGCGCACTTCGATAAACTCGTTCGAGCCATCCTTGCCCGGCGTCCAGGCTTCGTCGTTGGCCTGGCCCAGCGGTTGCGAGTTGGGTTCGCCCAGGACCTTTTCGGGCGAGAACGCCTCCTTGCCCTTGGCTTTGGCGGAAGAAACATCCTCCACTTTGCTGGCCCAAAGCACGGTCTGGGCCTGGGCGGCCGGAGCGGCTAACATAACTGCCGCCGCGGCCGGCATAAAAAATAGCGCCGTGTACAAATTCATAGGGTAGAGATAAAGCAGTCGGGGTAAAGCACCCAGGAATAACAAAAAAATACCAAGCCTATAATAATCCGCGTCTTCCAACTACGAACCTAACACTAAATTGCCAAAACGCCGGCCGGGCGCATCTTTGTGCCATGCCCTACCCCCCCGATTTGGCTCCATCCTACGACTACCTGCTGGTGGGCGGCGGCGCGGCGGGCCTCAGCCTGGCGTATTATCTGGCCCAGGAGCCCCGCCTGGCCGATAAGCGGCTGCTGCTTATCGAACCCGAGCCCAAAGACCAGAACGACCGCACCTGGTCGTACTGGGCCGACGAGCCCTCGCCATTCGACGAGCTGGCCGCCGGCGAATGGCACAACATTGCCTTCCGCAGTCCGGGTTTCACGCGGGTGCTCAACTTGGGAAAGTACCGCTACCGCACGGTGCGCGGGCTCGATTTTTACCAGTTCGTGCACCGGGCGCTGGCAGCACGGCCGGCGCAGTTCACGGTGCTGCGCGGCCGGGTGGCGTCGCTCGAAAACACGGGGGTAGGGGTGCGCGCCCGCACTGAAGCCGGGCAGGAGTTTACGGCGCGGTTCGCCTTCGACAGCCGGCCGCCGGCCATCGTGCCCAACCCCGCCAAGTACCGCTACCTGCTCCAGCATTTCCTGGGTTGGGAAATCGAGACGACCCGCGACGTGTTCGACCCCGCCGTAGTTGAGTTCATGGATTTTCGGGGCGAGCAGCAGCACGAGGCGCGCTTTATGTACGTGTTGCCCTTCGGCCCGCGCCGGGCACTGGTCGAATACACGCTGTTCTCGGCTAAGATGTTGGAGAAGAGCGAATACGAAGCACATTTACTTGACTATCTGCAAAATACGCTCAAGCTAACCGCCACCGACTACCGCATTACGGCTACCGAGGTCGGCGCTATTCCCATGACCGACCACCCGCTGCCGACGGGGGTAGGGAGGCATATTATCAATCTGGGCACGCGGGCCGGGCGGGCCAAGCCCAGCACGGGCTACGCGTTTCGGCGCATTCAGGCGCAGTCGGTGCGGCTGGTGACGGCGCTGGCGGCCACCGGCCTACCCCCCCGCGACCTCACGGGCGACCGCTGGCAGTTCCGGCTCTTCGACACGCTGTTGCTCGATATTATGCAGCGCCGGGGCGAAACAACCCGCGATATTTTCCGGCAATTATTTGAGCGCAACCCCGTCGAGCGCATCTTCCGCTTTCTAGACGAAAAAACCAGCTGGGCCGACAACCTGCGCGTGATGAATTCGGTGGCGCCGGGGCCATTTCTGCGCGCCATCGGGCACGTGCTGCGCGGCCGGCCGGGGCAGCGGAAATTGGGAATGAGGAATGAGGAATAAAGAATTATCAGTGATTAATTCTTTATTCCTCATTCCCAATTTTTTTTCCAGAAACTCCCGTTCGACCCGAATCGACTCAGCACTACTAGGCACCAGCTCGGGCCGGGGCCGCGACAAATTCAGCAGGAAGCCCGGTAGTTCGGGCAGGCTATCGAGGTCGTGGGTGCTGCACAGGATGGTGCGGCCTTCAGTTGCTACCCAACTACTTAGCAAGGAGAAAATACGCCGCCGGTGATACACGTCGAGCTGCTGCGTAGGTTCATCGAGCAAGTACAACGGCGCGTCTTGCAGGCTAAGCTGGGCCAGCCATACCAGCTGCTGCCCGCCACCCGAAAGCTGCCGAAAATCCTGGTCGGCCAGGTGCGTGGCTCCTACCGCCGCCAGGGCAGCGTCGGCGCGGGCGTAGTCGGCGGGGCCGTAGGTGCTGAACAACCCGTGGTGGCGGTAGCGGCCCATCACCACCAGCTCGCGGGTGGGTAGGGCAAAGTCGAGGCTGCCGCGCTGCGGCAGGTAGCCCAGCCGGCGGGCCAGGGCCGGGCCGCGCAGCGTGCGCAACTCTTCGGGCCCGCCCAGCCGCACCGAGCCCTGGTAGGGCAACTGCCCCGTCAGCACCCGAAAAAGCGTGGTTTTGCCCGCCCCATTGTGCCCCAGCACCGCCACGAAGGCCGGGGTAGGGGGTAGGGCCAACGAAAAGTCGCGGAGCAACACCCGATTGGGGTACCCCGCGACCAGGTTTTCAATTATCAGTGAGCAATTATCAATTATCAATTTCAAAGGGCTTGATTGGAGAAAACACCCGCCATAAGTGCCTGAAGAGCAACTGATAATTGTTCACTGATAATTGATAATTGAATTAGTATTCGTCTTCGTTGAACATGAAGTCCTCCTTCGTGGGGTAATCAGGCCACACTTCCTCAATGTTTTCGTAGGGCTGGCCGTCGTCTTCCAGGCCTTGCAGGTTTTCGACTACCTCCATAGGAGCACCCGAGCGAATGGAAAAGTCAATGAGTTCGTCCTTGGTGGCGGGCCAGGGCGCATCTTCCAGATAGGAGGCTAGTTCGAGGGTCCAGTACATGGTAAGGAGGGGTAGGCGTTGATGAAAGAATGTTAAAAGTAAGCTCTGCCGGCGCTACATAAAACAGGCCAGACGGGGTTAATTGCCAATTGGCAATTGAAATAGCGCAATTAATTCCGTTTTAGTTTGAATTTTGCGCTCAAAGGTGCGAATTTTTCCTTGCAGCAGCTGCCGAAACTGGTCGTTGGCGGCCGAGTTGTTGAGCTTACCCAGGTTATCGCGCAGCGTAGCCAGCTCCTGGCGGTCGCTTTCGATAAACTTGCGCAGGGCCACCGTGGCCTGTTGGGCGCGCTCTACGGGCGAGGGCGCCGGGCTGCCCTCGGCCTGCCGCTTGCGCAGGTAGTAATCCAGGGCGCTCATTTCGAACACCTTATCGCAGGCCAGCATAAAGCGCTGCCACAGCTGGTCCGACTCGGGGCCCCGCACGGCGCCGCTCTGCTTCCATTCGGCCTGCAGGTTTTTAGCCTGCGTCACGCCCTGGTTGGGGGGTAGGGCAATGAGGGCCTCGGCGCGGCGGGCCAGCTCGCGCTTGCGCAGCAGGCTTTCCTCGGGCGAGCCAGGGGCGGCACCGGGCTGAACCTCGGCCGGGCGCTGCGACTCAATGTGCTTTTTGAGGCGCTCAAAAAAGTGGTTGTTGGCCGCCCGGAACTTGGTCCACATCTCGGCCGCCTGCTTTTTGGGCAGGTTGCCATTCACTTCGCGCCAGGCGGTTTGCAGCTGCTTGAGCTGGCGCGAAGTGGCCTCGAACTGGTCGGAGTTTTTCAGGATTTCGGCTTGGTTCACCAGGTTGTGGTAGCGCTCCACGGTGCGGCGCGCCATCGCCTTGCGGTCAGTCTGGAAAACCTTGCGCCGGTCGAAAAATTCCTGCACCGCGCCGTGAAAGCGGGCTTCCAGCTCCTCAGTCAGGACCTTATCCACGGGCCCGGTCTTAAGCCAGACCTGGCGCAGCTCCTTCACGGTTTCGCTGGCCGTAATCCACTCCACGGTGTCGCGCAGGGCTTCGGCCTGCTCGATGAGGCTGATTTTGGTGGCCAGGTTTTTCTCGCGGTTGCGGGCCACCGACCCGTTGAGCTGCTGCTCGGCCTCCTTCAGGCGGCGGTGCAGGCTCTCGTAGTCGCCGAGGCCGTCGTGCTGCTTGGCCTGCTCCTGCAAGTGCAGCAGCTTCATTAGGTAAGAGCCCTGATTGTCAGCAGATTGAAGGCGGTCCAGCAGCTCGTCAATTTTAGCCTGGAAGGCCTCGTAGCGTTGGGCAAAGTAGCGAAGCGCGTCGTCGTCGGTGTCTTTAACCTGGCCGATGCGGCGGGCCGGCTGGCCCAGCACGGGGCGTAGCCACACGCCCCCGTCTTCCACGTAGCCATACCGGCGGGCTTCCGTGAGCGGGTGGTCGGGGAGTTCCATTGGGAAATGGGAAAGATAGAGTGAGGCAAAAACGTCGGAAAGCGCAGCAGTTGGCTTCGAACGCGGACGAGGAATGAACTACAAGTTTACGCGGAAAATCGGTTGCTTCGTAGTTCCTGGTGCCTGATTTTGAGTTCCTGGTTCTTGGCCGCGAGAAAGGCAGGACTTCCATTTTCACCGGACTCCGCCGACCTTTGATAATCGGAAGCTAAAAACCGCTCCCTCAAAACTAGGAACCAGGAACCAGGAACTCAAAATATTATGTCCGACCAGCCCACCATTATCTTCAGCATGGCCGGGGTAAGCAAGATTTACCCGCCCCAGAAGCAAGTTCTCAAAAATATCTACCTCTCCTTTTTTTACGGCGCCAAAATCGGCGTGCTCGGCCTCAACGGCTCGGGCAAGTCGAGCCTCTTGAAAATTATCGCCGGCGTCGATAAGCAGTTTCAGGGCGAAGTCGTGTTTTCGCCCGGCTACTCAGTGGGCTATCTGGAGCAGGAGCCCCGGCTCGACCCCGCCAAAACCGTGCGCGAGGTGGTGGAAGAAGGCGTGGCCGAAACCGTAGCCTTGCTCAAGGAATTTGACGAAATAAACGAGGCCTTCGGGGCCGAAGACGCCGACTTCGACAAACTGCTGGAACGGCAGGGGGTAGTGCAGGAACGCCTCGACCAGCTCGACGCCTGGAACCTCGACAGCAAGCTGGAACGCGCGATGGATGCGCTGCGCACCCCGCCGCAGGAGGCCGTGATTGGCAACCTCTCGGGCGGGGAGAAGCGCCGCGTGGCGCTGTGCCGCCTGCTGCTGCAAGAGCCTGACGTATTGCTGCTTGACGAGCCTACCAACCACCTCGACGCCGAAAGCGTGCTCTGGCTGGAGCAGCATTTGCAGCAGTACAAAGGCACCGTGATAGCCGTAACCCACGACCGCTACTTCCTCGACAACGTGGCCGGCTGGATTCTGGAATTGGACCGCGGCACCGGCATTCCGTGGAAAGGCAACTACAGCTCGTGGCTGGAGCAAAAAACCGACCGCCTGGCCAAGGAAGAGAATACCGAAAGCAAGCGCGCCAAGACGCTTCAGCGCGAGCTGGAATGGGTGCGTATGTCGCCCAAAGCCCGCCAGAGCAAGGGTAAGGCCCGCCTCGCCAACTACGAAAAGCTGGCCGGCGAAGATGCCAGGGACAAGGAGCAGAAGCTCGAATTGTTTATCCCTGACGGCCCGCGCCTGGGTGCCCAAGTCATTGAGGCCGAGCACCTGCGCAAGGCGTTTGGCGACAAGCTACTGTTTGAAGACCTGAGCTTCTCCCTACCCCAGGGCGGCATCGTGGGCATCATCGGGCCCAACGGCGCGGGCAAAACCACGCTCTTCCGGATGATAACGGACCAACTGCGGCCCGACGCCGGCACCTTCGAAGTCGGCCCCACGGTGCAAACGGCCTACATCGACCAGCAGCACGACTCGCTCGACCCCGGCAAGTCGGTGTTCGACACCATCACGGGCGGCACCGAAACCATGCTGCTCGCCGGCCGGCCCGTCAACTCGCGCGCCTACGTGAGCAAGTTCAACTTCGGCGGCGGCGACCAGGAGAAGAAAGTGGGCACCCTGAGCGGCGGCGAGAAAAACCGCGTGCACCTGGCCATGACCCTCAAGCAGGGCGCCAATTTGTTGCTGCTCGATGAGCCCACCAACGACCTGGACGTGAACGCCATCCGGGCCCTGGAAGACGCGCTGGAAAACTTCGCCGGCTGCGCCGTTATCATCAGTCACGACCGCTGGTTCCTGGACCGGCTCGCGACCCACATCCTGGCCTTCGAAGGCGATTCGGAAGTAGTGTGGTTCGAAGGCAATTTCTCCGACTACGAGGAAGCCAAACGCAAGCGCCTCGGCGACGTGGAGCCCAAGCGGGTGCGGTATAAGAAGTTGGGGTAGCCCATACGTATCATGCCCGCCATCGCCGATTCCCTACGCCGCAACGAAAGCCGTATCCTGGAGTTTAAGCAGGATTTATCCTCGCCTGACCGGGTGTTACGAACCATCGTATCTTTTGCCAATACTATCGGTGGGACGTTGATTATTGGCATCAAGGATGACCGACAGCCGCTAGGGCTGGCGAACGCAGCGGTAGAAGAAGAGCGGCTGGCTAATCTCATTTCCAGTGGGATAGAGCCGGCGATTTCACCTGATTTTCAGGTGGTGTCCGAAGCTGGTCTTGACTACTTAGTGGTGCGCGTGCCACGCTTTCCAGGGGTATTTCATGTGCGGTCAGAGGGCGGAATTGATGGTGTGTACGTGCGTCATGGCTCCACTAACCGCCGCGCTACTTCCGGCCAGTTGGCTGAATTACAACGACAAGCTCAAGTCGGCACTTTCGATAGTCAAGTATGTACTGGCGCTCGTCTGAGTGACTTTGACCAGACCGCAGCCCGGCAATTATTTGCGGGGGCCGGAATAGCTTTATCGCTGGCCAAAATGGAGACACTTGGCCTACTTGTACGTTCGGATGATACTTGGTTGCCCACCAATGGGAGCCTCATTCTTTTTGGTACATCGGTTGCCCGCGCCCGCTACTTTCCGGATGCGCGGGTACAGGCAGCCCGGTTTGCTGGTCCTAATAAAGCTGATTTTCTGGACCAACTAGAACCAGATACCCAAGGCGTTTCTGTGTTGGCAGCCTTAGATGAAATTCCGCGTTTTGTGCGGCGCAATACACGTACAGCCTCACGCATAACGGGGAAAACGTTGCGGCGGCAGGACGTGCCCGAGTATTCGGCCGTGGCACTCCGTGAAGTACTGGTAAATGCTTTGGCTCATGCTGATTACAGCCGTCAGGGAATGACAATTAAAGTAGCCATTTTCAGTAACCGCATCGAAGTAGAAAACCCTGGTGGCTGGCCCTTGGGTCTAAGCGAGGAGGACTTTCGTAATGGCGTGAGCCGTGCCCGCAATCCTGTTATTGCGGGCGTGCTGCACAAGCTCACTATTATGGAGAATTGAGGTTCTGGCTTTGAGCGTATCGAAACCGATGCCCAGCGGCTGGGCTACATGCTGCCAGCCTGGGAAGATAAAGGCAGCGTACTACGGGCGAAGCTGCTACCTCACCCGGACCCCCAGATACCGACCGGCGACGAATTTACTCTGACATCAGATGTCCTAGTAAATGTCAGAGTAAACGACCGCCAACAATGGTTTATGGACCGTCTGGCTGACGGTTATTTAGTGAAAGCAGAAGATATTGCGCACAAATTCGAGGTGACTGACCGCACTGCCCGTCGTGATATCAGTCAACTTCAGGAAATGGACTTGATTGGCTTTATGGGGTCTTTCAAAACAGGCCGGTATGTATTGTTGAAGCGTCCTCCTAACGCGTCAGCATAGCAGCAACTCCAATGACATTTACTCTGACATTTGTTAGGACATCTGATGTCAGAGTAAATGTCAGAGTAAAATGTTGCGGGTGCAGTAGGCGTAAGCCGTAGATGTGCTGTATGCACAGGGGGGCGCGTGCGCTATAAAAAGCTGGGGTAGGGAGCCCGTTGCTGACTGAAAAGTAAAGCCCGGCCGGCGGTACGATTGCCGTTAGCTGGGCTTTTTTGACCCGATGAGGAAGCAGCGAAAGGCCGCGGGGCTACCGCCCTTTCTTCACCACGCTGATGCTGCCGTCGCGCGCCAGGCACACCTTTTCGGCTTGGTCGAGCGAGGCTATATTGCCGTTTTCGGGCGAGCTTTCGAACACGTCTTGCTCAAGTTAAAGCAACTGTTCGGGCTGACTGATTGCCAGCGTTAGCCACGCGCCCGCGGGCAAGGGGCCACCGGGGTCAGCATCAAGCAGCAGGGCTCGGACCGGGGGCTCCTCGCCGTGGGCCAGCTCCTCCAGGGTGGCGGGCAGGGGTAGGGGCGGCTGGCCGGGCCGATGCAGCCGCAAGGCCAGAGCCGTGTGCAAAGGCATTGCAGCCAACCAGGCCGGGGCCGGCGCGGCCGGCAGCACCAGTAGCCCCAGCCCCGGCACCCGCAGGCCGCGCGCGATGACGAAAGCGGCGGGAGAAATGGCTGGCACGTAGTGGCTGGGGCGTTGCCGCCAAAAACAGCGGAAAGAAATGCCGCCCGCGAGGGGCGGCCGGTGGCTAGTAGCCTTGGTGCATAATAAAGCCCTTGCGCTTGCCGTGCTTTTTGATGCGCGTGCCAGGCAGCAGCTGCATCTCAACCACGACGGGCATACACGAAGTCAGCGTCAGCTCCTGCGGGGCGTAGCCGGCGGCGCTCACGGAGAGGGTAGGCAGCTGGGTAACTTTGGGCGGGAGCGCAAAAAAGCCTTCCTGGTTGGTAATGAGGATAATGCTGGTGCCTTTAACGGCCACGCTCACGCCGGCCAGGGGTTTTTCGTTGGCGGCTACCCGGCCGGTGTAGGCGGCGCAGGGCTGGGCGGGCGAACCGCTGCCGGGGGTGGTTTGGGCAATGGCGGTACTCGTGCCCGCCACCAGCCAGCTCATTAAGAGTAAGGGAATAAGCTGCTTCATATCACTAAGAATGGCTGTTTACCCGCGGGCGCTGAGCCAGGTAAAGAAGGGGTGGGAAGGAAGAAAGATACGGCCGACCAGGGCAGAGCCGCCCCCGGCAAGAGGCCCTTTCAGAAAACGTGCCGGGCTTGCGTTGGCGGCGACGATGGGGGTAAGGCGGCGCGGTGATACTTTCGTACATGCGCTTTTTCTCAACCCTGCGGCGGGGGCTGCTGCCGCTGCTGATGGCCGCGAGCCTGAGCCGGCTGGCCGCCCAGCCCACGCCCTGGCCCTGCCTGCTGCTGCCGCTGCTGCCCGCCGAGCGCGCGCAAGCCGCCCAGCTCATCGTCGAAGCCGAAGTGCTTGATGAGCAAGGTGAATGGGATGCCACGCATCAGCATATTTTCACGCGGCAGCGGCTGCGCGTGTTCCGGGTGCTGAAGGGCGCGCTGCCCGACACCGCCGCCCTACCCCTGCTGGTGGAGGGTGGCCAGGTGGGCCTGGCCCGGCAGGAGCTAACCAGCACGCTGCGCCCGCTGCCGGTGGGCCAGCAGGGGCTTTTTTTTCTGGTGCCCGCGCCGTGGCCGGGGGTAGGGGCCGCGTACGCGGCGTATGCGTCCAGCCAGGGTGTCATTACCTACGACCTGGCCCAGGGCACCGCCGCCGAGCCCGCCCGCGCCTACCCCACCTGGGCCGCCGCCCAGCGGCAGACCGAGGCGCTCAGCGGCCAGGTGCCGCGGCAGTTGCGGGCCAACCCGCGCCTGGCCGCCGCGGCCAGCCCTACCCCCCCGGCGGCTACCCAACGCACGCTGGCGCCCGGCATCAGTGCCTTTAGCCCGGCCCAGACCACGGCCGGCACGGGCATGGTGCTCACCATTCGGGGCAGTGGCTTTGGTAGTAGCCAGGGCAGCGGGGGCGTCGATTTTCGCAATGCCGACGATGGCGGCGCCACCACTACCCGCGCCCTGGCCCGCGACTACCTGAGCTGGACCGATACCCAGATTCAGGTGCGGGTGCCGTCGCTGGCCAGCAACGGCCACCCCGCCGGGACGGGGCCCGTTACGGTCACGACCAGCGACGGCACCACCGCCACCACGGCCGCGCCGCTCACCATCATCTATGCCCTCACCAACGTCGATAACAAGACCGGCGACGTGGTGGACCGCCCCAGCCACGTGGCGACTAATGCCACGGGTGGCCTCACGTTTCATTTCAGCCCCAGTTTTCGGACTAACGTGGCGGCGGGCGCGGCCTGGCAGCGGGCGCTGGCGCAGTGGCGCTGCACCACGGGCATCAACTGGGAGCTGGGCGCCGATGCCACGGCCAATACCATTGCTTCGGATAAAAACAACGTCATTGCCTTCGACGATGGTACGCTGCCGGCGCGGGTACTGGGGCGCACAACCTCTTATTACCAAGGCTGTTACAATCCGCAGGGCGAGGTCGTGTTCTACGTGTCCGAAATCGACCAGCAGTTTGCCACCAGCCTGCCGTTTCAGTTTGGGCCCGCGCTGGCGGGGGTAGGGCAGTACGATTTTGAGTCGGTGGCCGTGCACGAGCTGGGCCACGCACAGCAGCTTTCGCACCTCATCCGGCCGGGTGCCATCATGCACTACGGCGTGGCGGCGGGGGCCAACCTGCGCACCCTCGACCCGGTATCTGACGTGGCCGGCGGGCGGCTGGTGCTGCGCACCCGCAGCTTTCGTAACCGGGGCTGCGGGGGGGTAGCCATGCTACCGGCTCCGCTCACGGCGCTGGCGGCGGCCACCTCGCCCGGCCTGGTTTTCAGTACCCGCGCCGAGTGTTTTGTCACGGGCTTCGTGCTGGAGCGCAGCGCGGGCCTCGACACCACGGCGGCGGCCGGTGGCTGGCAAGTGGTGGCCGCCGCCGCCGCCGGGCAGGCCAGCGGCCAGTACGCGCTCACCGACCCGCGGCCGCTGGCGGGCGTGCATTACTACCGCGTGGGCCTGCGCCGGCCCGGTGGCAGCACCGACTACGCGGCGCCCATTCCGCTCAGCACCGACGCCCCGGCCGAGGCGCAGGTATTTCCCAATCCGCTCACCGGCAACCAATTGCAGCTCAGCTACCCCGCCGCTGCCAGCGGCGACCTGGTGCTGCTCTTTTACGACGATTTGGGCCGCTACCACCGTGGCCAGCGCGTAGCCGTGCAGGCCGGCCCCAACATTCTCACCCTCGACGCCACCGGCCTGCGCCCCGGCTTCTACCTGCTGCGCCTCACCAGCGACCAGGGCAGCCGCACCATCAAGTTTATCCGGCTGTGATTGAGGGGTAGGGAGTAAAAGAACGTCATGCTGACGACAGGAAGCATCTCGCTCGCATCGTCAAACGATTGGTTTACTGCTGCACGCGAGAGGCTTCCCGTCGTCAGCATGACGTTCTTTTGCTCACTGCTCACTGCTCACTGCTCACTGCTTCCGGCAAACCGATAATCGCGCAGCTCCTCCGCGCTGAGGTTGCCGTTGAGCCACTCGCTTTCGATGGTGGCGCCGAGCTTTTGGTAGAAGGCAATGGCGGGCTCATTCCAGTCCAGCACCTGCCACTTCATGCGCTGGGCGCCGGTGCGCCGGGCCTCGGCCACCACGGCGTCGAAGAGCTGTCGGCCGTAGCCGCCGCGCCGCGCCGCCTCGGTCACTACCAGGTCTTCCAGAAATAGCATCCGGCCCTTCCAGGTCGAGTAGGCCGTATAAAACAACGCCAACCCCACGAGGTCGTCCCCGTTTTCGAGCACGAAAAAGCCGAAAATCGGCGCGGGCCCGAAGCCGTCGCGGCGCATCATCTCCAGCGTATTCGTCACGGCGTCGGGGGCGCGCTCATACACGGCCAGCTCCTGAATGAGGGCCAGCACGCGGGGCAGGTCGGCTTCCTGGCCGCGGCGGAGGGTAGGGGAGGTTGTCATAAGGAAAAAAGGCAAAAGCCTGGGCTAATAAACTGTCAGGCAGTTCATTAGCCCAGGCTAAAGAGTACTAAACAAGTCGTCTGAATCTGCGAAATCTGCTCAATCAGCGTAAATCCGCGATTTACATCTGCGGCTGCATCTTCTTGATATCTTCCACGGCGTTGGGCGCGCTCAGTTCGCGCAGGGGGCTATTGGCAGCGGGCGCGGGGGCCTTTTTGCCGCCGGTCGTGTCCACGGCGGGGGGTAGGGGAGGCAGGGGAACGGTGACTACGTCGTCGGGCGCGTCGCCCGTGCCAGCCCCTTCGGGCGATTCATCATTGCAGGCCGCCAGAGACAGCGTCAGGACTGCCGACGCCAGCAGCGCGGGCAGGAAGCGTTTCATTATCATACAAGAAAGCCGGATTTAAGGCCGCAAGTTACGGCGGGAAAGGGTAGGGTAGGCTTTAGCCTGCCGGAGTAAATAAGGAGTGTGCGGCAAGCTTCAGCTTGCCATTAAGGAGCGGTGATGGCACTGGCCAGTTCTGAAAACGGCCAGCTAAAGCTTACCCTACCCCCCGCTCAGCAGCCAGCCGAGCCAGGCCGCCCGCGCCGTCCAGGCCAGCGTGCGCAGCCAGTTGGTGCGCACGAGGCCATCGAGGGCCACGTAGTCGTGGCCCCCGGCCGCCAGCCGGTTGTGAAACGGCACCGCGATAAAAAACGTGGCCGCCCACACCACCAGCACCAGCGCCAGCTGCCCCAGCGCCGTGCCCGCGCCCCAGGTGGGGTAGGCGGCCCAGGCCAGCCAGGCGGCCAGGGCCAGCTCCAGTACCATCGGCGCGCCCACCACCCAGCCCATACCTTGCGTGTGAGCGGCGTGGTAGCGGGCAAATTCGGGCTTGCCTACCAGCGCCAGCGCCGGGTAGGTCACGAGCTGCACCACCCAGATAACCCCGGTGAGGTAGGCGGCCAGCGCAAAATTGAGCAGGAGTAGGCGGGTGAGGGTCATGTAGCCAAAATTGATGCAACGGTTTTACGGAAAGCGCCGCCTGTTGGCCGGCCGGGCAGCATCAGCTTCAGCTTGTGCAGGGCCAGGTCTTAACCGGCACAAGCTAAAGCTGATGCTACATTTGAACATGAACAAAAACCTGTGGGCGCTGCCGCTGCTGGCCGCCCTGGCTACGGCCTGCAACTCGTCTTCCACTTCTTCCTCGGCCACGGGCAAGCAGCCCGATTTGCTGCGCGCTGCCCTCGACACCACCGTGGCGCCGGGCGACGACTTCTTCAGCTACGCCAACGGCACCTGGATTAAAAACCATCCCATTCCGGCTTCGGAAAGCAATTCGGGCATCGGCATTGAGGTGCAGAAAGAGGTGTATGCCCGCCTGCGCGCGACCAGCGTGGAGGCCGCCAAGGCCAACGCCGCCGCCGGCAGCAACCAGCAGAAAATCGGCGATTTCTGGGCCGTAGGCATCGACTCGGTGAAGGCCAACCAACTGGGTTACACGCCCATCAAGCCCGAGCTGGACCGCATCGCAGCCATCAAAACGGCGGCCGACGTGCCGGGCGTCATCGCCCACGAAATCCGGCTGGGCGTGCGCGCCCTCATCGGCCCGCGCGTGAACCAGGACGAGAAGAACAGCGACAAGATGGCGCTCTACCTGCACCAGAGCGGCCTGGGCCTACCCAACCGTGACTATTACTTCAACACCGACAACCGCACCAAGGGCATCCGCCGCGCCTACGTGCGCCACGTGGCCAATGTGTTTAAGCTGCTGGGCCAGGACTCGGTCACGGCCAACGCCAGCGCGGCCAAGGTAATGGCCCTCGAAACCACGCTGGCCAAGTCGTCGCGCAAGCTCGAAGCCCTGCGTGACCCCTACAAAAACTACAACAAGATGACCCTGGCCCAGCTCGATAAGCTGACGCCGGGCGTGAGCTGGAAAGCCTGGCTGGGCCAGCTGGGCGCCACCAGCGTCGATAGCGTCATCGTGGGCCAGCCCGAGTTTTACCAGGCCGTCGGCCAGCTATTGAAAACCAAGCCGGTAGGCGACTGGAAAGCCTACCTCAGCTGGCAATTGACCCGTGAGTACGCCCCTACCCTCAGCCAGCCCTTCGTAGACGAGAATTTCAAGTTCTACGGCACGCGGCTGCGCGGTGCCAAGGCCATGCGCCCCCGCTGGAAGCGCGTGCTCGACATGGAAGAAGACGCCCTGGGCGATGCGCTGGGCCAGCTGTTCGTGAAAGAATACTTCAAGCCCGAGGCCAAAGCCCGCTACGATACGCTGGTGAAGAACGTGGTGTCGTCGTTCTCCCAGCACATCCAACACGTGGACTGGATGAGCGCGCCCACCAAGGTAGTGGCCCTCAATAAGCTCCACGCCATTATGCCCAAGGTGGGCTACCCCACCAGGTGGCGCGATTATTCCAACCTAAAAATCGACCGCGGCTCGCTGGCCGCCAACGTGATGCGGGCCAACGAGTGGCAGTACAACTACCAGCTCCACAAGCTGGGTAAGCCCGTGGACCGCACCGAATGGGGCATGACGCCCCAGACCTACAACGCCTACTACAACCCCAGCAACAACGAGATTGTGCTGCCCGCCGCCGCCTTCGCCATCCCGACCCTGCTCGATGCCGACGCCGACGACGCGCTGGTGTACGGCTACGCCGGGGCCAGCACCATCGGCCACGAGCTGACCCACGGCTTCGACGACCAGGGCAGCCAGTACGATGCCCACGGCAACCTGCACGAGTGGTGGAGCAAGGATGACCGCAAGCGCTTCAACCAGCGCGTGGCGGGCATCGTGCGCCAGTTCAACGGCTACACCCTGCTCGACTCGATGCACATCAACGGTAAGGCCACGGCCGGCGAAAACATCGCTGACCTCGGCGGCATCGTCATTGGCCTCGATGCCTTCAAGAGGACCAAGGAATACCAGGAGGGTAAGAAAGTGGCGGGCCTCACTCCCGTGCAGCGCTATTTCCTCGGCTA
>JAABUK010001925.1_pt1 | contig 38348 bp, 31 predicted proteins | sample 5559141 | NCBI WGS metagenome assembly JAABUK01 (sample SAMN10711869, study PRJNA513367) | rock metagenome | isolation source: Antarctica rocks | place: Antarctica: Victoria Land, Pudding Butte nord | collected 2016-01-03 | reverse complement strand
TTAGTTTATCCACACAAAAATGTGGATTTTAAAGAAAAAAGTAACAAAAAAGAAAATAGTAGTAATAATAGTAATATTATAAATAGAATTTGAATACAAATCTAAAGGACACAACGATGCTCAATAATGTTATACCGCCCGTTACCAATAAATCTTATCATTATTTTCCCACAATTCCCAATAATCCCACACATCCCAGTTCAGACTATCCTTCAGACATCTTCTTCACGAACTGCCTTACTTTATCCATATCCTTTACCCCGGGCGATATTTCGAACCTGCTGTTGATGTCTATTGCAAACATGTCTCTGGCTGCAGGCTCTGTCATAAATTCTTTAATGCCGGCCGTATCTCCGGGCTCAATGCCGCCGCTTAAAAAAAATGGTTTTTGTATGTCTTCTCCGTGCAGCTTTTCCCAGTTAAATTTTCTTCCTGTTCCGCCAAAACCTTCGCCTTCCGTATCAAACATAAACATGTCAGTATCTTCGTAATAATTTTTGATTTTCCATTGTATATTGTCGTCCTCAGATATTCTGAAAGCTTTGATAACTGAAATATAGTTAGAAAGCTTCGAACAATAATAAGGTGTTTCATTGCCATGCAACTGCACCATATCAAGGCCGAAATTATCAATATGATTCATAACTTCATCATAAGAGGCGTTTACAAAAACTCCGATTTTAAAAACTTTCAGTCCGGCCTTTTTCACCTGGTGGCCTTTTAAATGCCGCATAACAAAACGGGGAGATTTATGATAGAAAATAAGTCCGGCAAATTCTACTCCCATTTCGCCTAACTGGTGCATCTGGTTTATGTTAGTCATGCCGCAAACTTTGATCCGTGGCGCCCGGAACGAAGAGCCTGCAAAGCCATTGCCAATGTTATTATTGCTTTCCATCGTTACATTTTTTACCCTTCAAGCGCAATATTTGACGCTGCTTTAAGAGCATTGACAAAATCAGCAAAAGCAATCGCCGGGTTAGCATGTTTCATAAAGTTTTCGCCGATAAGAAAACCATTGAAGCTATAGTGCCTTAACCGAACAATCGTATCAACATCACTTATCCCGCTCTCTGAAATCATTAATTTGTCCGGTGGTATTTTTGCACTTAATTCTATTGAACGGTTAATATCGACAGTAAACGTTTTTAAGTCACGGTTATTAACACCAACGATGTCAACCTCTGTGCAGATATGCTGCAGCTCTTCTTCGTTATGAATTTCCAATAAAACTTCAAGGCTGAGCTTTTTTGCAAAAAGCGCCAACTGCTGCACCCGCTGCGGAGTTAAGCATGCTGCAATCAGTAAAATAACACTCGCTCCAATCGCTTTTGACTCAACAACCTGGTATTCATCAATAATAAAATCTTTACGTAAGATAGGTATAGAAACAATATCTCTTGCGTAAATAATATCATCATTTGAGCCGCCAAAATAATTTTCGTCAGTCAATATAGAAATACCTGCAGCGCCGTGAGCATCGTAAGCCTCTACCACAGGGCCGATTTGAATATTTTCGTTAATAACACCTTTTGACGGCGACTTTCTCTTAAATTCTGCAATGATACCCGTCGCTCCTTCTGTAAGCAATTGGGTAACCAACGAATTGCAGGTTGAATGATAATAAGGAAAATTTTTAAGTTCCTCAACAGGCACAAGTTCCTTTTTTTGTTGAACTTCAACTTTTTTTGCTGCTATAATATTGTCGAGAATATTCATGCTGTAAAAGTAAGGTTTAAGGTCAAAGGTAGAAGGGTTACGGTTTAGGGTTTAAGGTTAGAGGTTTTGAAATTTGATACCGGTGATTATTTTGTTATTTACAGAAAAATTACAGTGAGTAGCTTGTCTGCCTTTCGGCTTTGGCTTTCGGCCTTTAACCTTCCACCTTCCGCCTTCTGCCTTCCACCTTTCACTGCAGACTAATCATTTTTTGTAAACATTCATTTGCTTTTCCACTTTCAAGGCTTTCTACAGCGGCGGCATAAGCATCATTGTAGCAAGTATAGTTGCCCGAGCATTGCAGAGCCATTGCAGCATTGGCAAAAACTACCGCGTTTTGCGACCAGCTTCCTTCTCCTTTTATAATTTTCAAAAAAATCTTAGCAGCTTCTTCCACAGTGTTTCCGCCAAAAATATCCTGCGGTTGCACCATACGTTTTCCGATTTGTTCGGGTGTTAAGACCTTTTCGCCTGCATTGGTTATCACCTTTGTATCGTCGGTAAGTGATATTTCATCATAACCATCGAGGCTGTGAATAATGGTAAATGGTTTTCCTGCCTGCTGCAACAAATAATTATAAATTCTTGCCATTTCAAGATTATAAACGCCTACCAATTGATAATCAGGGTTAGCCGGATTAATCATTGGGCCGAGCATATTAAAAAAAGTGCGGATGCCAATACTTTTACGAAGCGGAGCAACAGTTTTCATTGCCGGATGAAACAGAGGAGCATGCATAAAGCAAATATTTGCTGTTTCTACTTCTTTTTGTAAAGCCGCGGTGTTATTCTTTAATTTATACCCTAATTGCTCCATTACATTAGACGCGCCGCTGGTAGAAGTCATTCCGTAATTTCCATGCTTCGCTACTTTTTGCCCGGTTCCGGCGACAACAAAGCAGGAAAGCGTGGAAATGTTGAAAGTATTTTTTCCATCACCACCTGTGCCAACGATGTCCATAGTTTTGAAACCATTCAAGTCAACTTTTGTGGAGAGTTCCAGCAAGGCGTCTCTGAAGCCTTGCAGTTCGTCAATGGTAATGCTGCGCATGAGGTAAACAGTTACAAAAGCAGTTATTTCGTATTCGTTGTATACTGTTTTTGAAATGTTGGTCAGCACTTCTTTGGCTTGTTCTCTGCTTAAAGTCTTATGTTCGAAGAGATGTTGGAGGATTTTTTTCATTTTGTGCTTGTCTGAAACTGGGATTAGTGGGATGATTGGGAATTTTGGGATGAATTGGATGATTTGACGAGATTTGAATTATATTTTTTGTTGGAAAACCGGTGAAATTCCATTCGTTTGCTTCCAAAATTTATCAATAGTCCAATTTCTAAATTGTATGCTTCTAAATAATTTATTGCCTGTGCAAGATGCACGTCTTCAATTTTAATAATAGCTTTTAGTTCAACACTTATTATATTTTGTACCAAAAAATCTACCCTTCTGGTTCCTATTTGTTCATTTAAATAAAAGATTGGCATTTCAAATTCTCTTGCATATTCTATTTGCATATTTCTGAATTCGAGTTCCAATGCTCTTTGATAAATCACTTCCTGGAAACCATTACCCAAAATATTATGCACTCTGAATGCAGCTCCAATAATTTTTTCGGTTAAATCTCCATATTTGAAGTTTGACATAAGCTTTATTTTAAATGTTTTTTTGTCTGAACTAGGATTAATGGGATTTTTAGGAATTGTAGGATGAACAGATACAATTCATTGTAATCCTTCCATTGATTCCAAAATCTCAAAATCTTGTTCAGATATTATCCCACAATTCCCATTCATCCCACATTCCCAGTTCAGACAGCTAACCAATTTCTCATTATCTTTTCCCCATCTGGCGTCAGCACACTTTCCGGATGAAACTGAACGCCTTTTACATCATACTTTTTATGCTGCAGTCCCATGATATAATTATTTTCGTCAGTTGCTGTTATTTCCAAATCTTCAGGGAAACCTTCTTCTTTTACGACCCAACTATGATAACGTCCTACTTCAATTTGTTTGGGTAAACCCTGGAAGAGATGACAGACGTTGGCTGACAGATGACAGGGAGTTGCTACACCATGAAATACTGTTGATAAATTTTCAAGCTGCCCGCCAAATGCCTGGCCAATTGCCTGATGGCCGAGGCAAACGCCTAATATTGATTTTGTCGGGGCATATTCTCTGATTACATCAAGCAGTAATCCTGCTTCTGATGGAATGCCGGGGCCTGGCGATAAAATGATTTTGTCGTACTCTTTTATCTTTTCCAATGAAATCTGGTCGTTGCGGTAAACATCTGCTTTTTTGTGCGTTATCTTTTCAACCAGGTGAACAAGATTGTAGGTGAAGCTGTCGTAATTATCAAAAACTAATATTTTCATTTCGTCCACTTCGCCTTTGGCGAAGATTTGTTTTATTATTTGTTCAGTATTGCATTACAGTACAAGTAAGAGACACAACGAGGTTTAATAGAGCAGTACAAATGCTATGTACATAATTATTCTCCTTATTCTCCTACGGTTTCAGCAAGCTTAATTGCGACTTTCAGTGCGTTCAGTTTATTATTTACTTCCTGTAACTCACTTTCTGCTACGGAGGCATCAACCACTCCGGCGCCTGCCTGGTAAAAAAGTGTGTTTTGTTTGCTTAGAAAAGAACGTATCATAATGGCATGATTAAGTTCGCCGTTAAAACCGATGACACCAATTGCGCCGCCATAATAACTGCGTGAAGTTTTCTCGTATTCATTAATTAACTGCATAGCTTTTACTTTTGGCGCTCCGCTTAATGTACCGGCGGGAAATGTTGAAGCAAGCAATTCGAAAGGATTGGTGTTTTGTTTTGGCGTGCCTGTCACTTCGCTTACCAAATGAATGACATGAGAATAATAATGAACTTTTCGGTAACTGGATACATACACATCATCAGTATGGCGGCTGAGATCGTTGCGGGCAAGGTCAACAAGCATTACGTGCTCGGCATTTTCCTTTGGGTCTTTCAGCAATTTTTCTGCAAGCATTTCATCCTGCTCATCATCGCCGGTACGTTTAAAGGTGCCTGCAATCGGATGTACAATGGCTTTGTTGTTTTTTATAATTAACTGGCTTTCAGGAGAACTTCCCATTAAACGGTAATCGTTGTAATCGAAATAAAATAAATAAGGGCTTGGGTTTACGCTTCTTAAAGCACGATAAACATTAAATTCATCTCCGGTAAAAGTTTGCTGAAACCTTCTGCTGAGAACAATCTGAAAAACATCTCCGCGGTGGCAACTTTGCTTGCCTTTTTCTACCATATTTATATACTCCCCGTCAGTCAGGTTTGAAGTTTCTTCACTGACAGTCTTAAAAGGAAACACGGGAACATCTTTACTTCGTATAAGAGAAACAATGAGGTCAAAGTCACTTTCCAAACCTTTTACTTTGTTTTCGCAGATGTACAATTCATCTTTAAAATGATTAATAGCAATGATATATTGGTACATTCTGTAGCGCATCAGCGGAATTGCGTTTGGCTCATCTTTTCCATCTTTCAACTTCACATCTTCAAAAAACTGCACAGCATCAAAAGTGGTATATCCAAATAAGCCTTGCGAAACAGGTATTTCACTTTTATTGGAAGGCTGAAAACGTTTTAAAAAGGTGTCAAGCTCTGAGACAATTGCCTCTTTACCCGTTAATTTTTTTCGTATGACCGGTTCGTTTGGATACTTACATTCAAATGTATCTGCAGTGCTGACTTCTATGCCTGCAATGGGCTGCACACCTATAAATGAAAAACTGTTTTCTGCAACATGAAAATCACTGCTTTCCAATAAAATACAGCCGGGAAAACGGTCGCGCAGACGAAGATAAATGCCTACGGGAGTGTAGATATCGGCAAGCATTTTCTTACAGGAAGTTTCAAAAATGATAGGTTTCATAATATTTTCACCTCAACCTTAGTCCCTCTCCTTGAGGAGAGGGAAAGAAAACGGAGTTGTGGTTTAAAGGTTTTTAGAGGTTTTTTTTGTTTTTTGTTTAATTACAATTTCGCTTCATCTTCACATTTTGACCTCACCCTCAATCCCTCTCCTTGAGGAGAGGGAGGAAATTTGAAATCATAATACTTTTAATTTTACTTCTTTTTCAATCGTAATCTCGGTTTTTTCTTTTCCAATAATCCCGGCAATCCCATAAATCCCGGTTCATACAAACAAAAAACCCCGGCTGTTGCCGGGGCTTGTAAATATGTTGTAAAATAACAGCAATAACACAGCTACCCCGGAAAGGAGATAGTGTGCCACCAATTGTTATTTAAAATAATTATTTTCATTGCATAGCAAAGATGAAGTACAATTTTTTAACAAACAAAATTTTTTTCAGGATATTTGCCGGTATTTAAATAAACGTTTAAAAAGGCAACCAAATGAACATTCAAAACAAAGAGGATAAAAACAAAGGTTCTTTTTATGTTGAGGAAAACGAAGAGCAGTTAGCCGAATTGGTATATCGAAAAGAAAAAGGAAGAATGGTGATTGAACATACAGAGGTAGATGAGGCTTTAAGGGGAAAAAGCGTAGGTTTTGAATTAGTGGAAAAGGCCGTAGAGTATGCACGCCAGGAGCATTTAAAAGTGATTCCTTTGTGCGAATTTGCAGATAAGGTTATACAGGAACATAAAGAGTTTCAGGATGTGTTGTAATAATTCGCTTGTTAAAATGCCGACCTTAGATTTTTCTTGCAGAAGATTTTAAACAGAAAAGCCTTTATTCGTACATTTTATATTCATTACGCTAAGGCTACTGTATGGCTTATCTTTTCCAGTATCTGGTGAGCTATTTCCATGGCAATAAAACCATCCATTTCGCTGACTGCAGTAGGTTTATTATTTACGATTGAGTCTCTGAATGATTCCAGCTCCATCTTTATAGCGTTTCCATCTTTAACGGGCGGGTTTGCTATGGCAATTGTTTTTTTGCCTTTAGGAGTTTCAATATCAAATGCAAAAACGTTTGTATCTCCCGGTTGCCGCAGTTTTATTATTTCTGTTTTCTTTTCAAGAAAATCAATTCCTATATAACTGTCTTTCTGAAACATACGCATTTTGCGCATTTTCTTCATGCTTATGCGGCTGCTGGTCAGGTTGGCCACACATCCGTTGTTAAACTCTATGCGTGCGTTGGCAATGTCGGGCGTGTCGGTCATAACGGCTACACCGCTTGCAAAAACATTTTTTACATCGCTGTCAACAATGCTTAAAATAATGTCTATGTCATGTATCATCAGGTCAAGTATTACACTTACTTCGGTACCGCGCGGATTAAATTGTGCCAGGCGATGAACTTCTATAAACATAGGATTTAGCCGCATATCTTTAACGGCAAGATATGCCGGGTTAAAACGTTCTACATGACCAACCTGCATTTTTATACCGGCTTCTCTTGCCATATCTACCAATAACTTTCCTTCGTGTATAGTATCAGCAAGCGGTTTTTCTACAAACACATGTTTTCCCTTGCGTATTGCCTTTTCACATAAGCTAAAATGATGATTGGTAGGTGCAACAATGTCAACTGCATCACAGACTTCCATCAACTTATCTGCATCAGCAAATCTTTTTAGGCTGTATTTTTCAGCTACCTCAATGGCTGTCTGGTCTGCGGGTTCGTAAAAACCTATAACTTCTGCACCTTCGATTTCTTTCCAGTTGTTCAGATGAAATTTTCCTAAATGCCCAACTCCGAATACACCTATTTTCAGCATGGCTATTAAATATTTAATAAAGTGTAAAGATAGAACCGCGATTGATGTGATTTGAAAGGATTAATGAGTAAATAAGAGAAAGTCAGAACCACGACTTGTTCGATTTTTAAGGATTTTAGAGGTAATAAAAGGTTTTCATAAAGCGACGTTTTACAGAATTTCAGGAGATTTTTGAGGAAATTACTTACATTACAAGGAAAGGAAATAAGGAAAGTGCTGTTGACAAAAGTGGTAGTTTTGCTGATTGAAAATGTTGTTGAAAAAATCAATTGATATAGTTTTAAAAACTGGTTTATTACTTATAAAGAGGTTTGCAGCGAAAACTGAAGATGCACAATGAGATGCTGATGAACGAAATGCGACGCAACAATGATGCACAAAGAACAAATGTTGGTACCAAAAAATAGGTAATAAAGTAACCTCAAAAAATACAAAAAGCTGCTTTTTTAGTTTAATAATAAATGATTACACAAGAGACCATACAGCAAATTACCAGCAGAATTGATATAGTAGAGATAATCGGAGAATTTGTTAAGCTGAAAAAACGCGGCGTAAATTATCTTGGCAACTGTCCTTTTCATAATGAAAAGTCGCCTTCGTTTACGGTTTCTCCCAGTAAAGAGATTTACAAATGCTTTGGCTGCGGAAAAAGCGGCAATGCTATCGGGTTTGTGATGGAGCACGAAAAGTATGGCTATGTGGAAGCTTTAAAATGGATTGCTGCGCGGTACAACATAGAAATTGAGGAAACAGAAACAAGCCCGGAAGTAAAACAACAGCAGCAGGCAGCGGAAAGCCTTTTTATTTTAAATGCTTTTGCGCAAAAACATTTTTCAAAGAATCTAACAGAGACAGAAGAAGGAAAATCTGTGGCGCTTACTTATTTGAAACATCGTGGTTTCAGGGAAGAAGTTATTCAAAAGTTTCAGTTGGGGTATAATTTAGAAGCAAAAGATGACCTTGTACGTGTGCTTTCTGAAAACCAGTTTAATATAGAGTATGCCCAAAAAGCCGGGTTAGCTGTTGTGAGAAATGAAGTGGTAATGGATAACTATCGCGGCCGCATTATTTTTCCGATACATAACCAGAGCGGAAAAATTTTGGGATTCGGAGCCAGGATCATTAAAAATAATGATAAAGCGCCAAAATACATTAACACACCTGAGAACGAGATTTATGTAAAAAGCAAAATTTTGTATGGAACTTATTTTGCCCGCCAGGCAATTAATAAGTACGACGAGTGCTTGCTGGTAGAAGGTTACACCGATGTAATAAGCCTGCACCAGGCCGGTATAGAAAATGTGGTTGCCAGCGGCGGCACTTCGTTAACTATAGACCAGTTAAGACTTATAAGAAAGCATACTAATAATCTCACTATTATCTACGATGGAGACGAAGCCGGCGTAAAAGCTGCTTTGCGCGGATTGGAAATGGCGCTTGAGGAAGGTTTGAATGTAAAACTTGTGCTTATACCAGACAATGAAGACCCCGACAGTTATGTAAAAAAAACAGGTGCAGCACTTTTCAGGGAATTTGTAGATTTAAATAAAAAAGACTTTATTATTTTTCAGTTGGAAGTGATGCTGAAAGATGCAGGTAATGATGCTGCAAAACGGTCAGTCGCAGTAAACCAGATTGCTGAAACATTAAGCAAATTTTATAAAGCTGAAGATTTTACAAAGCAGCAGGATTATGTAAGACAGTGTGCTGCCATTCTTAAAATTGATGAAGGCGGGCTTACCAACCTGGTAAATAAATTTAAACGTGAAAAAATAACAAAGGAAGAGAACAGGCAAACACATGCCGCTTTATCTGCGCCTGCAGTTGAAGAAAAAACTGCTGAAGCAGATGAAACACTTTCTCTGCTTACAGAAGATGAATTTCAGGAACGAAACTTACTAAGAGCTTTGCTTGAATATGGCCTGCTGCAATGGGACGAGAAAAAAACAATGGCAGATTTTATTTTTGAAGAATTACAACATTTTTCGATAGAAAATGGTGAACTGGATAACTTGCTTGGTGTATATAAAGATTATTATTATAAGGGATTGCAGCCATCATCGAAGACGCTTTTATATTATGAAGATGCGGCTATACGAAAGCTGGTTATAAATTTAAGTGTGCAAAAATATGAACTCAGCCCAAACTGGGATGCTAAAATGGAAGGCATGAACATAAACAACCGCGACATCAGCAGGGAGGATGTTGTGATGAGCCTTAATTATTTTAAGCTTAGAAAAATAAAAAAAATGTTTGATGAAAACCAAAAAGACATCGAGAAGGCAGGCACGTTTGAAGAACAGTTAGACCTGATTAAAATACACAAAGTGCTTAAAGATGAAGAACAAAAAATAACACGATTGCTGGGAACCGTAATATTTAAATAAATCTTTTACTGCATTTTTTATTAAAAAAGGTTTTCATGCTCTTTCAAACATTTCTGTATTTTTTAGAGGAAAGTAAAGAAACTTTGATAAATGCTTTATTCTTAATAAAGAAATAAATTCTGGCAAATAAAAAAGTGCGTCCGGATATGAACGCACTTAATATTATTTTAAACAAATTTTTATTTTTCCAAAGGGCTTTTTTTACCGGCTAACAGTTTTTCTACCGTAGCTTCCAGGCGCCGCGTTTTGGTATCTTTTCTTTTGGCTCCTTCTATCCATTCTACATATTCTTTTTGATTAACCTGCGAAAGATTTTGAAAAACTTCTCTTGCCTTTTTATGAGCAGTAAAAATTTTTTCTAATTCTGCCGACGGCACCACCAGGTTTTTATCGAAGTCGAAACGGTTAACCTCTATTTTTTCAGGTTCCGGTATTCTTACATCTGCTGCGGGCTCTGTCCTTTTAAACTCTAAGGCAGACCAGACATGATCTAAAGTAACTTCGCAATTGCGGCAAAAATTATTCTTGACTAACATCTCCCAGTTACTTTCGCGGTTGAGATCACTGGCTATTTTACTGGCTGTTTTAGGATAAGCTATCCAAAGTTTTCCTTCTTTGCTCAGGTTAGGAATAACTTCCTTCATAATGCCGGTCAATTGATTTCCGTTTATTGCAAATACAAGAGCAAAATCAATTTTTCTAATTCTTAAAAGCGGAGTTACATTTTTTGAGTAAGATAACTTTATAAACTGCTTTTCGATTGAGGACGGAAGACCTTGAATAAGAAAATTTTTTTCATTTGAAATCTGTAACTTTTCCAACAGGTTTTGTTGCATCATGCCTCAATAAGATTTTAAGTGTTATCAAATAAAGGTACAAAGGTAGAAAAACTAACTGTAATATAAAAATAAAGTCATACAATGTTGACACTGTATGACTTTTTGTACAATAAAGATGGTATCTTTTACGTTACCTCGAGCCCATTGGCCGGTAATATTTTAATGCATTAGGCATTTGTTCCTGCAATCTTGCTATCCTGTTTCCTTCAGAAGGGTGTGTGCTAAGAAACTCAGGTGGTTTTTGGCCATTGCTTTGTGCCTGCATTCTTTGCCAAAGCGGTATTGCTTCTCTCGGATTATATCCTGCAAGAGCAGCATAAACTAATCCTAATTTATCTGCTTCATATTCCTGTTTGCGGCTAAATGGCAAAATTCCCAAAACATTACTTGCTCCGCCATAAGCCTGCATAAATAAATTTTGTGTTTCAGCAGGCTTGTTAGAAACGGCCACCTGCAGCGCTACCCCGCCTAATTGCTGAACCAATCCCTGGCTCATGCGCTCTGACCCGTGTTTTGCAACAGCATGCGCTACTTCGTGACCAACAACTACAGCCAAAGCTGCTTCATTTTGTGTTATAGGAAGAAGGCCGCTGTATACCACTATTTTACCGCCGGGCATACACCACGCATTGGCCTGATTGCTTTGTACCAGGTTATATTCCCATTTATAATCCTGCAGCCCGGCGTCAATGCCCTGCTGCTTATAATAGTTTGTAACTGTAGCAGCTATTCTGGCGCCTACTCTTTTTACCATTTCTGCGTCTCTGCTCTGCGAGGAGCTTACAACTTTGTTTTCTGATAAAAACTGCCTGTATTGCGATACTGCCATTTCTTCCATCTGGCTTTCCGGAACAAGAGATAAACTGCTTCTGCCGGTAACCGCATTTCGTGTACATGCTGCCACCAGCATCATTACTGAAATACTTAATATAGAATATTTATTTTTCATGTTGTTTTTGTAAACTGTAAACAATAATAATACCAATAGGAAAAGAAAACCTGCAATGTATGGTACAACAGAAAGTTAAGAAATAGGATCATGAAAAATCTGTGTTGACTTACATGAGTTTTACAATTTTAAATAGAACGCTGATTTGTTATGATTGTTATGAGTGCTCATGATTTTCATCGCCTTATATTTATAAATCAATATAATCTGCGCTTTGTCCTTTAACGAATAAAACACAAATCCACCGATTTCTTTCAACAGTTAATATATGCTGAAAACCTTTTTCTTCAAATGAGAAAGCTACCTCAGCTTCATCACCTCTAAGCAATCCGCTTATCAAAAGTTTGCCGTTATCATTTAACCCGGAATAAATGTTTTCAACATTCTCAAGAATGATGTTTCTGTTGATATTTGCGAGAATTACATCAAACTTCAGTTTCGGATTAAAACCATCTGCTTTTTCAATAATAATATTTGCGCAGCCATTTTTTACTATGTTTTCTTTTGCGTTATCAATGCTCCAGTCATCATTATCTGTCGCCCAAACATATTTGCTGCCAAGCTTTTCTGCTAAGATGGCTAAAACGCCGGTGCCGGTACCAAAATCTGCAACCTGTTTTTCTTTCAGGTTAACATTTCTCATTTCACTTATCATCATATAGGTGGTTGCATGATGGCCGGTGCCAAAACTCATTTTTGGCGTTATTATAATTTCATGCTTTTTGTTTAAAAACGGCTTATGAAATTCTGCCCTTATTGCACAAAAATCATCAACAATCACCGGTTGAAAATTGGTTTCCCAAAGTGCATTCCAGTTTTGGTCTTTAATGAATGATTTGGTGTAATTTACTTCGTAATCATTTAAAATGTTTTCCAAAACTTGAGCGTCAAAAGACTCTTCTTTAATAAATGCTGCCAACTCATTTTCTTTTTCTTCAAAAGCATCATACTGCACAATTGAAAGCCTGGCAATAAGTTCATCTCTCACATTTTCATCGTTTACAGCTATAGTTATTTGTATAGTATTTTCCATTAGATAATTCTGGTTTAATATACCCACCAAAAGTAAAATTCAAAATACGATAAAAGTGAAAGGTGAATACAGAGAAATCAAAAATTACTTTAGAAATTATTGTTTTCTTTAACTGCCGTGCCTATTTCAAAAAATTACATTGGTTTTTGACAGACTTCTTTATTTTCTTATGCTGATTTCGATAAATTGCAGTATTAAAACCCCGATCCTAACGAACAGAAGCGATGTTATTAAAAGACTATTACAAAATATTAGAACTTAGTCCGGCTGCTTCTGTTGCCGATATAAAAAAATCTTTTCGCAGGCTTGCTTTACTTTATCATCCTGACAGACATTTTGGAAGCAATGTGCATGAAGCAAAATTCAAAGAAATAAAGGAGGCTTACGAAATATTATCAGACGTAAAGCAGCGGCAGGAATATACAAGGCAACGAAACAATAACCCGCAGCCCGAAAAAAAGAAACCGTATCAGCCGCCTGCTGCCGAAACTATTCTTAACCAAACCATTGACCTTAGAAAAAAAATTGCTGCTGTTGATCCTTACCGGATGAATAAGTATGCCTTGTATAAGCAGATACAGCACTTGCTGGCCATTCAGAATATTTTAATAATAAAGCATCACAACAATTTTGCTGTAAATAAGCGCATTATTGATGAAATCATTTTTTGCTCCCAATTTTTGCCTTATCCTTATATAGAAAAAATATGCTTTCATTTAACAGAACTTGCCGGAACTGATAATGAAACCTTCCGCAAAATCCACCGTTTCTCCCAAGAAGCCCGCTTTCGCAGCTTTTGGAATAAATACAAATTTGCCGCCGCGGTTATTGTTGCATTAATATTATGCATCCTTATTTATGCTTTAAGCTAAGTTTTGCCAAAAGCCTGAAAGCGCTTGCAAAAATATACAGCAGTTGTAAGAAAAAGCCGCACGGGAACAGTGCAACTAAGAAGCGTCTGTACGCTTTAAAAGCATTGCTTCTTATGGTTCTGTTAACGGTATACATCCTTTGATCAGAAAATCGTAGTTTTGTTAACTCTTTCAAAGGTTATGCAACATTTTATTCATCTTAGCAAGGCGGTTTCTTTTGCCGCGCTTTTGCTGCCGGTAAACTTCTACATACCGCAGTAGCTCGCCTGTTCTGTTCCCGTTTCCTTTCATTGTCCGGCATAACCTCTACGTATAAAAATTATTATGAAAAATATTAAATTAATTGAAGTTCCGTCAGAGATTGGCGCAGGCACACGTGGTGCAAGCTTAGGTATAGATGCTATCAAAATTGCCGCGCTCGATTTTATGAGCAACTTTTTTGTTCATTTTCCTTCAGAAAAAATACCTGCGGAAAATAATCTCCTTTTCGAACCTATTGTTTCCCCTTATGCCAAACGGGTAAAAGGCATTTGCGCCATGTACGAAAAAGTCAGCAAAGCAGTAATGGAAACGATTAAAAGCAATTTTTTTCCGGTGGTGTTAAGCGGCGACCACAGCACATCAGGAGCGACGATTGCAGGTATAAAAATGGCGAAGCCAAACGCAAAGCTTGGCGTAATATGGATAGACGCACATGCAGATTTACATACACCTTATACAACTCCGTCAGGTAATATGCATGGTATGCCGCTGGCAACTGCGCTCGCAGAAGACAACCGGGAAAGCGGCGTGCACGAACTGGACAGTGAAACGGAAAAACAGTGGAATTGCCTGAAAACAACCGGGAACATTTCGCCTAAAATATTAGCTGAAGATATTGTATTTATTTCCCTGCGGGATTACGAACGGGAAGAAAAAGCGGTAATAGAAAAATACGGAATAAAAGTGATTACCACCAGCGAAGTCCGGCGCAAAGGTGTTGAAAATATTGTGCGCTCTGTGATACGCTACCTGAGCGATTGCACTGATATTTACGTAAGTTTCGATGTTGACTCCCTTGACTCCTCAATCTCTAAAGGAACGGGAACGCCGGTAAGCAACGGCCTTCGCGAAAGAGAAGCCGAAGACCTGGTAAGTAAATTTATGCAAAACCGAAAAATTTGCTGCTTCGAAATAGCCGAAGTGAACCCAACACTGGACAAAGAAAACCTGATGGCGGAGATTGCTTTTAATATATTGCAAAGAAGCGTGAACGTGCTGATGATGAATTGAGAAAAAGAAAAACTACTTAAAAATTCAAACAAAACAGTCCTCGTCCGGGGCAGCAGCCCAATGACGGTTGCGTACACATAGAGTATCTGTAACGTTTTTATGGCCTGGTATCGTCAAAGGCCTGGTCTTGCCTGTCATCATTAGACCAATCCTGCAAAGCATCTTTTACTTTATCAATAATAGTTTTTTTATGTGTATCATTCTCTGGTAAATGAGCAGATTGTTCAGTGTCGGAAGCTTTGTCATCGTTATTATCAGCAGTAAGGCCGCTGCCTTCATTTTCTCCCCCGGGATTGCGCAAAAATAAATTTTTTGATATCATATATTACTTTTTAAAAAAACAAATAAAGGCTTAATAAAACTTAAATCTTCAAACAGGACAATTCAAATTTATACTTAATTTTTCATCGCGGCAGAATAACTTTTTTCTGCCGGAATTAGCATTGCATTTTGTGTCCCCGCAATTATCAGCACCCGAAAAAGATATTTAATAATATTTTGCTAACTTCAAAAAAAACCCGTCATACTACTTATTGTCTTTGAAGGTTGATTATAATTGTGCCTTTAAAATCAGAAGTAGTAGTTGCACCATCGTTAGTCTCTGTTGCTGACTGCATTGCTGATTGTATTAAGTAAAGTTTGTCGTTTTCCAGTTTTAGCTTAACGCCTCCGGGTTTTTGAGTGCTTTGGGAAGTACCGCCGCTCGTAAAAAAAGATCCGGATTCGAAATACAAAGAATCTGCGCTGACCTTTTTGTACGGAGTGGCTCCGCTTAGTGCAGGAACGGTGAAGTTAATCTCTTCTGAAACGGTATCTGTTAGTGCTCCATTTTCATAAATAGAAGATTTTGCAACGGTGTTTATTGAGTATGACAGATTATTTGCAGTCATTTTCGTTCCGTCAAATGTAATAGTGCCCGAATTTTTTTCTGTCACGTAGTCATTTACAGTTACGGTTTTAAACATATCAGTCTCATCAGCAGTCTGTTGTGTGTAACTTGTTTTTGTGTCAATGGATATAAAATTCCATGTGCCTTTTATATCAGCGGCGGCCGGCGTTTTGTCAATATCTTTTTAACAGGAAACAATAACAAATGATAGTAAGATAACGCTGAGTACATTAAAGGTTTTTAGCATATCGTAATTGATTAGGTTAAATAATTTTTTCTATTGATTAAATTTTCAATATTCTAACGATATACTTTTTGGTTTTATTTTCTGTTTTAAGCCCGAATCTTATAATCTTATTACTTTTACTATTCTTTTTCATGTATTATTTCGTTAACTTTATTTATCTCATTTTTTATTGATTTCTATGCAGGAACACTTAGCAGAATTCAGGGAAAAAACCCATGTTAATTTTACTTGCTATTTAAAAGATGGCGGCGAAATGGGTGAACTGATCAGGCATTATGACTGGTCAGCTACATCAATAGGAAGCATCGAATACTGGCCGCAAACATTACTTACAACACTCGGCATCCTGCTTCATTCAAAATTTCCCATGTTTCTTTTTTGGGGTTCGGAGCATCTTTGTTTTTATAATGATGCATACAGGCCAAGCCTTGGTAATAATGGTAAGCACCCTTTTGCTTTGGGTAAAAAAGGTGCAGAAGTATGGCCGGAAATATGGGCAGATATTAAACCATTAATGGAACCTGTTTTATCAGGCGACGGCGCTACGTGGCGTGAAGATCAGTTATTACCGATTTTCAGGAACGGGCAAATGGAAGATGTATACTGGACTTTCAGCTACAGCCCGGTGATTGGTGAGACCGGCAGCATTGAAGGCATTTTTGTTGCCTGTGTTGAAACTACTCAAAAAGTACACACTTCCAAAAAAATAGAAGAAAGCGAGCAACGGGTACGCAGCGTGGTAGAAAGCGCACCCTTTCCTATCGGCGTTTACACAGGTAAAGAAATGCGTATAGAATTTGCTAACCCGTCTATACTGGATGCATGGGGCAAAGGCAATGATGTTATTGGAAAACTTTATGCAGACGTATTGCCCGAGCTACAAAACCAGGAGGTATTTACACAGCTCGGCAGCGTATACACTACAGGTATTCCTTTCCACGCCAGAAACCAGCGCATAGACTTGGTGGTAGATGGAAAGCTGCAGCCCTATTATTTCAATTACAGCTTTACACCTCTGTACGATACATTCGGCCAGGTATATGGCGTAATGGATACTGCTGCAGATGTGACTGATCTTAATCTTGCACGGCAAAAGGCTGCAGAAAGTGAACAGCGCTTTCAGAACCTTATAAAAGATATTACTGTAGGGATCATAGTGGTGACCGGCCCTGATCTAATGGCAGACATTGTGAATGAAATGTATTGCAGACTCACTCATAAGTCTTACAATGATGTTATCGGTAAACCCATTTTTGATGTTATTCCCGAAGCGGAAGAACGCTTTCGCCCGATAATTGAGCATGTAAGAACAACAGGTGAGTCTTTAAACCTCTATGATTATCCATTTTTTATTTACGATAAAGGAGTAAAAAAAGATGGTTTTTTAAACCTTGTTTACCATCCTTATAAGGAAGAAGATGGTGAAATTACCGGCGTAATAATATTAATGCACGACGTAACTGAAGAGGTAAACGCACGGAGAAAAATAGAAGAAGCACAAGAAAAAGCAAGACTTGCTATTGACTCTGCAGAATTAGGCGTATATGAAATAATATATGCAACTGATGAAATGACTTCAGATGCCAGGTTTAATGAAATATGGGGCTTTAATCATCCTGTTACCAGGGCTGAGTATGCTGCAGCAATACATAGAGAAGACTTAGATATAAGGAAACAGGCGCATAAGGATTCTACTACATCTGGTCAGTTGCTTTATCAGGTAAGAATTATCTGGAAGGATAATTCAGTACACTGGGTGAAAGTAAAGGGCAAAGTAATTTTTGATGATAAAGGCAATGCAGCGAAGCTGATTGGTGTAGTGCAGGATATAACAGAGCAGGTAACAACGCACAAAAAAATTGAAGAAAGCGAAAGAAATATCAGGAATATAATTATTCAGGCTCCTGTTGCCATGAGCATACTTCGCGGGCCTTTACATATAGTTGAAATCGCCAATAATAAAATGTTTGAGCTTTGGGGCAAAGAAGAAAATGAACTTATAAACAAGTCTGTTTTTGAAGGATTACCCGAAGCAAAAGAACACGACTTAGAGCAATTATTGCGTAATGTATATACAACAGGTAAAAGATTTGTGGCAAATGAAAGGCCTGTAAACTTGCCGCGCAATGGAAAAATTGAAACAGTTTACCTCAACTTTGTCTATGAAGCACTGAGAGAAGGCACAGGTACTATATCAGGTATTCTGGCAGTAGCCGTTGACGTAACTCCACAGGTAATTGTACGGCAAAAAATTGAGGCTGCGGAAGAAAGAGCGAGGCTTGCCATTAATATGGCAGAATTGGGTGTATATGAGACAGATGTTACAACAAATGAAATGGTAATTGATGAAAGATTTAAAGAAATTTTTGATTGCAGCACCAATCCGGACAGGAAAGAAATAATAAAGCTTTTTCATCCTGAAGATGTAGTTTTAAGAGAGCATGCATATAAAACAGCTTTGGAAACAGGTGTGTTGGATTATGAAGCCAGAATTGTCAAAAAAGACAAATCAGTGCATTGGATCAGGGGAAAGGGTATAGTATTGTATAGTGATAAAGGCATGCCATTAAAACTGTTAGGCGTAATTCAGGATATTACAGAACAAAAACAATTTGCTGAAGCATTAGAAAAAAAGGTTCAGGAAAGAACAAAAGAATTAGCTGAGGCTAACCTCCTGTTGTCACAATCAAATATAGAACTAAATCAATTTGCTTACATAGCATCACACGATCTGCAGGAACCTCTACGAAAAGTGAGAACCTTTACAGAATTGATGCAGCTAAGCTTAGGAGAAATTCCTGAAAAAGCTAAAAATTATGTCAACAAAATACAAAGTTCGATAGAAAGAATGCAAACATTAATTAATGATGTTTTAAAATTTTCATTGCTGTCTAAAGAAAGGGAAAAATTTGAGAGTGTTAATCTTAATACTATATTAAGCCGGGTATTGGGGGACTTTGAATTATTGACAGAACAAAAAGGCGCTAAAATAATAGCAGGTAATTTACCTGTCATAGAGGCAATTCCTATTCAAATGAACCAGCTATTTACCAATTTAATTTCTAATGCCTTAAAATTTTGCAGCAAAGAGAGACAACCGCAGATTACAGTTTCTTCAAGACAATTGTCAAAGCAGGAAGTTCAGCAATACAAAGAATTAAATGAAGATAAGCTGCATTATGCAATAGAATTTAAAGACAATGGTATCGGTTTTAACCAGGAGAATGCTAAACAGATTTTTACTATTTTTCAAAGGCTGCACGGCAAAAATGATTATGCAGGAACGGGTATTGGTTTAGCCATGTGCAAAAAAATAACAGTAAATCACCACGGAACCATTTATGCCAATGCTCTTCCCGATAAAGGGGCTTCATTTATCATCATACTTCCTGAAACTCAATACAATACGACTAATTGAAACAAAAGAAACTATAGTATACTGAGACATAACCTTTTAAATTACTTTTTTTAAAACACTCCTGCTGCAGACTTTTTGTATCCAAATAAAGTATTAGCAAAAAAATCAGGGAAGCGAATAAATGATATTTTAATACTGTTTATTTTAAGTTTACCGGTTTTTTCATTTTTACCGCCATTTTTTAAACTGGCCAAGAGCAAACTTTTCCTCAAAAGGAGGATAATTCTTCATTTTTTGTCTAAACATTAAATTTATTCACTTGCAGTTTTTTAAACATCTTATAATACACCGGGATAATTTCTAATGGAACGGTTTTTAAGCATTTTCATCTACCAACCTGAAAACTTTTTTTACTGTTATTGCAGTGGCAGTAACGGAGGCAAAAAGATACATAAGGTTTGGCGGCCTATGAATTAAAAAAAGGCAGTAAATAAATAAGATAATCAAAAATCAAAAAGGAACGACACATTATTGTCCTTTCTTTCATTCAGCCACAATTAAAAGAATTCAGAATATTATAAAAGAACATCATAAAAACGCAGGGAATAATAATTGTATTTATAATAAAAATTATTTCCTTATACAATTAAAACATAAATTTTATGGCAACAAATAATAGTCAGAAAGGCTATGCATTGATTACCGGCGCTACCAGCGGAATAGGTTATGAGCTCGCTAAAGTTTTTGCTCAGAATGGTTATAACCTCGTCACTGTGGCACGTCCTTCCGAAGATTTGCAGAGTAAATCCGAAGAAATTTCTTCTCGATATGGTGTGGAAGTAATACCTGTGGGAAAAGATTTATTTGATGCAAATGCTGCTTTTGAATTATATGAAGAAGTAAAAGCAAAAGGCATTACTGTAAATGTATTAGTGAATGATGCGGGACAGGGTGTTTACGGACCATTTATTGAAACAGACCTTTACCGGCAACTTCAGATTATACAGTTAAATGTTGTTTCGCTTACAGCACTTACCTATCTTTTTTTAAAAGACATGGTAGCACGCAACGAAGGAAAGATTTTGCAGCTCGGCTCTGTGGTTTCAGAATTACCAGCTACGTTGCAATCGGTTTATGGTGGTACCAAAGCTTATATTCTTTCCTTTACCGAGGCGTTAATTAATGAGGTAAAAGACACAGATGTTACACTTACCGTGCTGCAGCCCGGTGCTACCGATACCGATTTCTTCAATAAAGCGGGTGCACAAAATTCAAAAATAGTAGAAGATAAGTCAAAGCTGTCAGATCCTGCTGAGGTGGCTAAAGATGCTTACAAAGCGTTGATGAAAGGAGACGATAAGGTGGTGTCAGGCTTTAAAAACAAAGTGCAGGTGGCAATGGCTAATGTAGTGCCTGATACAATGCTGGCAGAGCAAATGAAAAAACAATCTGAAGAAGTTAAGTAGATTTTTTAAAAAATTTCTTATTTACATGTAATATGCTTAATGGGGAATTTTTTAAGTTGACGTAACATTAGAATTCTTTATAACATCCCTGCAATATGTTTTATCTGCGTCTTCAGCCTAATTCACTGAAAGGTTTGTGTGTTTAATATCCTTATGCAGAAATCGCAAAAAAGGCAGGGAAATTTATTAATTAATCATTTTATAAAACAACAGCAAAAATTTATGAAAGCAGCAAGAATTCACGGCCCCCGCAACGTATCTTATGATACTGTAGATGATCCAAAGATTGAACAAAGCCGTGATGCTATTTTAAAAGTAACAGCAACAGCTATTTGCGGTTCTGACTTACATATTTATTCCGGCGGCTTACCCCAGCCCCGCCCAATGACACTCGGCCATGAATTTATGGGTATTGTGGAAGAAGTGGGATCAGGCGTTAGCAATCTGAAAAGAGGCGATCGTGTAGTAGTGCCTTTTCCTATAGCCTGCGGGCACTGTTTCTTTTGCGGTCACCAATTGCCTGGTCAGTGCGAAAACAGCAATCCTGATAATTATGGCCCTGAAGGCGGGTTGCTTACTGAAAAGGGCAGTGCTATTTTTGGCTATACCGATCTTTACGGTGGCTACGAGGGTGGTCAGGCTCAGTACGTGCGGGTACCTTATGCAGATTACGGCCCGCGAAAAGTTCCGGACAACCTCACTGACGAGCAGGTATTGTTTCTTACTGATATATTCCCAACCGGCTACAGCGGCATTGATTGGGGCGAGGTAAAAGGAGGCGAAACAGTAGCTATTTTCGGTTCAGGCCCTGTCGGTATTATGGCTGCTAAAAGTGCGTGGCTTCGCGGGGCAGCAAGAGTGATCGTGGTAGATACTGTGCAATACCGGCTGGATAAAGCCAGGGCCACAGCTAATGTTGAAACTATTTTGTGGGATAATGGGGTAAAAGATGTAGTTGAGCAAATTCGTGATATGTCACACGGACGTGGCGCTGATGTTTGTGTTGAAGCGGTAGGTTTTGAACCAGACCGTAATGTATTGGAAAAGGCCAAAGCCGTTATCAATTTAGAGGCAGGCTCACCAAAAGTTATCGAAGCTTGTATGAGTGCCGTTCGCCGCGGAGGTATTGTTTCGGTGCTGGGTATTTACCCGACTTCTTACGATAACTTTCCTATAGGCCAGTTTTTTGACAAAGGAATTATTTTAAAAGGCGGTCAGGCCCCGGTTCATAAATATATTGACGAATTACTTTCGCATGTAGTTGAAGGCAGGGTAAAGCTGGATGATATTATTACGCACCGCTTGCCGCTTTCTGAAGTTGCTCATGGTTATAAGATATTCAAAGAAAAAGAAGAAGATTGTGTCAAAGTGGTACTCGATCCATGGAGATAATTGAATGAAGTAAATACTGTTCGAATGTAAGTCAAAGAGTGTTAGTCACTTTATCATAGCTGTTGGACTAATTACAACAGCTATGTTTTTTTTACTATTTATAAAAATAATAGAAACAGATTATATGAAAAGATATGCAGCAATGATGATGCTGGCGCTGATGATAACTTGTGCCTTTATAAAAGGAGGTGCTCAAACAATTGGTAACGATAAACTGGAGCTGGTCTTTGAAGACAGCACCTACCAAATAACAGGTATTTCAAAAGAACAAAATGGCCGCCTTTTAATCAATTACCCGCACTGGTCACCCATATATAAATATGCAGCAGTGCAGGCAAATGGAATGCAAGGCAAAATACCTTACCCAAATGAACCTATGAATCAATGGCAACCCGGCCAGCCGGGACAAAACAAATGGGTTTGTGTGCAGTCCTCTTATTTTGATGATGCAGGCACTCTTTGGATACTCGATCCCTCTGCACCTATGCTTAAGACAATCCAGGGAGCAGGCGCAAAGCTGGTAAAAATGAATAAGGCCAATAATACTGTTGAAAAGACATATTCTTTTATGAGCATTGTTCCCGATACTGCTTACGTAAATGATGTGCGGGTAGACGTAAAAAGGCAATTTGCTTATCTGACAGAATCTAAAGGCGGAGGTATCATTGTGGTAAACTTAGCCAACGGACAAATGCGCAGGATGCTTAGCACGCACTATTCTACAAAATCTGATCCTGCTTATAAATATATTATTGACGGCAAAGAACTGATGAAAGAGGGCAAACCTGCCAAATTTAATTCAGATGGCATTGCCCTTGCGCCGGATGGTGAATGGTTATACTACAAGCCTCTTACAGATGATACATTATATCGCATTAAAACTGAGCATCTGCGCAACTGGCAGATGACAGATGCAGATATGGGCAGCAAAGTAGAAGATCTTGGTCATTTCGCCTCTACCGACGGGATGATTTTCGATAAAAACGGCAACCTGTATTTTGGTGATCCCCAGCACTACCGCATGTTAAAGATTGATAAGAGTCTAAAGATGACTACTTTGATTGAAGATCAAAGACTAATCTGGCCCGACAGCTATGCTATTGCTGATGGTTACCTGTATATAAGCTGCTCACAAATACAAAAGCAGCCAGAATATAATGAAGGTGTAAATAAAAGAACTTCACCATACACAGTATACCGGATGAAATTGTAGATGGATTTAATAAACATTTGCAATGATTCTTCCTGCTTTTTGTTTATTTATACAAGTTCAAAAAAGGTGATTGCAGTATAATTAAAAAAAGCTTTTTCTAAAACAACTGCCCGTATAATTGTAGTTAGTAAAGTATTTTAGCCTCATAAATTCAATACTTTTTTAATAGTTATAGAATTTGCGAGGCTTCTTTTTTATTATAAAATATATCAATCGCAAAAAGGACTTATATTAAAGAATTTATTATTTTCTACTTTTACTTTCCACTTTTCATTTTTAATTTTTCACTTTTTACTTTCCCTTTCTGCTCTTGTACATCTAAAAAAAATGAAAATTATTTCCCTTTATCTTATGGCTGGCTTTTATGCAGCAGCAGGCGTCAACCATTTTTTACATTCATCATCATACAACAGCATTATGCCGCCCTGGCTTGGGTGGCACAAGGAGTTGATTTACCTGAGCGGAGTCTGTGAAATTTTATTTGGTTTGCTTTTAATACCAGTGAGAACAAGACGGGTTGCTGCGTGGTGTATTATTATTTTGCTTGTTGCTGTCTTTCCCGCTAATATTCAAATGTTGCTCAACTATAGTCATCAAAATCATTCTAAGTTATGGCTTGCAATAGTACGATTGCCTGTTCAGGCAGTGTTAATCTGGTGGGCTTACCAATATTCAAAACCGGTTTTTTCAGATACTTAATATTCGGAGTTTCGGTGTAATAAGTTTTAAGTTATCCTTTTTCAACAATTTGCAAAAGCACAGGATTTTGTTTATTATCAAGCCAATGAATAAGTGTAATGACATTCTGTTTTTCCATAGCAGTACAACCTGCGGTAGGCGACGTGCTGCCTGCCCATACATGTAAAAAAATACATGAACCATCGCCTGAAAATATTTGATCTGAATTATATCTTACCCATACGCCATATTCATACGAGTCATCATTTGCCTTCATGTGTTCAAAGCTGTTCCATTCTTTTTTAAATGCAGTATCGGTATTTACTAATGTATTATAATAAGCAGAGTGAACATCATCTACACAAATATCGGTTGAGTCAACTTTTTTAAAAGGCATGCGCAAACCATTTAATGAATGATAGCTGAAAACAGGTCCGAGCCGGAATATACCAACAGGAGACTTGCCATCACCTTCATTTTTACTAACAACTGTTGCGGGTTTAGGTAAGACACTATGCCTGTCACAGGCCAGTCCGTTTCTCCCCAATGTTACTGCAAACTGATGTATTAATTTCCACGACCGGTGGTTGTTTTTTCGCTGGTACAATTGCATCATACCTTGTGTCGCATTCCAATCGGAAGCAGTTACAAATACAACCTGATTACTTGCAGTTAAATAAGGATTATACTTCTCAACAGCAACCTGTGACATCAGCAATACAGGTATGAGCACGCATACTGAAAGAAAGGCTTTTTTTATACTATTATTGATAAGATAATTATTCATTCATACTAAAATAAATCATTATTTAGATAATTATCTTTTTGATACCAAAAATGATCTTTACACCTTTTCCTTAGCCTCAGGTCCGCTTTCTCTTACTTTGCCCAGCCATGTTCGCGCAGGTACGACTCAAGGCTTGCCGGTTCAAAGAAATCTCGTTTCAATTCATCAAAATCTGCCGCGTAGCCGGTATTCTCAAACCAGCGGTACATGATGGCTATTTCCTCTCCAACCTGCTTTTCAAACGCTTCAAAAGGAATTTGTTGGTATTGGACAGTCTTCCCTATAACGTTGCTGAAAGTTTCAGTGACTTCAGGCATTGTCATATCCACGCTGGCAACTTCTATTTCATGGTTTATGAAATCAGAAGGACGTTCGAAAACTTCAGCGACCATTCTGCCGTAATCTTCCTCTGAAAGTTGCTGCAGTTTCGTCTTCGGACTGAGCGGCTGATAAATTGTTCCGTTTTCAATCATCGGGCGCATCGTGTTGTAATTATAAAAGAAAAAAACGGGTGTAAAATAGTGTAAGGTATACCAATGGCTTTGATGTATTCCTCGACCTGAAATTTACTGTCGAAATGCGGAATACCTGTTTTTCGCTCCGCACTGCCTACAGAACTATAGACAAAATGCTGGATTCCTGCTGTTTTTGCTGCATCTGCAAGGTCCTTTCCTTCGCGAATTTCAGCCTCTAACCCGTCTGTAAAAACCTGCACAGAAAAAACGCCGGACGCACCTTGCAGAGCGCGGTCAATTGAAGTACGATCTTTAAAATCTCCTGCTGCAAGCTCTGCACCCGCCTGTTGAAGTGCGAGGGCTGCAGACTTTCTTATGTCGAATCAGGGCCCGAACGGTGAACCCATGTTGAATGTCTTTGTTGGAAGTTCTATCTTTTCTCCGTGAATCGTTTTGATGTTGAATTTCTTTATCAGCCATACCGATATCATTCCTGTTACGACTGCTGAACCTATTACATCAAATATGTGAAAGCTTTGCAGCCTGAACATCTCCTGTATACGATACCAGGAAATGACTTCTGACTTTACCAGTATTATTCCGAAAAACATCCCCGTGATTAAATATTTTAAATAAGAAAAAAAATTTCTTTCTTTGGATGTTCGGTATATAATATATCTAATGAACGTACTTCAAAATCTGTATTTGCCTGAAAGGGCTTTATAGTTTGAGTTTGCATAATTATAGCTTTAAAATAAATGGAAGGATAAGGTTAGCCATGATAAAGCCACCGGCCATAAAGCTAATGGTAGCAATTAAAGAAGGTAATTGCAGGTTAGACAAACCCATGATAGCATGACCGGAAGTACAGCCTCCGGCATAACGTGTACTAAAGCCAACTAAGAAACCTCCAAACACCATAAAAAATAATCCTTTTGCTGAGAGCAATTGATGCCAGTTAAAAAGCTGTTCGGGAAGTAAAGATGTTTGTTCACAAATACCATATTGCCTAAGTTCTGCAACCAGCCTGGGATTGATGTCAACAGGATTAGGATTGCTGAAAAAAGATGCTACAATAAAAGCTCCTAATATAATACCTGCAACAAAAAATAAGTTCCATGCTTCTTTCTTCCAGTCATAACTAAAGAGTGGAATTTTAGCAGGTATACACGCAGCATAAACGTGTGGAAGCGATGATGAAATGCCTGACGTTTTATTGCCCGATATTATTAAAGCCCGGAACTGTTAAGCCAATCAATGGACGGGCTAAATACCTTGCCCAGGGCTGTTTTAAAAATTCTATCATAGGAAGTGTGTTGTTTTTTTGTAAAGTTCCTTCTATTAGTTTATGTTCCTTTGATAATAATCTCTTAGGAGTTTATAAAAAGATTTCTTTAACAACGATGCAGATACCCATTATCAAAACAAACCGCCAAACCCTTTTTTAACTTATTTGACATGATAGTGAAAAGAAAAACTATTACTTGATTTTGCACTAATTCATTTATTGTTAAGTGATAATTTTGAACAGCAAAATTTATTATACAGCCTCTTTGAAAATCAATCTGTTTTTATACACATTTTAAAATAAAACTATAATTATTTCGTTTAAATAAAATTGTTTTTTAAGCTCACAATTAATATTGAATGAAATTTTCTTCAAATTTTTTTTTTAAAAAATTTTTTCTCATTTTTATCTTTCTGGGTGTTGCCTCATCTTCAGCTTTTTGCCAAACAACAAGCTGGAAGGGGACAACAAGCACTAACTGGTCAACAGCAACCAATTGGACCAATGGTGTACCTGCAGCAACAGTAGATGCAATAATTGGTGATGCCAGTTTTACCGGATCATTTCAGCCGACATTCTCTACTACCTCGTATTGTAATAACCTGGTTATCGGCGGTACAGTCAATGCAACTTTAACTGCCAGTAAAACTGTATATGCTTCCGGAAATATTACTATCAATTCAGGCAGTACAATTACTCATACGGCTGGTACTATCAGCACAAAGGGTAGCTGGACTAATAATGGAACCTATACCGGAACTATATCAACAGTTATTGTAAACTTTGTCACAACCGGAAAATCTATAAATGGAACCAGTATTACCAATTTTCAAAAACTTACTATTAACTCAAGTTGTATTATCACATCAAATGTTAATATTACCGTCGCCACACTTTTCACGCTTTCCGGCACTTTTATACCTGCAGAAAATGCAACCCCTGTTGTTGTATCTGGGGCAGGAGCATTAACAGTAGGAGCAGCGGGTGTATTAAAAGTAAACGCGGCAACTTATGGAGGAAATTACACATTATCAGGTGCTGTAACCTTAACGGCATGAAATACAATCGAGTACAGTGCCACGCTTGTAAATCAAACTATAAAAGAAACGATTACCTATTCAACTTTAAAAGTGAGTGGTGCATTAGTTAAAACTTTAGGTGGGAATTTACCTGCGCTTGTTTCATCAACATCTTCTACCGGCAGAATTACTGTAAGTTCAGGCACGCTTGACCTTTCGACATTCACTGCAAACCGTGGTACTACTGTTGCAGGTGGTATTTTAACTGTCTCAAATGGTGCAACATTAAGAATCGGCGGAACAGATTCGGTTGCAAACTATTTAACTTATACCTTGGGTGCATCCGGCACTGTAGAATACTACGGAAATAACCAAACCATTGCTGCAAGAACTTATGGGAACCTGGTATTCTCAGGCACATCAGGAACTGTTGTTAAAACCTTAATTGCTAAAGCTTTCACTGTAGCAGGGAACTTTACCACAAGCGTTAGCACAGCCTCGTCGCTAAGTTTTACTGCAGCAGCAATTATAACATTCACCGGAAACATAAACATTGGTGCTGCAACTACTTTTTATGCAGGCAGTTTTTCACACCCTGCAATAGGCAACTGGGTAAATAATGGCACTGTGGAAGGAAATACAAGTACGTTTACATGCAGCGGAACGAGTAAATCGTTTAGCGGATCAGGAACATATAATTTTAATAACCTTACCATTAGCGGTGCAGGCTATACTGGATTAGCCACTACAAATATTTCGGTAAATGGTAACCTGGTTACCTCCGGGTCCGGCACATTTACCCACATAGCAGGCGGAGTCCTTACGATGAGTGGCACTTCGAAAGCAATTACCGGTACAGGTATAGTTCTTAGTGATCTAACTTGCACTGGAACTATAACAACAGCGAGCACTTTTACAATTACCGGAAATCTATCGGTGGCGGGCAGTCTTACTGCATCAGCAGGAGTTATAACTTTAAATGGGAGTTCAAAAAATATTTCAGGAAGCGGAGTAATCTCTTTAAAAGGTTTGTCAGTTAATGGTTCCGTTACAACTACTTCTAATTTCTCCATAGGCACTTCATTAAACATCTCCGGCACTTTTGCGGCCGCATCACCCAGCACTGCCACATTCACAGGTACGAGTACTTTAAATGGAACAGCCAATCTGTTCAACGTTACTTTAAATGGCACTTCCTTACAGCTGTCAACAAGCTCAGTATTAGGAATCGCGAATGCTTTTACCAGAACTGCAGGTTCTCTAAACGTTACGTCCACTACACCTAACACGGTAAATTATAACGGAACAGGCGCCCAAAGTGTAACAGCATCTGCATATAACAACCTTATTTTATCAAATGGTAATACCAAAACTGCGGCTGGCGCATTGACTGTAAATGGTGACTTGACCATTGCCGCTGGTACCACATTCGATGCTTCATCGTTCACCCATGCCATTACCGGCAACTTTACCAACAACGGTACTTTTACTGCAGGCACAAGCACGATTAATTTTACAGGAACATCTGATGGCGCCGTAAGCGGAGCAACTACATTAGGGACCAAACAATACCATCACATTTTCATCCGTTACGGGGGTAACATCGGTCTCTGTAACAGTTACCCGTGGAATTATTACAGATTTTCCATACCAGGGCGCTATAAACAGGATGTATGATATCTCTATACCTGCCGGAACCTATACTGCTACTCTAAGATTACATTACGACACTGCGGAATTGAACGGAAACGGAAATGCAAGTATGAAGTTGTGGAAGTACAATGGGACGGTATGGACAGCATCAGGAAGCACGGGCAGCAGCAGTACTTTAAATTATATTGAACAAAGCGGTTTAACAAATATCAGCAACAGGTGGACAGCATCTGATGATCTGAATGTAGCAGGATGGAATGGTTCGGTAAGCAGCGATTGGTCTAACCCTGCCAACTGGAGTGCAGCACAGGGAAGTCCTTTATTTCCTCCATCCGGCAATGATATTGCTGCAATTGGTTATACACCTTTCGCTAATCAGCCAACCATAAGTACTGCCGCTTATGCTGAAAATTTAATTTTTGGGGATGCACAGGCTGCTACGCTTACATTAGCAGCAGGAGGCTCATTAACCTCAGGAAATATAAGCGGTAACTGGACGGGCGGAACGGTGATACATACCATCAATACAAATAGCCAAACTATTTCAGTAAATGGAGAAATAATTTTAAGCGATGGAACTGCAGGTCATGCCATTAATCTAAATATTGGAACAGGAACAATAAACATAACTCAGGATTTAACCCAAACCGGCGGCGCGAACGTAACCTTTATAGGAAACGGCACACTTAATATAGGTGATGATTTCAATTATACCAATGGCACTTTTACAGCCGGAAGCGGTACGGTAAATTTTAATGGTACGACTGAGCAAATAGGAGCAGGAGTTAACTATAATAATTTAACAATTAATAAAACTGCCGGTATTGGTTATTTGAATAACGCTGCAACCATTGCAGAAAACCTTACTGTTAGTGCGGGAGAACTTGATATAAATGCAGCTACTGCTGTAAATGGTAACGTTACTATTGCTTCAGGTGCTACGTTAAATGGGGATGGAGTAACAACATCTGTAGCTGGCAACTGGAACAATAGTGGAACTTTCATTTCATCAAACGGAACTATCAATTTAAACGGAACATCTGCCCAAATTGTTTCAGCTACCACTTTCAACAACCTAACCATCAATAAATCTTCGGGCACTGCAACACTTACAGGCAACAGTGTAATAAACGGCGACCTTTCTGTACTCGCAGGAACATTAGACCTTGGAACTTATACCGCTAACAGAAGTTCAGCAGGAGGTAACCTCTCCGTTGGCAACAATGCTTCTTTGTTACTGGCAGGTACTGATTTCCCAACAAATTATTCAACCTATTCTTTAAACAACACAAGTACGGTCAATTATAATGGAACCATAGCCCAGAATGTAACTGGCATTACTTATGGAAATCTTGTGTTATCTAATGGCGGTACAAATGTAAAAACCCTTGCAGCCTCTGCTGCCGTAAATGGAGATATCACAATTAACAGCAGCGCTACTCTAAACGCCAGCACTTACACTATTTCTTTAAGCGGTAACTGGACCAACAGCGCAACATTCACACCGGCTACAAGCACAGTTATCTTAAATGGAACGGGTAAGACTATTACAGGTAATACCACCTTCAACAATTTAACTGCTTACGGCAGTTATACTGCAAACAACAGTGATCTTACTTTTAATGGGGATTTGTTGAATTATGGCTCCCTTACTTATTCGGGTACCATTACTTTAGCTGGAACAGTCGCTCAAACGCTTGTTTTAAATACTCTGGTAGCATCCGCCAATTCAGTGTTTAATTTTAACGGCACTGTTTCCCCGGTATTTAATTCAACTCTTTCAACTGATTTCAGTACAGTTAACATTAATAATACTGCAGGAATTACTCCTGTTACGGATTGGAATGTTTTAAATGCATTTAATATAAGCAGCGGGGCAACATTTAACGGAGGTTCATTCACGCAGAATATCAGTGGCTCGTTTACAAATAATGGCACAGTAAGCAGCAGTGGTACTATAAATTATACCCCTTCTGGTGCACAAACCATTCAATTAGCCGGAACAAATTTTACAAGTACCGGAAATGTAATTTTTGCTGGCATAGGAGCTATAACAGTTACAGGCACACCAACAACTTTAACCGACATAACTATTTCTAACACTACAGGAGTATCTCCGTCTGCAGGCTGGACGATTGGAAGAAATTTTACTATTAGCAGCGGTGCAATTTTTAATGCAGGCAGCAACAGTTATACAGTAGCGGGCGATATACAAAGCAACGGTACATTGAACGGAGGCGCTTCCACTTTTACCATGAGTTCTTCTACCGGACAAATATCGGGCAGTTCTGCAACTACATTCAATAATTTTACCGTAACCGGAACAACCATTACTGTAAATGCTGATTTTAATGTTTCAGGCAATTTAACGACTACAGGAACATTAGATGCTACGGGTGGAACAGTAATATTTACAGGAAGTGGAAATTCAATCATTAGCGGGGCAACAACCAACCTTGCCCAATTTAACGTAGCCAAAAATACAGGTGGTCTTGTTACACTTGGTCGAAACGTAACCGCAGTTTCATCCATTAATATCATCAGTGGTACATTAGATGCTTCTACCTATAGTATAACACAGGATGCAACAGCAGGAGCAGTAAATAACTTATTTATTCGTAATAATGCTGCTTTAAAGATTGGCGGCACTAATACTTTGCCTTCATTTACCAGGTACACAATTGATAGTCTGAGTACCGTAGAGTATAATGGAACAACTCAGACTATTGCTTCCATTTCTTCATTTTCACCTTATGGAAATCTAACTATTTCTGCTGCGGGAACAAAGACAGCTAATGGCTCATTAAATATTCGCAACAATTTTACACTAACCAATGGAACTTTTGTAATGGGAAGTTATATTGATACATTAGGAGGTAACTGGAGTATGACAAGCGGCGCTTTTACCAACACAGGCTCGACTATAATATTAAACGGAACAGCTTCGCAGGATATTAATTCTACCGGGGCATTTAATAATCTTACCATAAATAAAACAGCCGCAAATGCAACACTGTCTTCTGATATTTCCGTTAATGGTGCACTCACTTTTACCTTGCGCAGTATAGCTACAGGGGCTAATAAAGTAATCATCTCGTCTGGTGGAACTGTCACCGGTGCAGGGCAATCAACCGGATGGGTCAACGGTAATTTGCAAAAATACTTTTCAGGTTCAGCAGGTACGTTTGAAGTGGGCGGGCCCTTGTATTATTCCCCTGTTTCTGCCACATTTGCCAGCGTAACGACTGCAGGAAGTCTGATTGCAGGCGTTACTTCGTCATATCATCCAAATATAGCAGCGTCGGGAATACAACAAAACAGGAGCATCAAACGCTATTGGTCAATTAGTAAACCGGCAAGCGGAGCTATTGTATTTACAACTGCAACACTGTCTTTTACCTGGAATGCTGCTGATAATTACTCACCTATGACCACTACTACAGAGAAAGCAGCATTATACAATAGTTCAACATGGTCATTCCCTGCATTAACGGGAACACCAACAACAACAAATATACAGGCAACCGGAGTTTCTGTTTTAGGAGATTTTGCAGTAGGAGAAACATGTAACGTAGCAACGGGATTTAGTTATGCATCTGCTCCTTATTGCAGCAATGGAGGTACAGCAAACATTACTTTAAACAGCGGTGCAACGGCAGGAAGTTTTTCGGCTTCACCTTCAGGACTTACGCTAAATACTTCTACCGGAGCGGTTATATTAAGCAGCAGCACCCCCGGTACTTATACTGTTACCAACACTGCAACAGGAACGGGAGGTTGTGTTTCCTCGTCATCAGCAACCATAACCATTACTGCTGCACCATTTGCAACAATATCTTATGCAGGTTCACCTTATTGTTCAAATAGCAGCACTGCAACTGTAACGCTTACAGGAACAACCGGCGGCACTTATTCATCGACTGCCGGACTGTCTGTCAATGCAACAACCGGTGCTGTTAATTTAAGTGCAAGCACTGCCGGTACTTATACTGTTACTTATACTGTTGCAGCCTCCGGCGGTTGTTCGGCTTACACAACAACTGCAGGCATTACTATCACTGCTGCGCCTAATGCCACCATCAGCTATGCAGGTTCACCTTATTGTTCAAATGGCAGCACTGCAACTGTAACAGTTACAGGAACAACCGGCGGCACTTATTCATCGACTGCAGGCTTGTCTGTTAATGCAACAACAGGGGCTGTTAATTTAAGTGCAAGCACTGCCGGTACTTATACAGTTACTTATACTGTTGCAGCCTCCGGCGGTTGTCCGGCTTACACAACAACTGCAGGCATCATCATTCAGGCTGGCGGTACCTGGACAGGTGTGGTAAATAATGACTGGAATAATGCCGGTAACTGGTTATGTAGTATAATTCCAACATCGGCAATCGACGTTACTATTCCGGGCAACGTATCTGCGTTTCCTGTTATCAATTCGGGAACTAGCACATTTAGAAATCTTACTATTCAACCGGGGGCTTCCTTAACAATTTCTAATGCAATATTGCAAATATCAGGTTCTGTTACAAACAATGGAACATTCACAGCAACAAATGGTACTATAGAAATGAACGGAGTCTCAGCTCAGACCATTGCTGCAAATACTTTTGCTGCTAATACTGTCAAAGATCTTATTATAACTAATCCCGGGGGTGTCAGCCTTGCAGGAACGTTGAACATAGCAAATACGTTTTCCTTTGGAAACATTAACAACTCAACTTTTGCAACCGGGGGATACCTTATTCTTGTTTCTAATGCTGCAGGTACTGCAATGGTAGCAGACATTACTAATGGAGCTATAAATACAGGAAACAGTATCAATGGAAATGTGACTGTACAAAGATTTATTACGGCAAAAAGAGCTTTTCGTTTTTTAACTGCTCCCGTTAACACTGCCGGCAGCATCAGGGCTAACTGGATGGAAAATACAAATAATCTTTCAACTTCAGTTAACAACAATCCGGTTCCGAATTTCGGTGCACACATTACCGGGAACGGGGGAAATATAAATGGATTTGATGAGACAATAACCGACAACCCATCTCTTTTTACATTCAATAATGCAACACAGGCCTGGGTGGCTGCAACAAATACCACTGCTCAATTGAGAGCGGGAAGCGCCTACAGTATTTTGATAAGAGGAAGCAGAAGCACAGACCTGAACAGCAGTACACCCTCTCCCTCACCCACAACCCTTCGTGCAACAGGTACGTTGGTTGCCGGTACAATGGTTTTGAAAGCTGCGGGAGCCGGTGGCACGCCCGGTATGCCTGTACTTTCAGGCGCAATGAATGACTATAGCTTTATTGGAAATCCGTATGCATCTCCCGTAAACTGGTCATTAATAGATATACAAGATATTTCAAGTACCATATATATTTTTGACCCTACTATTAATGGCTCAAATGGCAGAGGAGGTTACGTGTCTTTCAACCGCAGTATTGGCGATGCAGGTGCAAACAGTAATAATACTTCTAAGATTGATAATAACATTCAATCCGGCCAGGCCTTTTTTGTACAGATAACCGGATCTAATCCTTCGCTTACTTTCAAAGAAAATTATAAAACGGGTATAAACAGGGCGGTTTTCAGACCTGCTAAGGAAATGCCGCATTTAACTCTGCAGCTATTATTACCAGGACAGATAAGTACAGGAGGTTCGGCAGATGGGTTGGCAGCCTATTTTTCAAACGATTTTGATTCTTCCATAGGAGATGAAGACTCTTATAAATTTACCAATGAGGATGAAAACATAGCGATTGTAAGAAATGGTAAAACCTTAAGTATTGAAGGAAGAAAGATAGTGACACAATCTGATACACTGCCTTTAAAGATATGGAAGCTTCACCAGACAAAGTATACCTTTAAAGTTGATTTGTCAAACTTTGACACTGGTATAAAAAGTTTTCTCGAAGACTCTTATCTTCATACCAGCACCATGCTTAACAGCGATGCTCAAACTATGGTTCCTTTCAGCATTACCGCAGACTCTGCATCTGTTGCTCCTGATCGTTTCAGAATAGTGTTTGAAAATTCTGTTACGCTTCCCATATTATTAACAGATATTAAAGCTTACGAAAAAAACAATGGAGCGGAAGTAGAGTGGACAGCAGCAGAAAGCAATGCAGACATGTATGAAGTGGAAAAGTCTGTTGATGCACAGCAATATGTATTAACAGGTTCTATAAAAGCAAATGAAAATACTTCCGGCTATTATTGGTTTGATGCAAATCCAATTAATGGCGATAATTTTTACAGAATAAAATCAATAAGCAAATCAGGTGAGATAAAATATACCAAAGTGGTAAAAGTTTCTATAAAAACAATTGAAAAAAGTATTACTGTCTATCCAAATCCTTTACATGGAAATTCTATCAAACTTTTTTTTAACAACGTAGAAAAAGGAAACTACAGAGTAAGTTTAATAAACAGTTTAGGTCAGACAGTGTATGCGGGTAATATTTCACATGCAGGAGGTTCAGGCAACCAGGCAATTAAATTAAATAATCTTTTAGCAAAAGGCAATTACCAGTTGCAAATGTTTGCAGATAATACAGTTCAGAGTATATCAATATTAGTTCAATGATGATTAACATGTCTGTTTTGGCTTAATGAGGTAGCATATAACTTATAACTCCTGAAAAAAAGTTTTTCTCTACCATTAAAAACTATACATAATATAAATGCCCCCGAAAAAACGGGGGCATTTATATTACGCTTACAAAGTTTTTCTACTTATCGCCTTCTTCCTGTTGTAACCTGTCACGGATAGAGGCTAAAGCTCCCAAATCGCCTAAAGTCGCTTTTTCAACTTTAGTCTGGATGGTTTTAACTGCTTTATTTGTTTTTTCAGCTTCTACACGGGCTTCTTTTCTTGCTGCATCTTTTTCCTGCTGTTGCGCCTGTTCCCAAACACGTGTATGGCTTACCACGATACGTTTTTCGTTACGGTCAAATTCAATAACCATAAACTGGGCATGTTCATCAATTCCAATGCTTTTGCCATCTTCTTTTACAAGGTGGCGTGCCGGTGCAAATCCTTCCAAACCATAAGGAAGCTGTACTGTTGCGCCTTTATCGTCTTTTCTGGTAACGGTAGCCTCGTGAATGGTTCCAATTCCAAAGGTATCTTCCAAAGAGTTCCAGGGATCTTCTTCCAGTTGTTTATGACCTAACTGAAGCTTACGGTTTTCTTTGTCAATACCCATTATGATGATATCAATCTTTTCACCCACTTTAGTATAATCTCCCGGGTGATTGTAACGCTTCAGCCAGCTTAAATCACTGATATGGATCATACCACCGATGCCAGGCTCAAGCTCGACAAATACACCGTAAGGCGTAATATTTTTAACCGTGCCCTGGTGCTTGCTTCCCTCAGGAAATTTAGTTTCTATAGTGCTCCATGGATCATCGCTCATTTGTTTGATGGACAAACTCATTTTGCGGCTGTCTTTATCAAGGGTAACAATCTTAGCTTCGTATTCATCACCGAGTTTAAAGAATTCTTTAGCATTAATTGGTGTGTTGGCCCAGGTAATTTCACTTACATGCACCAGACCTTCAACACCTGGCATGATCTCTAAGAAAGCACCGTAATCTTCAATATTTACTACTTTACCTTTGACAACTTCACCTTCTTTCACATTTTCAGCTAACACATCCCACGGATGCGGAGTAAGTTGTTTCAGACCGAGACTGATACGTTTCTTATCGTCGTCAAAATCTAATACCACCACATTCAGTCTCTGATCTAATTTCAATACCTCGCTTGGATGATTAATACGTCCCCAGCTAATATCGGTGATATATAATAAACCATCTAAACCGCCAAGGTCCATAAATGCACCAAAGTCAGTGATATTTTTAATAGTACCTTCCAACACCTGGCCTTTCTCAAGCTTAGACATTATTTCAGCTCTCTGCGCTTCGATGTCGCTTTCGATAAGCGCTTTATGAGAAACAACGGCATTCTTAATTGCTTCGTTAACCTTAACAACTTTGAATTCCATCGTTTTACCTACAAACTGATCATAATCAGTAACAGGCTTCACATCAATCTGAGAACCTGGCAGGAATGTTTCCATACCGAAAACATCAACGATAAGACCGCCTTTGGTTTTGCTGGTAACAATACCTGTGATAACTTCCCCTGTTTTGTGCACTTCCACAATCCTTTCCCAGGCACGGAAAATTCTGGCAGATTTACGGCTAAGATGCAGGTGACCTGCCCTGTCTTCTTTCTCCACAACCATTACCTCAACATCGTCGCCAACTTTTAAGTTAGGGATGTCGCGGAATTCATTTAAAGAAACAAGACCGTCACTTTTAAAACCAATGTTTACAACAACATCTGTTTTGGTTAAAGCCACTACATTACCGTTAATGATTTCACCATCGTTGATCTGTACAAAAGTGTTGTCATACACACTGTCATACTTTTCTCTTTCTTCTTTTTTGTAAGTGCTGACGTTGCGTTTGTCAATACTCCAGTCGAAGTCATCGTGCGGTGTTTCAACCTTCGGTTCGGGTTTAGGTTGTTCGGCAGGCTGAGGTTGCTGTTCTGAAGCTTGTATAGTTTCAGGCGCAGGTTGCTCAGTCTTAATTGGTTCCGCTGATTCACCTTGCGGAGCCTCGGGAAATACGTTTTCTTCCACAGGTGGATTTGTTGTCGCTGCAGCCGCTTCCGGTTCTGCTACGGCAGATACCTGTGCGCTCTCCTGTACATCAGCGTTTGGGTTAACAATTTCGTTTTCTGGCATAAAATAATTCCGGGCTTTTTATCCGGGCGGCAAAGTTAAGAAATCGAGAAGAAAAAAAAGAGAAACATAATTTAAATTAACCATTGGCATAGAAAAAGTAAGAACAATAAGCCTAAGCAGGAATTATTGAATTAAGTTTTAAAACAGTTAAAATGTTTTTTTTGAATAAAGGAATCTTTTCTTACCAGCAGCATATCTCTTTTCATCATCGTTGTGTCCTTTAGATTTGTATTCAAATTCTATTTATAATATTACTATTATTACTACTATTTTCTTTTTTGTTACTTTTTTCTTTAAAATCCACATTTTTGTGTGGATAAACTAACCAG
>JAABUK010001924.1_pt1 | contig 38356 bp, 32 predicted proteins | sample 5559141 | NCBI WGS metagenome assembly JAABUK01 (sample SAMN10711869, study PRJNA513367) | rock metagenome | isolation source: Antarctica rocks | place: Antarctica: Victoria Land, Pudding Butte nord | collected 2016-01-03 | reverse complement strand
TATCAGATCGGTATCCTCAAGAGAAGTAGCTTTACCGTTGATGTCGTACATAATTGACAGGAGGTCTAGATCTCTTGGGCCGAGAGCAAAAACACTCACTCAACTGAGGAGGTTGTTCATGTGATCTGAGGTCGTATCCCCGAGGCCAAGATTGGCGGAGGCCCAGCCAGCAGGGTTTACTTAATCATCTCGTCCAGCACTGAGGCCTGGGTACATCGGACGATAGAGGAGTACGGAATAAGAGTTTCCCTCCTTCTACTGGACACAATTGATACGTTCGCAGGAGTGCCACAGGCTCAGGCATCCTGCAGGTAACCATTTCCGTCAGGTAGCTTCCTGCGGCACTCCACTGTTGCCTGATGAGGCAACCAATTAGACAATGCCACAATCGACCGCAAGTACATCCTCGAGACAGCCTTGTCATAATGACTGAAATCAGCCTCGAGTGCGATCCAGCATAAGTACCTCCCAGCTTGCACCTCTTCTCTTCCAGCAACTTGCACTCCTAACCATCTGTTGCTGCTGATTCCCCACCACACCACCAAGTCAAAATGTTTCCCATTGCCCCCGCCGGCGACGAAGAACACTTCCGCTCCCTCCAGAAAGAGACGCACAAGATGACATGGGGTAGCTCCATCACTCCGAAGAACGTCTACGCCCAGCACCACAGCCAATGGGAGGTCTTTGCCACTACCTTTACTCACCAAGCCTTCCTTCTCCGCCAACTGAAATCCATCTACGACAATCTCGCCGTTGTCCTACGTATCCTCGCCGAGAAGCAAAAGGATTGCGACTTACCACCGGACATGTTTGTTCGGAGATATGACGATGCCTTGCCTGTGAGAAGTGACAGGAGCGATCTCAATTTCGCCTCGGTGGATCCATTCGAATATTTCCAGAATGAGCAGGTGGATTGTGCTCATCGGAAGGTGTTCTTGGAACTCTTTGTCAGTCTTGCCACGGACAGGAAGGGGTGTAGAAGAGGGGTGACGTGGCGTGAGATTGGTCGTTCGATCATGGAGAATTCCTACGAAGCAGAACGGGCCAGTCTGGTCGAAGAATTGACATCGGTGACGTCTTCCGACGCGCTCAATGCTGTGAGTGGTGGGTCGACTGCACAAGCAGCGATTTGGCGAGTCCGTCGTCAGATTGTGGTGCGGGAGCATGCCATGCAAAAAGCCATGGCGAGGCTGAAGGAATTGCTGGAAGAAGACAAGAAGAAACCGACGAAGCGATGTGTGGAATTTGAGAGACCTTCCCGAGCAAGGAGTCCAATTAGGGTGACTCGCAGGGAGAGATCGTGGGAGAGATCTCCAGACCGAAGCCCAGTTCGGGAAAGACGCTTCGATCTCGATGACGTTCTTCCAGTTCGCGAGAAGCGCAGGCCTCGAAGCCCCTCTCAGAGTGATGATGAGTCAGTCCAGATCATAGAGGAACACATCGAGGAAGCGTGAATCGTGAAGTCAACGAAGTTGTCAGACAGCCTGCGCCTCAGGCTGTCCATCGGCCAATTTGAGCCAATCTCCGGCCTATTCCGGTCCCATTTCCTTCATATTTAGCTCTATCTTCAAGAGCAATTCGAGATAGATTCTAGGCAGTTGATTCTGTCCGTTTAGAGTCAATTCATTCATTTCTACAAGCATTTTCGAGCTATTCTATCCATTTTACTTGAAAGTTATGAGCCCGGAGTTGTTTTCTGCAAAATAACACTCATTTCTAATTCGTGCTCGCCTTTTCTGTCCAATTGCCTCGCTTACAGCTATCAGAATGACGTCCACCACCGTCCCTATATCCCTAGCTCTCAAAACGACCATTATCCTCGATTCTCCAAGAGATTGGGATGAATGGCTATTCCTGATCCAAAGCAGGGCCAGAGATAGTGATATACTGTCGTATACCCATACAGACAAAATCAATAAAAAAGCGCTCAATAATAGTAGAATTAAGAGCTGAGAGTCGCTTAATATCTATGGCGCGAGCATTAGTTGCTTTAAGCTCTGAACATCGAGAAATAAGGCGTATAATATAATGTTTTCCCAGCTGATTTTAATCTCCCTTATTCTCAAGAAGTCCACGAATAATCTGGGCGGATTTGAGAGTAATTTGAGCACAGATTCTGCCGTTGTAGATCTTGAAGATACTGAAGTAAGACTTTTTCTTCTTCATTTGACAGGCGTTGAGATTTGCGCTCGGTTTTCGCAGTAGAGTCGCGGCCTGCGCGTCGATAGGTAACCGTTGACCTTGAAACCCTGTGGTAAGTCGCAGCCTTCTGAGTTGAGGTAAAAAGGCCTAGCTATACTCATTTACAGCTCACTTGATAGAATGTTCTTGATTCGACGTCATTTCGAGCTATATTGGTGGAGTGGTGGGTATTTGAAGATAGGTACGCGCGCAATCACTCTATCCCACCTGCGGTCAGATGACGCCCTATTAGCGCGCCAAGCCTTTTAGCGTCATTTCGCCGCGGAACACCAAATCTTTGTATCTCAACTCTCACGTAGTCAAACAGGCCTATTTCAACATGACGCCACGCCAGTATGAACGCAAGAGAAAGGACACTGTTGCTTTCGAAGACAGGACCATAGCTTTAACAGCTTCAGCACCCAGATTAACGTCCAAAACAGCTCGGAATAACCCAAAAATGGCGCTCAAACCTATCGCTGTTGATCCACTCCCCGAACTCAACCACAGCCAACTTCCTGAGCTTCCTGCGTACGAGCCACCACTCTATTTACGCTCATTACCCTCTGAATCGATAGCTACGGGCTCGTCTGAGCTTCAGACGTTTCATCAGCTTTATACGCAAGAGATAGTGGATATAATCATCAATGCAACAAATAGCTATGCAGAAAACGCTCGCGAAACTGCGGAGAATCTTGACCACGCTCGACGCTAGGAGCCTGTCAGTTCTGCTGAAATATGACGATATATTGGATGCTTGATCTATATGGGTCTGCACATAGAAAAGAAGCGCAGAGCTTATTGGACAAATTCACACAATCTAAACGAGTTCTTAAGTCTTACGCGTTTTGAGCAGATTCATCGCTATTTTACTTTACGAGACCGATCACTCGACCCACGGCAAGAAGGTGCATCTTTCGCATGGCCTGTCGATCGCGTTGCAGCCATAATCAGACGCAACTTCCGTACGAATTGGCTGCTGAGCTCTCATATCTCTATCGATGAAGCTATGATATCCTTTCGAGGTCGATCACTTCATAAGATCACACTGAAGAATAAACCTATCTCAGAAGGCTACAAAGTATGGGTATTGGCCGACAATGGTTATGCTTAGTATTGGCTTTGGCATAGCCATGAAGACGGCTCTGAGACCATACCTAAGAAGGGCCTTGTTGCTGTGCCACAAAAGGTGTTGCAAGGACCAACAACAGTCAATTTAAAGCCTACATTTGCGTTGGTTATTCGTCTTGCAATGCGTTTACGTCAAGAGCATCTAACTCGCATCATCTTTCTATTCCTTGATAATCTCTTCTTGAATATCAGCGTCTCAAAAGCTCTGTTGGCATTGAATATCTGTTGTATAAGCACTACTCAAAAAAATGCTGTTGGCTTCCCTAAATAGCTTATTCGACTCAAAGAGCATAATCGTGATCTTATTTGAAATTCAACACTTGCTACTATTGTTGATTCTACTCTTTGTATACTCTAACAAGATAGTAATACAGTACTTATAATGACAACAGCATACCATCCCAACGAAGTTATTGAGAAGCTTCGAAAACGACGCTCTTTAACCTCAATCAATGCCTCTTGCCTGTTTTTAGAGATTCTCACCGCAAATTGCTTCATATTCCGCTTGCTATTGATGCCTACAACCATCATATGGGCGGTGTTGATCAAAATAATCAATTACGCGCAAATTTGATTGATATGTAGATTAGAGCCTGTGGCGCATTTGATATTCAATTGTTGTCAGACATCTTGCAAAAGAGCCAAGGAAAACCTAAAGCAGCAAAGAGTATCTAACACTAGGTAGTCTTAGCCAACACATACACCACAGCGCCAGGCATTGATATCAGTATTGACTTATTTCACATACTCATGGCCCCATCGCCAGATTACTGAGTCCACACCCTTTCGACGAGCGGGTATATGCGGCACGCATAGCCAACGAGCCTGTTGCCAAACGAGCTCAGTAGAGGGATCCCCTAGCTCGGACGGCGGTGCCAGGCTTGCCAACGAGTTCGGAGTGGACACAACTGATGATTGACTATCCGTCATTGCTGTCGACGACGATGTGATTAAGAAGGAACGAATGAATGAAGACGATGAAGAGAATGAAGCCCCCACCGCTACTGATCGGCGTGGAGTATTTGCCAAGGTATTTACTGAATATCGACGACGTACTTACTACTTGATAAATACAAGTAAATAAACGACTAATTGACAAATAGGAACACTGTCGTAATCATTCAAAACGACGTACTGTTGGGTTTCACCGTGAATGCTGTATGCATTGGGAGGCGTCCTCTGCCGCTGAAACAAATCCACCTGGAAGGACGAGTTATCGACGATATCATCGTTCTTCAATCGCGCCTAAATCTTAAAATGAAGGTATTCATCTATCGTGTCAATCCGACTAGGTGGGATACAACCCGACCGGAGGGTCGCCGCCTTCTGACCACAAAGTCGAACCACACATCGCGGTCTCTACAATCTCAGGTGCCGAACGAGATATCGCTGTAAGCTGGATCTGCCCGGCGGAAGGGCGCAAAAGGAGCGCTTCGGCTGTCATGAGAAATGATCCTAGCGGTGTGTTTTTGCGCAGGCCGACTTTGGCCACCGTGAAAGGTGTTGATTTCCCGCAAAACTTGAAGAGGGGGTCGTCACTGTCCCTGTTTTTGATATCGAGGAGCTGAGGCTGGCCATATATATCCACGTAGGTGAGGTTGCAGACTACGTAAAGGTCGCCGGGTCTTCCGTTCTTTTGGATCTCTAGTACGAGCGCGAATCCAGTATCCTGCCAATCTCCTTTAAACGAGCGCGGGACGCGCTCCGGGGAGCGGCTGGAGCCGTCGTTGTCGTCGATGCTCTTAGTCTGCCATGTCTTTTCCTGTGGCTTGTCGAATAAGATGTTACCTTGATTGATACCGAGTTAGTTAGCCAAGGCTGAACATGGAAGCATGAATGATCAATTGTCTCAATGTAGCCGCTGATTTGGGTGATAATGCGAAAACGGAGAGAGCTATTACACAGAATATGATAATACTAACCGAGCGGGACAACGAGCAGGCTCCTCTTCTCCACCGTCTTCTCAACGCCGTCACCGCCCGAAGCGGTCTCCGTGGGATCGAAGCGTAGACTCAAGATAATCTTAAGGTTCAGTGCCCTTATTTCATAGAGGTCTAAGGTCGAGGCATCGGTGTCGCGTATTGCCAGTACTCGACCGTGAAGCCTCAACCCGAGGCAGAAGCTCTCGAAATCGCCGCGTAAACGAAGATCCGGTCGCTGGTGATGTTCTTCATCGCTGCCGTAGAGAAGCATGGCGTTGATTACAGCCGATTCGTCGTTGGCGACGCGCCAATCCGCGTGATCGATATCGACCATGAACTCAGCGGGCCGAATCGCGCCGCCAAACTTTTCTGGCTCTTCAACGACTTCAAAGATCCAGCCGTGGATCTTTCTCACCCACTCGAAATACTCTTCAGCAGGCCATCCGAATTTTTCCAGCTCGTTTTCCACGCGGTCAATCCGGTCCAAGCGATCCTGCAAGCTGGTTCGGCTCAAACTCTCAGATCGCACCAGCAGCGACAAAAACTTTTCGAATCTTTCTCGATTTTCGGACCCGTACCATTCCTCGTACAGCCTCGACCGGACGTCCTTGAGCTTTGGAGACGATTGCGACCACAATTCGTCCAACTGACGCACGATCTGGGTGCGCCATACTGGGAACAACGGTTGCGATACGATATGAAGGTGCTTGCTGTGTTTTGGCGGGTCCGGTGACGACAGACGGGGATATGAGCGGTATGGATTCTCATCATCAGCAAACGCGCTCGGGGGGTCGGGCTCATTCACTACGGCTTCCTTCGACGGCTTCGGGGTGGGAGCACGGTGAGGAACATGCTTTGGTGCCTTCCTAGATTGAACTTTGCTTGATGTCCCCATTGTGCGGCTGGGGGGCCCAAGCTAAGCGCTAGCTGCAAGGTTTTAGCTATCAGTTCCGGCTTACTGGATGGGCCCCGGATGGCTACACACGACTTGCTGATTGAGCTAGGACGCACGACAGATGAGTAACGTTCAAGTAGTCTGTACAGTAAGAACGTTCGCCCTTCAAGACCACGAAAACCCCTCCTTTTGCGGGAGATGCAGAAGAGTGACATAGGGTGTTATCAGACCACTGAAAATTGTATGGGTGAGGAATACAGAAGCTACCTTCGACCACGTATTTGAACGGTCTTTTGAGCCACGCAAATCATCGGGAGAAAAAAACTCCTGTCATGACCGAGATCCGTCAACGGTCCACCCACATCCACCAAATATTGATTGGCTAAAAGTGCTCATCAAGCTTAGCCTTACAAGGGCTGGCGTTACCCTTGGTGCAGGGATTGAAATGATGTGTGCTGCATGTTGATGGGGACGCCCCAATTGCAAGGCACTGTACTCCTCCAAGATGGGGCCACAGTGTGGAGCACACCGACGCTTAAGTAGATTCTGAAAGGGAATCTTGCACAAAATCAAGGCTAAGTCCCCCACCCACATACTTGGCCACTTTTTACACCCAAAAACGCAAAGAGACACCCCTGCAAATTAGCTCATTATTATAGGTGTTCCTTATGCCAAGGCTGCACCCAAATTTCAGCCAAGCCACTATTCTCAATAAGGCATGTTGCCAATCCAGTGACACAAGGGATAGTAAATTTTAGTCTATCAATAATATGTGAGCTCTCTGAACTTTGCAGCTGTTATTTCTTAATGTGATATATTATTCTCTATCTCAAAATTATCTCAATTTCTTACTAATTCATCTGCAGCTCATTTAGCTGTCTCAAATCACATTATTTTCTATCTCTACGCCTCTCGAAGCCTGACCATCATATACTCAGAGTATGACGCTAGCGAGCTATTCAAATACTTAAGCGACGCCTCCTTCGCAGACGATTTGGCTACTTGTCGCAGCTCCGATGGATACCTCTTTAAGCTATACCAGGGGGCCATCGATTGGAGAGCTGCTAGACAGAAAAGAGTTACCACGTTGAGGACTAAGGCCGAGTTTCTGTCGCTGTCCCTGGCCTCTCGAGAATTACTGTAGTGGGGACGCTTTTTTCGAGCTATTCAATTTGACACTGAGCAGAAGGCTGCTATCAACTGTGACAATCAACAGACCATTCGAATTGTCAAGAAAGAGGCTTTCAAGCTGGATACCAAGCTACGCCATATCGATACACACCAGCACTGGCTTCGACAGGAGGTTGAAGCTGGTCGTATAACAGTCATATGGGTACCCACAGCTGACATGCCCGCCGACGGCCTCACCAAGGCCCTACTCGCTCAAAAGCATGCTATATTCGTCCGACAGCTGAACCCGGTTGATATATCAGACAGGCTAGCCTGCATTGAGAAGGAGGACGATGGGGATAGCGAATATCAAAACACTGCCGCCCAGCAGCGTCAACGAGAGTCGATTCTTTCCTATGCGAACCTTTTGAGTTCCGCCATGTACCAGGAGTCTGATGCAGGTAGAACGAGGCTGAAAGGCTTCAAATCGGTGTGCATTGAGCTCATTGAAACAGCGTGCCTCAAAGACAGAGCCAAGCTGATCCAAGAACTTTTTTGTCGCGCAATACTGCGTCACTATTAAGTATTCCACCCTGTACTGATATACCTATCTGGGATGTCCGTCGAGAGGCGATGCGCAGAGGTCTCATGCTTCAGAAAGTGATGCAGGAGATGCATGATGCCCTGGGGCTCGGGAAAGACAAGAAAGGCGACGACGAAGATGCAGACGAGGAGGGGGCAGTCGAAGCAGCGCCACCCAGAATGTACGGCGGCCTTGCCTGCGGCAATATTATCTTCCAAAGTGCTTGTAAGAGTGATGCGTGCGGAGGAAAGCCCAAAGCTGCTCCAGATGCAGCAGCTGTTGAATTTGTGTGCTAACTGCCAGAACGTTGCTGTTCGAGCTGTGCGAAAATTGAGGAGAAGAGTGATCGTCAAACGGAAGGCACTGAACAAGTGTTATGGATGAGGAGGAATTACGTGGTCGTTAGGTGAGCGAAGAACAGGAAAGGCAAGAAAAGCGTCGTGCACACATTTCTCGTTCCCTACATATTACTAGCCGGCTGCCATCTGCGCCTCGATAATCTTCACGCAAAATCCCATGATGTCTTCAGAGGAGATGACGGCCCAAATCGCTGAGCCTCGTTGATCGTACCACAGCATGAGAAGAATGCTATTACAAGCGCCAATAATCAACTAACAGGAATGCTTGGCATCCAATATCTTAGTCATTGTGAACTACCGCACTCAGTCATCCTCAGTAAGACAAATCAGTCTCAGAATGTGATGCTCAAGGATGATCGCTCATGTCTTTCTTTGATTCCCTGATACATATCATCTGGATTATTCTCACATTCTCATGGATCCGCCGCCGGGCCGCTATCCGTGCTGTAGTTAAACAACTGAGGAGGGCTTCGAAGTCAGCTGAAACCTATGAGCAGTGGCACAACCTTCAGGCGGAGACCGACCGTCTTCTCGGTCTTGACGTATGGCGTCGACGCAATGACAGCAAGCATTATGATTGGCTTAAGATCTCTCGACAGAAACGAGAGATTGAGCGATGTCAAGTCAATGGAGACATCCTGAACCTCTGCGGCATGCTGAGAATGCATCCGGTCCGGAACTTGTATGATATACTTTCACCCAGACTGTATACAAAGGCACACGCGGGCACTAAACTTCTCATTGAGGATTACATCCGTCAAGTACAGTGTTGTGTTAGTGATCTGGCTGCTATTTCAGGAACTCAAGCAGGATTCAATTCTCAGACAAAGATGGAGCTTTTCCATGACACCAGTCATGCATTTGGAAGATCTACTCTTGTCTTACAAGGAGGTTCTGCTTTCAGCATGTGCCATATCGGTGTCGTCAAGGCACTGCATCTGAGAGGTCTATTGCCACGAATCATTACCGGTATAGCTACTGGAGCCTTGGTGGCAGCATTGGTCGGTGTCCATACAAATGACGAGCTTCTCGAAGTGCTTACTGGCAAAGCCATTGATCTGAGCTCTTTCCAAAGATCTCGAATGCGAAGAAGAAAGCTCGCGGATGATGCTCCAGCAGGAACGAAATGGTTACAAGCTCTTCGGAGACGAAGCGCAAGATTTCTGCGGACGGGTCATATCTTCAACATTCGCGTCCTGGAAGAGTGTGCTCAAGACAACCTCGGAGACATCACGTTCGAAGAAGCATTTGCTAAAACTGGCCGAATCCTCAATGTCACCGTGGCCCTGCCCAATGAGGTTGGCATGCCACAACTGTTCAACTATATTACAGCTCCACATGTCCTCATCTGGTCCGCTGTCGTAGCCTCAACAGCAACCTCGAAGACCCTCTATGCGCCTGTTCAGCTGTACTGTAAGAACGAGACTGGCTCTACTGAACCGTTCGTCGCCACCGACTACCAGGCAAACACCTCGAAGCAGAGAAACCACTCAAGTTGCGGCAGAGCAGTACTTCAAGAAGCACCATTGAAACGCATTGGCGAGCTATTTAACGTCAATCACTTCGTCGTCTCTCAAAATCGCCCCTACATCGCACCCTTTGTCCGCGCCGAGCAAAACTACGCCGGCCATTCCACAATTTTCAATGTGTTGATCCGTCTATTCTCCGGTGAGGTTTTCCATTTGCTGACTCAGCTCAACTCGCTTGGATGGCTGCCTACGACGCTTTGCAGGCTTTTGATGGATGAAACGATCCCGAGCAACAGTCGGTGGGCCAAGATCAGCCTCACGCCAGATCTCACTTTCAGGGATTTGCTTGCGCTGTTTGATACGCCTACGGAGCATTTGTTGGATAAGTGGATTATGAGGGGCGAGAGGAGCGTTTGGCCGGCCGTTCCGGAGCTGAGAGTGAGGTGCGGGATCGAATTCGAGCTAGAGAGAGCTTATGAGAGCGTTAGGAGGAGAAGCCCCGAGCAGATGGGTGTTGACTTTGGTGGCTAGCACGCAACGATCCCGCGACGGTGCTTGTGATTGACTCGACTGAAACAAGAAGTAGAGCTGTATGTTGCAAGCTCACAGTAAGCCCGAGATACCAGTACATGCATAGCATCGGCCATGGCCAATCGGTCACTTTTCTACATTCAAAATGAGTCACTGCTTCCTGTTCTTCGGCAAAGACGTTGAAAAGGAGGCAGCGTATAACTGCAAGGATCGGAAACATCAGCACTGACTTGGCGGGCAATCAAAGCCAGAATAGTTAGAACAATTCTAATGTGTTAGTGCAAGGACGTTTTATGCTGTTGTTCGGTTCCTTGTAAGGTCCGTCATATTGAGCGCTTCCGTTAGCCGTGTAAGAAGACCCGGTGACCGCCTTTCTGCCTGCGAAATGCTCTTCCAGCAATACAAAAACTTCTCCTGGCCAATGGGAAATGTGGCGGTGGCGGTCTATTTAGATATTTAAGATTTCTCGGAAGAGCCTCGTTCTTGCAAGTTGCATTCTCCATTCCACCTCAGCTGCACCCTCGTGGCATTCTTCCTTAAATGTCATGACGTTTATTCGCGGGCTTGTCACCAGGCAGGATAAAGCAGCTTCAAATATACTTCATAATTCGTTGACCGTAGCTTCTCGACCACCGCTTTGTCCATCCGGCCTCGGCTCGAAATCGCCGTCCTTGATTCGAAATTGTGAAAGTCCTCAAATCGCACAAATAGCTCTCATGGGCATGCCCCGAATGAAGTCGTATTTTTCCATGCCGAAGCAATGGGCCCAAATGAAGATACTGAGTTGCTGCAGACCAAGCACCTCTTTCGCAAGGATCCTGAAGATGTCGTCAGTTCTTGTGCGTTCATCCGCTTCCAACACCTCTTCTCCCATATGCATTTCCAAATGTCGGGACATGTTGTAGCGGCTTGTTCATCTCGGAGACAGGTTGAATCCTTCGGAGAAACTTTAAGAACTCTTGCTGAAGGAAGAAGCTGAATTTGCTAGTGCCATAAAGTCAGGGAAGCACCTCTGACATGACCTGACGATTAGTGCAGAGTAGTTTGGTTGCTGGGAAGTTCTGGAATGAGGAATCATTACCACACTGCTTCGTACTCCTGGGTTCATCAGCACTGACGTCGAGAGGTAGGGGGCATCGGCAGGCGTGACGGCTCGGTTCCATAGAGCGTAGAGGGTACCCACATTTCCAGACATTGTCTTTAAAGTGTTCTTCAGAGGGGTAATGACGAGGAAACGTGTCTAAAACGAAAGCTTTATTGTCGACATCTTCGAAGAGATAGCCTCCAACCAGCTCGAAGTAGATTATGTTACGAATCTCCGATGGCAGACGAATGAAAGGAAAGTAATTTTGCTTGTCCCTTAGATCCATGCGGGTTGGCATCATGTTGAACTAGTGTTATGCTTGCCACTGGACTCAAGGTCTGGTCCAAACATACAATAGAGCCAGTCAACATTTGATAGTGTTTTGCTGAGAAATGAACTTTGTGGTTAGTCTTCACAAGAGTAATGGTTTGCAATGGTAGAAACGAGGCAAAAGAGCGAAAGAGACGTCAGATCAGGATGAAACCTCACTTATCTGAGGACTGGAGAACGAAAACGTTTGCTTTTCGAAGCCCAGTTCGAGGCGTGGTTGAACATACTCAAATTGTCCTGGGTGCGTGGAAAGTCCAATAGTGATGCGATCTGTAGCGTCCAAAATTTCTTGGCGTTCCCACTCCCATGCCAAGAACAACATATTTCTACCAGTGATTAGGTTGCGCATTCAAGTGACATAGTTCCTCTCTTTCAGCCCTCTCCTTCCTACGTATACGTTCAGGGTCGCTTCTTCGATTCCCTCCTAGCTGCCTCACGACCACCATTGAGCATCGGCGCGTCAGGCGAATAGAAGCCTGACTGGGACCTGTTATGGCGCCGGACACCCCTGCGAAGGGAAAATTCTCCCTCTATGCCGATCTCCTCGACCCCTCGTCCTCTTCCACACCCGGCACCATCTCTGGTGCCCCAGTAACGTACGAGAAGCCTGGTGACGCATCTTCTCCAGATCATGATGAAGCTGCAAAGAAGCAGCAAGCTTTGGCCGGTACTTGAATGACCTCCATCGTAAGAGCCTAGAGTTTTGCGAGATGGATTTACTCACGTGTGGACCGGGTCATCCTGTTTTGCTCCGATAGCCTCTCTACGATTTCAACCACCCAAAAGACCACACATAGCGGCACAAAAGGCGAAGGCGAAGGCGATTGCCAGCAAATTCGGACAGCTCCCGGCTTCGAAATCCGCAATCCCTCCACCACCCGCAGCAATCGCACCCCCTGTCCCGGATCAACCGTCAGCTCCACAACCAGCTTCTACTAAGACCACGATCGCGGATTGGACCGCAACCGCCCATGACGATGAAAATATCAACGAGTTCTTTGGTGGAGAGAAGCGACCACGAGGTGGCCGAAAGAAACGCAAGAAGAATCGTGCAGCTGAGGAGGCTGTCCAGAACTGGGACGACATCTATGATCCGAGCCGCCCTAATAATTATGAAGATTACAAGAACAGTGAAGAGAAGGTTAGAGAAGTTAGAGAGTGGAAAGACCGTCTCTATGCGCATCGCCTCCGGAGGAGGTCGCCCAGCGCTTACAGCAGTGACGAGTCTAGTGATGGGAGGAGAATTGCAAAGAATAGTATGTTCTACCGGAAGCTATAGAGAGTCTTGCTGACCAGTGTCAAGGGCAATTTGCTCCTCCACCTGCAATGTCGTTTGCTCCTCCGGCACACCTCAACCATGACAATTCACCGCCACCGCCTCCAATCTCCCTACCCGATGATCCTACCGGCGAAGATGCTTATGCACGTCGATTACGTATGAGCCAAGTACGACCATCTTTACCCTCAGACGCAACTCCTACGCCTCCTCCACCAACATCATCTCCACCACCTGCACAAACTCCTGCTGGTCAGATCTCTCGTGCTCCTGTACGTTATTCGCTACCTCCACCACCGCCTGACATTCCTGCCACCGACGCAGAACTTGAAGCTGCATTGTCCCAGGAGAAAACCGAAGCTACCGAAGCATCGGACGCGCCACGCTCATTGCGACCTGGCCAGAAAGGTTTTGCCGCGAGACTCATGTCGAAATATGGGTGGACTCAGGGATCTGGACTCGGGGCACAGGGAACGGGTATCATTAACCCACTCTATGCAAAGGCTGACAAGCGGAAGAAGAAGAGTGATGCTGAAGGCGGTGGGTTCGTCACGCCAACTGCGACGGGCAAGATCCTGGGTGGCTGGAAGAGCAAGGCTGGAGAGCAGGAGGCAGAAGGAAAGTTTGGTGCCATGTCTGAGGTCATCAAGCTCGAGGGCATGTTAAGGGGCATGAACTTGGACGAAGAACTTGGACGAGAAGAAGGGGGAATCATGCAAGAAATCGGCGAAGAGTGTGGAGACAAGTACGGCAAGGTGGAAAGGGTCTACATCGCACATGACGTCGCTCCCCAAGTGTTGGATGCCGGACCGGCCGTCTTTGTCAGGTTCGTCAGCCAGCTTAGCGCCTTGAGGGCTGTCAATGCTTTGGAAGGACGAATCTTCAATGGTAATGCTATCACGGCGAGGTTCTGGGCAAAGGAAGACTTTGATTCGGGCGTCTACGTATAAAGATTGCCTAGCTCTCGAATCCTGGCTTTGTACTCCGAATCTTTGCTATTGCAGCTATTTAAGTCCAATCTTACCTCGGCAGTCAGGCTCACAAGTGGCAATGTCAAGAATTCAGCTCGTCTACCTGGATCTCGCTTTCTGTGGCTGACCTTTGGTGACACTGGTCATCAGCAACCACCTTCATGTGGAATAATATCGTCAAGTAATGGCATATCGGCGTGGCACTTCCGTGTTCTGAGCCTATTCTCTTGCCAATCTGGTGTTCAGCATCCTCCCCCATGTTCGGCCAGGTCGGCGATCGAGCCAAGTCTGTTCAGTCCTTTTCTCTCTTCTTTCCCAACTGTATCCCGAATTTCGGATAGCGTGGGTTTCCAAGCATCATCGTCTATGCTGTGGATCATTTCTTGAACTTCAAGGCGATGTTCGAGGACATGCTGCCCGTTCCGCATGTCGCTGGCCATGACTCGAGTCCGTGCATGTTCGGCGTTCGGTGAAAGTCCCGCTGCCACATGCCTATTGACCAGCCTCTCTACCGCAACATCCATGGCTACGTCGACAAACCACAACTCGTCCATTAGCTTTGCAGCATCTCGCCATGGCTCCTCATCCAACGCTACATACAGACCCTCGAACACCACAACGCGTGCAGTTGGTGGAATTGGAATGTCGTTGTCTACCGGATCTTTCATTGCATGATCGAAGCTCGCAGCATATATCGTAGTTGTTTCAGGCAGGATCCGTTCTCGCAATCGCTGTACCAGGTCAAAATATTTCGCTCCGTCAAATGTGAACGGAGCACCCCGTCTGTAAGCCGCTTCTTCTGGGTCCGGCATTGCGGCCAATTGGGCACGAGTCAAGTGGTAGCCATCCAGAGGAACATAGTAGGCTATGTCTGGATCGTAGGGCGCAGTGCCCGGGAAATTGGCATGCTTCGACCGCCACTCTTTATGGTAGCGTTCGTTGAGTCTCTTCACCATCGAGCTTGCAACAGTCGTCTTTCCCGAACCAGGAAGACCGGCAATGCCTATCAAGACTCGAGTTGATCGGTCAGTCTTCTCGTAGTCACCTGAAATAGAAAGCTATTAGTTTCTCCCCAGGTATGATGAGAATAAGGTCACACGTAAATGCTAGGAGCCACATACTCCATGCCTTCTCCACCAGACGATGAATTTGGTCTTCCATGTGTACGCCCGATCAAATGTTCATCTTCAAGCTTTAGCGTATGACTTTGATACATAACACTGAACAATACTGAACTGATCTGGGAGAGGTATGCAGGGTACCTGCATTTAGCAGCACCCGTTGAAAAGACGTGCATCTGCTAAGGAGTGGCTTAGCGTGCGTTGCGGCGCGACTTAATTTTCGCCCTCCCTTTCAAGGGGCTTCCTCAATCCTCAGCTTCAGCGTTGTCCAACTTCTGTCTTTCAAACACCCAACTCTCTTTAATTGCATCGTTTCTTACCGCAGTCGCTCTTTAGCACCATACTCATTGATTCATCACCTCAGCTACAAACCAGCTAATATCCTTCTTCTCTTCGACGCCTTCTGCCAATTCGACCCCCAAAACAACAAACCGAAGTCTTCACCATGGTTGTCCTCAACTCCAGCATTCTCCTTGCCCTCTTTGCGCTCTCTGCCAAAGTCATTGCCACACCTCCTGCTTGCTTGCTTGCAGCTGTCAAGTACGAGCCTGCACCTCCCTTTCTGCGGCGTACGTCACCCGCTGACTCTTTGCTTGTAGCACAGAGAAGAATCCCTCAGATCTTGGCACAGTCTGCGGTGTCGACGCTTCTAAAGTCCAGCAAGCGATTGCATCTATCTGTGGGAACAACGCGGATGCCGCTCAGTCTGCATTTTCGAGCACCTGCGCTGGCGCTGGCAAGACCGTTTGTACGTTAGCCTTCACCATAACACCTGATATTATGCTAACAGGTTCACACGTTTAGCATCTTACTCTGCCTCTGCAACGTCTTCCATGTCTAGTAATGGTACCGCGATCATGACTTATACCACCAAGTCATACGATTCCTCTTGCTCTTGCATAAAGACCTCCGTCATGACTACCACTGCGGCTGCGGCCGGTTCGGGCGGTACCGGGATGGCGTCGACCTATCGACCTACTGGTACTGCAGGGGGCTCGGGCTCCGCAGGCTCTGCGGGCTCTGCAGGATCTGCTTCCAACACTGGATCGTCCGCCGCTCAATCGACTGGTGGTGCTTCCAGCCAGGGTGTCGGCAGCCTTGCCGCTGCGGTCATTGCTGTGGCCGGTGTCGTTGCCGTTTTGTGAGCATCGTAGCAACTGCAATAATCATCGTTTTGGGTTTAGGACATTTTGCATTCTCACATTCTATCTGAGCACCGAAGGGGATGTGGCTCGTGATTGACATATATATTGGAGCTTGGGAATTTTCGACTCTTAGATACAAAGGAGGTCCATAGATGAGCTGAGAGTGTTGTATGTGACGTTGGGGTCGTATTGCACGCCCTGTTTCTTCTCGAGCAGATTTCTCGTACCGGGTAAGTTAAAGGAATCTCACTCGTAGTGTTTGGTCAGCAGTGAGGGCAGCGAAGGAGATAATGGTGTTCATGTTATCCAGCGCAGGTGTTCTCCTGTACCAGAACCGACCATCTGCTGTGTGAACAACTTCAATCAGGCGTAGATGCAGCAGCCGGGCTGCGCGTGCCAAGCCGCGGCTACACATGTGATGCCCAATTCGGAAGCTTGCGACGCTGGCAGGCGACCTCCAACTCGAAGCTGCAATTGATACTCCATACTCTTGTAGCTTCCTGGTTGTTTATACGTGACTATATCATTGACAGTGCTTTCGCCATCCGGGGGCGACCAGAACCCTACCATTCCGCCATATCCCAGTCTAACACCACCGTTATTTTGGTGGGGCCCGAAGTCTGCGGCCTGCTCAACGCGCCAGAGAGCGGTCAAATTCGACGAGGTTGACGAATACTGAACTCAAGTCTGTGCGATAGGCTCTTGGCACAGATGAACTGCGCTTTTCCACTCTCCCGGCGGCCGCCATCGCGTGGATGCAACCATTGAATCCGTTCTTGCGCGCCCTATTCCGCAGCACGGTCCCTGGGCAGGCCATACCTATTCACAACCATGTATGGATTTTGCCTTCCTCGCTGGATGAGACCTTAATCAAGTCGGTGCATGGGCGACTGACTTCACCTTGTCTAGGTCTTGCTTGTGCCGACCACAGATGCACTCCTCAATGCGACAGACCGAGAATCAGACAGACCTTACACAGAATTGGTGCGAGATGAAGACTTCCTGGGCAGCCACATATTGCGCGTCCGCTCGGGCAGTGGAATCAGTGGAAAGGATGTCAACAATATACGTGACAACCGGGGGAAGGCGAAGTCCTACACAACTGTCAATGGGCGTACGGTGATAATCAAGGAGAACATGGTGTACAGCAACAAGGGTGAAGTGGAACCCGAATCCGGTATAAGAACGACGCTGACGCATATACAGGCTTCAGGACTCTTACGCAAGCTCAATTGCTATCAGACGTGATATATTTCTCTACTCACGACACGCAGAACTGGCTGATCTACTACATATCGCGACCATTATTGGGAACATTCGAGGCTACACCTATTGCACCCGCCATTGTCTCGCGAAATGCGTTGAAAGACAAGCCTGTATTAGGTGGGCTATCTCTGGATAGTCCGGCGCCGAAGAAGAAAGACATCCAATCGTTTGCGGACTTGCTCAATAATTTCCCCATGATCACACGGCAGATGCAGCCTGGCTTGGAAAGGCTGTTCAATGAATTTAGTAAAGAGCTTGGCAAGCCACTGCCACCTCCTCCATCCAGGTCATCTTCGGTAAGTCACAATAGTGATGATGACGCTATTAGCCAGCAGGCTAGTGGCTCTGTCCGTCACGGGAAAGCAAACGGCCATCCTAAATTACCTTTCAATTCTGCGGAATTCTTCGACGACGAGGAGGACCTTATGAGACGTGCGTTGGAGACGGCTGTCACAGCTGCAATCGACCTATTTCAATTAGTCGACAAACAACAGCTCTCGTTCCTCGGAGCTACTACCGAGCTGACAGGTCCAGTGGTCGAGCGTCTTATCGAGCGATATGTTGCTGAGCAGGTACATGACAATCTTCTCTTTCCCCGAATCTGCAGTTTTCACTGTGCGGAAGACCAAGAACTCGATCGCAGGATACGGCAGATGGAGAACATTGATGTTTCACAAGTCGGAATCGCAATCGATGGGGGGAGAGCTGGAAAGGAAGACCTTATCCGCCGATTGAACAAAGGTGTTCAAGCTTTTCGAAAGATGGGTGTCGCATGTAGCCCTCAAGAAATGCTAGAGATTCTACTAGCCACTGAGAAGGCGGTGACTGATAAGGTAACTCCTGATGCGACATGCTCGAAGAGCGTGTCGGAGAAGCAAACCTCCGTGATGACCATCAATGCGGATATTCTAGTGTCTTTGCTTTTAATCGTGGTAATTCGCTCGCAGATACGGCACATGCAAGCAAGATTATCCTACATGCAAAGATTCATCTACATTGAGGACGTTGAGAGTGGGGAGGTCGGCTACGCCCTCAGCACCTTTGAAGCCGTGCTATCATACCTTACGAAAGACGCCGGTGGTCTGAGGAAGGCTAGTATCCGCAACAGAAGATTATGGAATGCAACGAAAGCTGGCAACCTGAGCGACATGAAGGCCATCTTGGAACTTGAAAATGTGGACGCCGATCAGAAGCTGGTAGAAGAGCCACAGGAGCTTTCAGATGGTGTCTTAGTCAATGGTGTGAGTGGTGACGCTGGAGACTCAACCGAAGATTTCGCCACATCTCGAAGCGGGTCATCATCATCTGGTGCCTCGACAAAGGCCTCAGCTTCCTTTGGGTTGAATCTTTCGCACGTATTTCCTTTTCAGGCCTCTTCTGCTGCCAGTTCTGTTTCAACACCCTTCAAGAAAGGGAAGAAGGTCTCATTGGACATGCGCAGCCTGTCTGGTTCTTCTGCTATTTCCTTCAGATCTCGGACAACAACAATTGGATCCACCGCAAGTGGCATGGAGGGAGACATCTCTATCGAAAGTCTTTCGAGGACGCAAGATTCGACCGGAAACTCTATCCTAATGATGGCTGTAGAAGCAGGTCAACCGGAGTCACTACGGTATCTTTTGTCGTTGGAAGAATACTATCCTCCGCGGGTGATACTAGATGACACCACCAGTGAAGGTACAACGCTTCTCAGCGCAGCTATTCAATTAGCTCATACCGAGCTTATCGAAATTATTCTCGATTACGTCTTTCAGAAGCGCGAGGAAAGGACAATCATTGAGTATATTGCCAAGGCGGATTCAAGAGGTCGAACAGCCGCTCATTACTTGTTCAATGCACCGCAACTCTTGTCCAGGCTTAACAGCAAGCTCCCATGGAGAAAGAAAGATCGCATCGGACAAACACCTCTGTTCGCACTTTGCAGATCATACGATCATCCAAATTATGGCGCTATGGTATCCGAAGCTCTGTCTGTGGCAAGTGAAGCTCAAGGAGACGGTCTGCCATTGCGCCTTTCGGATCACACTGACAACAAAGGTAATACACTTTTGCACATCATCAATGACCCTGCGATCATCCATCGAATTCTGCATCACTGCGACGCAGATCCGAATGCCACAAATGATAAAAAGTTCACCCCTTTAATGCTAGCAAGCAAATATGGTCGAATCGATATGGTGCGTGTCTTCTTTGGCGACCCTCGGGTGGATTTGAACCTGAAAGAGCTAAGAGGCCTGACGGCGGTCGAGCTCGCCAAAGACGACGAAGTTCGTAATCGAATTGACGACCTGACTTTGTTCTCTGACTTGTCGACACCACCAGCCGCCAAGAAAAGTGATCGGATCACAACGGTCGTGCGCTCCTTCTTTGTTGAGGATGGCACAACGCGGTTTATACTCAAATCGGGTGCTCCTAGCGACACTTCAGATCCAAATGGCACCACCTTCACCATCACCACTAGCCGCCGAACCCTCACCGACTTTGAGAATCTCGCCAGATGGCTTGCCTTGGAACATCCAGCCTCCTATCTACCTAGTGTCTCATCTTTCCGTAGTCCCTTCCAGATTATCTCCAAGCCTAGCCGGGCAATTCTACACGATATCCAAGTCAGTCTGGACCGCTTTCTCAAGATTCTCCTGACCCATCCAACTTTCAGCACGCATGAGATGTTGTGGGAGTTCTTCCTCGTTCCAGACATGCAGTCTGAACAAATGGCTCAACGAGCTAAGCTGAAAGCCGAGGTTTTGAAAGAAACCATCCTGGATGAATATGAACCTATCTCTGATGTTCAAGATGTGGAGCAAAACATTGCTCACAGCCAGCGCATGATCCAGAACGTTGCTTCACGGACCCGTCTGCTCATTCGGCGAGGTCATTTTCTCCAGCACTCTCAAAACGATCTCGCTGATGCGTTGAGCATTTCTGCCGCAGCCCTATCTACCCTAGGCCCGCCAGTTGATGCTCTTCCAGAGCCTTATGTAGCTGCTTTGGCGCGCTATGCTAGCCTCATGACTACACCCCCCGACTCCTCGCCATTGAAGCGCTTCATCGAATCAATCACAGGCTTTAGCAGCACAAGCCTCGCCCTCCAGACCTCATACATGCGCCCAACTGCTCTAATCTCGCAGTTTGCAGCAACAAACCGCTCAATTGCACGTCATAAAAGCAATTTGACGAGTCAATCTCTGCCGAGGAAGTTCAATTTCCCTGGCATGGAGGAAGGCAGGCACAGGATGATGAAGGACACAGAGAACAAGATTGCCGATGGTGAGAGAGATATGGAGAGAATGTCTCGTGAGCTACGCTGGACCACTGAAGTAGTGGTGGGTGAGCTAGCGGGATGGACAGCCTGGAGAGAAAAGGTGGGTCGGGAGGCTGTAAGTCGTTTCGTAAGGGGCATGGTGGTCAAGGAGAAGGAGAGGGGCAAGGGGCTGGAGCGGTGTTTGAGAGCGTTAAGGGAGGCGAAACACTCCAAGTCTTCGGAAGAAGTTACGGAGCTTGACTTCCGGTAATAGCATTGCAAGCGTCGGTGTTGGAATATAGACCCAAGCTTTTGTCCTGATAGAAATCGCTGCAGTGCAGTCGTCAGCACCTTCGGAGCAGACTTGGCGGCCAATTTGCAATTGAGTTACGATTGGAGTTTTGATTATCATCTGTAGTGAGATCTAGAATTGCCGCGCTGGTTCCAGGCGGAGCCGCTGACTGCCAACGGCTGATAAATACATCATCACCGACCCGTGACTCCCACAACCAGCCTCCCATTTCCCACGCCACCTCGCAACACACTCGCTTGTCATAGTCTCTTTCTTACGATCTATTCAGATTTCATTTCTCAAACTGCCGCTCTCTGGATGTTGCCGTATGGACTTGCTGCGGTTACGTGACCACTGTCTTTGTTCTCGGTGCAGCAAACGGAGCTGGACCTCTCTGCGAACAGTCACTTTCCTGCTTACAAAGATTGCCGAATCTGAAAAACCTGGAGTGTGAAACACGAACGACCATTCATAGGACTTAGCAAGTTCCGAAAAGAGAAGCCAAAGAACGCATGCAGCGCGCCACCGTTCTTCCGACCGAACGCTTCAGACTACTTCGAAGACGATGGACGCAACTATTCCTCCAGAAGACGTGGAAATGGACTTCTTTGCAGACGATAGCTCTATCCCATACGCACCACCGGCTCATCTTGCTGAACGCTTCTACCGCAAATCTGGCAGTTGTCGAAAATCTTCGGCACACTCCTCCCGGCGCAACTCACTCTCCTCTCGACACTCCCACCAATCTGCACTCTCCGCACATGGCGGACCTTTTAGTACCCACGTAGCACAACACCTGAGACGGGCATCTATACTTGAAAGCAGGAAAGCTAGATTAGCGGATCGTGCCGCGCATGCTGAACGAGTGCGACTTCGAGCAGCGCTTGCCAAAGCCACACCGCGACCGTCATATCGTGAAGAGAGAGCCTTGGCCGCGCAGGCAACAAGAGAAAGACTATTGGCGGAGGTGGCAGCGAAGTGCGAAGAGGAGGTTAGGAGGGTGAAGAAGGTCGCCGAGGAGACCAAGGAGAAGAAAGCGGCTGAGCACGCCCGGCTGAAAGAGGAAATGGCGGAGAAGTTCGCTGAAGCTGCGAGAAGGAGATCAGCATATCAACAAAGCTTACGACGACCTCGGACTGCTTCCCTGCCTACTGCGGACGAAACCGGAATCAGCAGAGCAGATTTCAAGCCCTTCAATGAGGGTTTAGCTGCAGAAACTATACAGAGATCATGGCGGGCCCGACAGCGTATCAAGGGTGTTTCAGACTTCAAAGCATTGGATTTGACGATAGAACGGGTTAAGAACATGTCATTTGAGGACATTGGCATACTTTTGTCCGAAGAGAGGGTTATTGAAGCTACTGCTCGAGCGCTTCAAGCACTGAAACTTTCGCAGCTTGGGGGAGAGACCACAGGTGATCGCGGCTCTGTACGGACATTTCTCAGCATTTTCCTAATCTTAGGTCATCCCACTCACACGTTGAGTTATGGTGGAAAAGATTCTCAAGAACAGGATTTGATCGAGAAAGCGAATGATCTTCTGAAGGCTTTGCATTTGGCATTGGAAAATCCCGCTGAAACGAATACTCACGTCGCCGACGGGAGTCTATCGTTTACATTCAACAACTTCTGCACCACTTTCCATGCTTGGAAAAGCCGTGACTCCAGCTCCTTGGTTGAAATAATGGTAAAGCAATTTGTGGAGCTTGATCTCATACTCCAAACCACTAAAGAGGACACTGCTGGGGGGGTCTCTGATGACTACGCCCAGGCTATTCAAAACAACCAAATTCAGCTTCTAGCAAGATTAAAGAAATTTGCTGGGCAAGATCCTGCGCTAGACATGATCCGTACAGCAGTCAAGAAGGCAAGGAAGCAGCGTCTTCAGCAGAATCGAAAGAACTCGGAAGAACATGTTCCGCGGTCCACCTCAGGATCAAGCCAAAATCTCGACCTTGGAGCAGCTTCATCTTCAGGTCTAGAAACCACATCCCAAGCCATCAAGAGTGTCTGGTCGCAGGTGACCAGTTTCGGCCAAGCCATGACCATCCTCCCTTCCAACCGCGAAATTTCCCACGAAATCCAGGTCAGTGGCACATACCAAGTCCAGCAACAACCATGGACAGACTCACGTGCCCATTCCGTAGACAGCCTCCAGGCCAGCATGCGTCGGTCCATGACTTCAGAGGACGATGCTGCTGCTGCAGGTTGGACGTACGCTATGGCGGCTTTCATCCGTGAGAAGCTCTTCACGCTCATCACGAAGCAACATCCCGTCTACGACCGACTCGATGGATTTCTTGACCTGAAGCTTATCAAGCAGACTACCCAAGCAGGAATGTTTTCCTATTCCGATTTCTTCGACACCATCGCTCTCATAATCGGCCAACTATGCTCACCCGGACGAGACGAAATTGTCAAGGAATTTGCAGCAGACACACAGAGCGATACCATCTCACGCCTCTTTGCCCTGATCAAAATCATTGACTTGATGAGGCTCGACCACGTGAATTTCCAGTTTGCGATTGCGAGTCAGGGGATCATGGAGCATGGCTGGCAGCATGAATGTGAAATGTTCAAACAAGATCTAGAAAATGGTGTCCATACCTTGGAAAACCTCCAAACATGGTGGAGGGCTAGTCGAGCTGGTCTAGCTGCCGCCATCATAAACGGAAACCTGGATACAGTACCAGGCAATGCAACGTACGCCCGAGGATTAGTCGATGTGGTCCTATCAAACACCTCCCCCACGTTTGACACCCTACCCGAGACATTACGCCTAGATTGGCGGAGGCTCCTCACCCTGCGAGCCAAGGCGTTCAAAATGGTGGCCACCTCCTCCATCCTCCTGACCACTAAAATCCGCCTGAAGAGGAACAGGCAGGAAAGCTGGACAAGCGACGCAGAGAGATTCATGAACCTGCTTGATTCAACGGTTCCTTCCGATGTGACCGCCGAGCGCATGGTCAATACCCTCGGATCCGGTAGACGAATCCCCGATGCCGTGCGAGAAGGCCTCCTCAACTTCGTCAGCCGTATCCTACCTTCCGCACTTGCTGTATCGAACATCGCGGACAAAGCTGAAGAGGCACATTCGCGCGCTGTTCAGGATGGGAGGCCGTATGACCCTTCTGCCTCTCCCTCCTCTCATCCATCTCCATCCTCCACCTCCTCATTTTCATCATCCTCTCCTCTTAATACCACGACGTCAGAACCGAAATTCACCGAACAAATCAGCACCTTCATCCTCAAATCCCTCCGAGAACACATCTTCACCCGCCTCTCCGCATCCAGCACAGCGGATAAAGTGCGCGCGACGACCCAGGCGGCGGAGCAGCTGAGTAAGATGGGGATGGGGGAGTTTATAGGGGCAGTCCAGGGAGTGGTGGATGGGTTGGAGGGGATTAGGAGGGTGGATTTGAGGGCTCATGGAGGGTGGTATGAGGAGGTTGGAAGGGAGGTGGTGGGAGGGGAGTAGGGGACGGATGGAGGGAGGGTTTATGGATGCGGTGATGCGTATGACTGAGATGATGCTGGTATTTGCTGGATTGAGGATTGTGGACTGTAGATTTGGCGTCTAAGGAAAGGTGGAGTCTGCATTGCGATGAATGGCATCTTACAAGGCGTCAGATATACATATACGGAGTAGGAAAGAAAGCGTTCTGCATAAACTTTGGTGCTGAGTTAGAGCCTCTTTTGTTCGGATAGATTGATTGACTAGCGGAATGCGCTGCAATGCTTTCAGACGCTTTCTGCAATTTGTCTGTGCATCGACCGTAGAAATGCCATGTTTGTTCCTTTTATCGACTTTGCCCTAGTTACGGATCTATGGGACTGCAGCATTCTTCCTCAGCACGAGTGTTTGAGATGCTCTGACCTCTCTCTCTCCACGCTCAGCAGCCATGATCTGAAGTATTCACCAAATCGGTCTATCTCGATATCCCACCAGGTTGGTTTCTCCTCCTGCCTGTTTTCAAGTCTTTCCGAGCTTTCTCCTCTGTAACTCGAGTTGGGCCGATTGCATTGACGACGGCTAAGGACTTTGTTCTATTCTCATATTTTACTTAGAAGTCTGTGACATTGAGACGGGATCGGTTTCCGGGAGTCTGGAGGTTATTGGCGTACAATGTAGGTTGATTGGGCAATGGAAGGCCGAGAACTAGTATTTCCCCGAGGTCTATCTGCACTGGATGTTTGCACAACCTGGCGTAGTGATATTCCAGCCGTTTGAACTGCCGTGAGCATGTTTGGAAGGCTATCCAGCTTAGCTGCCTGAGATTCCGACATCGGGGTGATGTTACGGGCTTGTTAGGTGTATCCCGTTCCCTTGGTTCCGTCAAATCCATTCACTGCGCCCTTTTGACGGGCACTCTAGTATCAAGCGCGAGCCGATCACCCGGCGCAAGATTGACGCTGGGTCGGAGTGTTTCCTTCATGGCGAGGAGTTGCTGCGTCGCCTTGTCCTTGAGATCGGGATTATTTCCATCTGCGATTTCAACCGAGGCTTGCAGGATATAGCCGCCACTTGGATCGACTGGTACGAACTTCGCTATGTCTGGGACGGTGTTGACGGTTGAGAAGACAATTTTGGGTTCTTGCGTGCCTTGGTCTGATATCTGCAAGACTTTGTGGAGGAAGAGCGTTGTGTCCTGGTCGTAGAATTTGTCGCCCGTGATGATGTACTGAGAGAGGTATCTGTATTGCGTGAGAGGTAGTGCTGTTGAAGGTAAGAAGGTGGAAGAGCTTACTCGTATCCGAGGTCTTTCAAGAATTGGATAGGATCGCCCTCCACTATTTGTGTCTTTGAAGTGGCTCTTGAGGTAGTTGACACTTTTCCTGGTTCAGGAATGTCCTTGAATTCTAGCCACCATTGCAACGCTTCGTGACCTTGGTTCGGCTCGTCTTCATCGTTGGTCATGACAATATCATTGTCCTCATTTTCCCGGGGCAGACCTGGTTGCTTTTCAATTTGCGAATCGATTACTCTATTCCCGACCACGCCAACGAGTTGAACGTAGCTCAGAGGCCCGTTAAGCGACTGCCTTGTCTTCTGCAGCTCCTGCTGCTGGGCCCAATGTGATCCACTTCCAGCTGGAATGTTGCTCAACCCTGAAGGTGGGAAGGGTCTGAAAATCAAGTGTTTCTCGAGCACAGGCTGAGGCTGCATGTGTGCTAGGCCTGCAAGCTGCTGACGAAGTATGCGGTGAGCTTGGGCTGCCACTTGGCCAAACAGGAGGAGTTCTTGCATGGCTTCAATCTCAATTCCCGCGAGAGAGAAAAGTGAGTGGAACTGTCTGTCTACCTTGATCCGAGATACAGAAACAGCTGAAGCATTCAGTGGATAGAGTGCAAAAGGGACTGCTGATATTTGCAATGCTCTTCATTGTTTAGGCTCTCGAATCACTAAGGCTGCCCTGCACGATTCGTGCTCGAACCATGCATCTGAGGCATGGGATTTTTGGCCAAGAAAGCAAGTCTATTCTAGACGCTTGTTTCTGCGTGCCAAAGATACTTGTCTCGTCGAAAATGATTGGAATGAATATCTGTCAGACAAGCTGGCCAAAATAGCTCTAAATGTCTGTATAGAATTGAATTGAATTGATTGAATAGACAGAATCAACTGCCTAAAAGCTATGTAGAATGCCTCCTGAAATGAGGCCTAAATATGAAGGAAATGGGGCCAAGATAGGCCGGAGATTGGCTCAAATTGGCCGATGGACAGCTTGAGGCGCAGGCTGTCTGACAATATCTGTCAGACAAAAAGGCCTAAATAGCTTGAGAATGTCTGTAGAATTGATGGTATTGACTGTCTAAATCTATGTAGAATTGCGGTTCAAATGAGCGTTATATACTCAAGAGAATCGCTCCAAATAGCCTGTTGGACAGGGCGCAGGCTAGCCGAAACCTGACCAATGGACGCCTTGAGGCGTAGGCTGTTTGACAATATCATATCCTTCTGTTTGATATTCGTCGCTCCGGATTCCTGTTTTAGCCTAGCTCCGGAGCTTGGGAGCACTCCGTGATACTACGTAGAGAGCTTCAGCAGCACATGGCAGCTATCACCAACCCCAGATTTGACAGTACTTCACAGCTTCGCCGATTCCACTTTTCGAATCACTCGGCCTGGCTGCCGGCGCTGACATTAAGCCTGGAGCTTCTCAGCGAGATCAATTGAGCTTGACACCTTTTCTCTTCCAGCCAATTGCTTCTGTAGCATTCTCACCATGCGGATCACTTCAGTTCTCCGAGCTGCAATTCATGGACGGACTCCTTTGATAAAATTCATAGGGAAGCGCTCACCGCCAAGTAAGCAATGCGTCGGTAGACACCCGACCTTCCTTACTCTTTGTAGACGCTGACAGAGTATAGAATCCGTCGATCACACCCCACATGCTCATCCAGCTTCGCCCAGCGAATCTTTACCCGACTCCTTCGCCAATTACAGGTCTAAGGCTCAGCAACATGGACCCCTAGCTGGCGGCAGAGCCAGTAGCGCTACTAGCTCCGCCTCAACGTCTTCTCTTTCCTATGGTGCAATTGGCGGTCGTCCAGGAAAAGAGCTTGGCTCGATCCAGCCAAAGCAAGGAGAATACTTTGATCGGGATGAGCTACCGAAGAGGTTCAGGAGAACACCATTTACAGACGCAGAGATGGAGGCTATTCAGACTGGGGGAGCTAGTCTTTACGGGTGAAAAGTCTTTATCCGTGAACGACATCATGCTCTTCATTGACATGTGTACATTGCCCATGATAAAGGCAAGAACGACAGAGAAGCATGTGGTGAATGAACGTGGAGCGTTGAGAGAACGAGTTCCTCAGCCAGCCAGCCAGCCAGCGAGGCCTTCAAAGTGTCACCTCTATGCCATCTTAACATACCCTGCGTTAGCACACAGACCTCAACGCACCTCTGAACGAGAGATCCAGGCAGAGGTGCGAAGTTTCATGCACATTTAAGCAAAGGCGTACAACATGCTTAGATGTTGAATTCAGTGATTTAAGAATCATGCCTAGATGTGACACAATGGCGATGACTGAAACCTAAATAGTGGAGTTCAACCCCTGCCAAGCTTGATATGCTCCAAACCCTCCATCGCCCTCAACGATCTTAGATACTGCGTGACTGCCACCACGGCGAAATTTAGATTTAGTTTCGGCAGCAGAGCCTATGTCTTCATCAGATTCCTTGAAAGCAGCCATCAGCATCGCAATTCCTCGTCTTCCTCGACGAACTATTTTCTAGATTGAAAGACCAATCAAAGGCGAACACGGTTGCGCAAAATCTCTTAGACGAGTGCGATAACCTGCAGGAGAAGCCGGACTTCGGGTGGAAATACCATGATAATGGCCGAACTAAGGATCCGAGAACTCGATGAAGCAGGGTGTCAAAAGTCCCTCTATATTGCACATGGTGTCGATTCTGTCGTTGACCGGGTTGACACGATTCACCTGCCGGATAACGCTCCATTAGCACGCCGTCTACTCGCTATCTTTCTTCCCACTGGCTACCCAAGCACCGTATCGGCCGATTATACAGCCTATCATATCTACAATTCCCTTCAGGCATTTTCGTCCTCGATCGCAGGACTCCTAGCTTCCCGAGCGGTACTTCAAGGTCTAGGGGTTGGGGACGAAAGTGCTTCTGCAACTAATGCAATGCTTCTGAACGTGTTGCAAGAGTCCATGGGCAGGGTGGCAACCATTCTTTTCGCTCATCGAGTGGGAAGTGCCATTGAAGCCGAATGTAAGATGTACAGACTCTTAGCAGATATCCTCAACGACACTGCGATGGTGTCTGATTGCCTCAGTCCGATGCTTCCAAAGTTGATCAGGGTACCTCTGCTGGGAGCTTCAAGTGTCTTTCGGGCTATGTGCGGTGTCGCAGGTGGAAGCTCAAAGGCAACGCTAAGTGCACATTTTGCCAAAGGAGGGAATATCGGAGAATTGAATGCCAAAGACGCCAGTCAAGAGACGGTCATTTCTCTTTTGGGTATGTGGGTAGGTGGTGTGGTAGTCTCCTATGCAACCTCGACAACAGCCACGTGGATCTGGCTGCTGACCCTGCTGATTGCTCATCTATCGACCAATTACTTAGCCGTACGTTCAGTTAGCATGCGCTCGATCAACAGACAACGCGCCAACATCATATTCTCATGTCTGTCCGAGGATGGTCATGCACCCACTCCCGATCAAGTAGCGGAACAAGAACACGTATTTGAGAATAGCAATATTCTTCGCTGGAAGGGTTCGAAATCAATTGGAACATGTGAGATTGGAGCACCTTTTCCGGAACTCCTCCGTCAAATAGGCCAAATGCACCCCAGAACAGGATCTGCCAAGGAGTTGCGAGTCAATGTCACGGAAGTTTTGAACATCTTCGCGGAAGAGCAGTACCTCCTGTGGATAGACGCCAGCAGGAGAAGAGCCGTCATTGTCCTCACTGATAGTGCAACGGTCCAGTCTCAATTTCGAGCATGGGCTCATGCTCTACGCGCGATGCGTGCATTGGAACAGACGAAAGAGATTCACGTTTCAGAATTCGACGTACTTCATCTCCTCCGCTCCACGTTGAGAGATCAGAACGCAGTCTTTCAGGATTGGATCACACAGCTGGAGAAGATTGGCTGGAACCCACATGCACCAGCTATGGAGACAACGCGGACTAATCGGATTGTCTTTGAGCGGTAAGGTGGTAAGGTGCTCGCGTGGTGCGGTACCCTCATTGTGAAATGGATTATCAGATGCAGAAAGCGGTGACAGCAGGATTATCTCTACCCTACCGGCGGGACTATTGAAATAAGAGGGCAACGGCGCTCTCCGGTCAGCAACAAGTGGAGCTTACATGCGCCGAAACAAGGGGTGATTGTTTGCTGGTAGAACTTCTAATGGGGCGATTTCTGTGGTTGAGCAGTGAGACCATCGGTAAATCCTCGGAGGGAAGATCCTTCAGCAGAATCATGCTGTAGGTCCTCCTTGGCAGCTGACTCAGCCTGCGCCTGTATTTAGCTTCTGCAGAGTCTTCAATCAACCATATACGGAATACTCATTCATCAAATCAACCAAACACAGCAACGGCGTCCCCTTTCTTCTAGAAGCATCCTGAACATGAGCCTAGCTCTCGAGAATTCGTGTCGTTTTTTCCAAAGAACGGTGACACGCTTCGTCATCATCGTACATAGTCCCTCGTGGCCGAATTTCAGTGTCGACAAAACGTTTCAACTCTCACTGCTGGGACATCCCTGTAGGAAGAGCTAGACCTCGTTCTAGGGAGACACTGCGGTCACCCGCTGTTGATGCCTATTTGCAGCACTTGCCACACCACAGCAAGAAAACGGCATCATTACACCATGTGAAGTATCAGCAACTACACTCTCGGGCCCTGATGACAGCAACTGTGAGCGATTTCTTGGGCCAAAAATTTACTCTTCTACTCTTCAGCTCTTCAGCGTTGTGCAGCCGGTCATGCCTCTTGTGCGCAGCCCGATTAGGGGTTGCCTGCACCGCGCGTTCCGCAGTTTCAGAGACCTGTTTGAGCTTTGCCCTGTGTCCAGAGCAGAAGCCAAACCGCTCAACAGGTATCGTGCATACACGGCCCATTACAGTAGCAGTCCCTTAGCAATAGCATTAGTATCAGCATTAGCATCAGCATTGGCAGCATCAGCACCAGCATCAGCATCAGCATTAGCATCAGCATTTCTTTGAGAGCAGCTCCACTGCTCGGAAGTTCTGCTCTGGCTCAACCCATTCTCGGATACGTTCGCCACCATGGCTGCAGGGAAAACGAGTCATGCTGAGGCCAAGAGCTTAGCAAACCTACTTACGAACCTCTGAAGTCGAAGAGCAGCAGCAGCAGGATACGTGACCACCCGGCCAGGGGATACCTTGCAGTGGCAGGCACCTCTTGACTGCAGTCGTAGTGCGGCGCAGTGCCGATAGAATATTCAACTCATTTCGTTCATGAGGAGCGTTCTCAGGAGAAAGATGTCTGCGGTTTGCCTTCCGACCTTCGCAGGCGCCTCATCCCCGGTGACACACCGTAGACCCCTCGCTACCTGGAATTTTGTGGCTGCATAAAGACTTCGATTGGCCTTCTGGAAAACGATCATCCCCTCCCATTACCAACCATTCCCCTCCCCGTCCAAAGACTCTACGCTTGCGCCTTTGCGCTCCAGCGTCACGATACCAGTAGGCGACGATCTCGTTGATCAAGTAACGAGCGCTTTTGCTACCGTTGCGTTCCCCGAAACCATCTGATTGACTACTACGGCATTCCTGCAGTTGCAACTGGTGTCTCGTTTCACATCCTCTCTGCCCCCTCCAAGACAACACTCGCACACCTCTTCGGCGCAGAGCAAGCAACCAGCCACAAGCAATTACCGGTCGCAACATCCAAGAGTCACCTTTCGCCATCAGACCGCTAGTAATTGCCATCTCACTTCCGACCTTGAAGCCGCACACGTACAGCCCACTAGCATTGCACAGGCTGCAAGTCTTCGACATTCCATCATCAGCAAGCGATCTTGTCCATCATTGCCGCTGCTCGCCAGGTCGCTTGCAATTCCCCAATATCTCACATCTCCACCTCTTTGTCCTGTTGAAACCTTCTTCGCTGCATACCGAGCAGCCTTGGCTCTCGGTGACCTGCACGACCGGAAACCTGCAGTAGATGGTCTCCACGCTCGGATCTGGCACGACTGCAGGCAGCTTGCGTGAAGGATCTTTTGCATACGAGAGGACACAATTCAGCACCGACGCCACTCGCTTTAGTACAGGCATCCTCCGCTAGCACGATTGACAATTTTGTGTGGAATCTGTTGCAGTTGGGCAATTGTTGGCTGCCATCAGCCGATCTTGACAAACTGGCGAAAGAAAAGACTCCCAGTTGACTCCCAGTGCGTCGGGTTTTAGACCTAAACGAGAGGAAAGTCAGGAAGAGTTTCGGTCTCCCCAAAAAGCACATCGCAATGATTACGCGGAAGGTACACTTCGTTTCGTCGACAGCAAAACCTTGGATTTTAACTCCCGAGACCTCGCCTCATCTTTCACCTGTGATTTCAGATTGCGACGCAGACGACGAAGCCAACATGTCCGCCGACGAAGTGATGGTCTCGAGACCAATCAGTATAAATAGACCGCCTCGAGAAGTTGCAATTTGGCCTGCAGCTCCGAGGCCTACATTAGACGACATCTTGAACAAACGCTCCCAACCTCCCTACACCCTGAGTGCATTTACAGCCTACCTCTCGCAACAGCATTGTCTGGAGACGCTAGAGTTCACGATGGACGGCAAACAATATCAAGACAAGTATTTAAAGACCGCTGCTCATTTGGCGGGTATGCCTATGAATTACGACCATGAGGGTGTGTATGATCTGCGGCAAGATTGGATTCGCCTCCTAGATGTGTATATCAAGCCTGGGTCGCCACGCGAGATCAACCTGCCTTCGGAGGAGCGTGATGCTCTCCTGGATCAGACCTATTCGGAGAAGCCACCCGAGCCAGAAGCGCTGGACCCTGCTTTGAAGCGAATGCATGATCTGATGGGCGACTCCATCTTCATGCCCTTTCTCAACAACTTTAACCCAGCACCGCGAGCGAAAACCTCCGGTGCGCCCGGTTCCGACTTCGGCGGCCGTACAGAAGGCAGATCTGACATGTCGACATTATTACTTGATGAGCGAAGAGAATTTTTACAACGAAAACCATCGCGGAGACGACCCTCGCCGCCTTCTAGCTCAAGTGTTGAATTCTCTGCGCTCAGGTCACCACCGCTCTCCGCTTCTCATCGTCACACGCTATCGTCCAACATACCTTCTGCTATAGGTCGCACTTCTGGTACCAGACTCACGACACACGTCTCGCACTCGTCTGCTGCTTCTGGCCCAGAAAGCGCGTTAACCGACGACAGCGGCAGCGCAGATAGTCCTGGTAGCGTTGACCCCATGACTCCGCCCACCACCCCTCCAAGCAGTGATCTACGTATGGGCTCTTCACATAACCATCACAGTCCCAAACCGAGCAGGAGTGACAGTGGCGGTTGGAAGAAGATGACGACGAAGCTTTGGGGCAAGAGAAAAAATGGTGGAACGTTAAGAGAACGATCTGATGAGGGATGACTATTGCTACAAAGTATGTCCGTTTCCGAACTCGTCGAACGAGTCTGCGGGTTTCTGCGGGAGTTTTGCCGACCTAGTGTCGCGGCAGCATCTGAGAACGATGGCAATGTTCGGAAGGAAGGGAAGAAAAGCGGGGCGACCTGTTTCCGCTCCGGGTGGCAGCTGAATTGGCTGATTATTCCACCGGTACTCGATCATCACCTTTTGAGTAACCGACGAAAGTACGGTGTTTAGGAGGGGGTGTTTTGTTCGCCCTCATTGGTTACGGCTGGTACGCTCTTTGACTTCGTGTGCATCTCGTGAGGCATTCACAGCAGGCGGTGTGGGCAGTCGGACTTCACTCAATTCCTTCTTTCGGCATTGCCAGCATGGAGGCTCTTCGTTGCTACGCGCGAAACAATCTAGACCCGTGCTGCGTCACGGGAAGATGCATGAAGAGAGGTTACTTTGCGGACCTACACTCTTTCGAGTTCTACCACTAGTGAGCGTGTTATGAGTACTCATTTCACGACTCAGTCACGAGATTCTCATACTGAACACGCTCCTTGCTCGCTTACTATCGTCACGACTACTCCATACCTCTTGGGGCGTGTGATGTTGTATCCGCACAAAGTATCAATTTAAAAGTGTGGAAAGTTCTAGGACCTCTGGTCGTGCGTTGGAGTCAACGTGGATGTTGGGTGGTGACGCCTTGAACCCTGGTCCATAATTAGCCCGACTGGGGTGCGTGACCAAATTGGTGGCTGGTTTCAGAACTCAACACTCAGGGTTTTAGAGTTGCTGTGTGGAGAGGACGACGGCAGACGGTCCACCTGATGGTGATTGCCGTCAACACTGAGGCATTGATCTTTCATCCTATTCCATGCCAGCTATGCGTGGAATCGTCGGCAAGAAAGGCAGATTCACTCATATCCATCGCATGCAAGCGAAGATGGATAGGTCGCATGCGTATGGCACCGAAGTTGGGGCTTCTGATGCGTCCATATTGCCAGTCGGCATGCCTCCAGGGAGCAGTCCTTGAACGAGTCTAGGCTTGCTACCGCCGGTAGCCGAGAAGCCAGATCTTCTCCAGAGAGGGCCCTGAATCTGGCGCATTGCACACCTCGCCCTGGCGCGAATTGGCTGGTGCGAGGGCTGAGAGTCTTCTACGACGTATGCACAGCACTGCCGTAGGTAGCGAGTCCTTCGTCAGGGTCCCCCACCAACTTCTAGTCAGTGATTTCTACAGGGAGCCTCGGCCGCTAAGTTCTAGTCCAGGATGAGGCCACACGAAATGCTTGCGAGCCGATAGGTAAATCTTAATTTATCGTCGACGACGCCAGATCCGAGCTGCTCGAGCGAACGACGAGTCCCTGCTCCCCCATTGCGGAGCACCGGTCCTCTAACTCAGTAGTCATTCAAGCCCATCCACCTCTCCCCCCCCCCTCCCAAACCCACACCATCCCACCTCCAAGGCAAGCCTGGGCTCAAAGGGCGGCGTAGAATATCGCTACCGCGAGTGAATTTCCTTGCAGAGCAAGAACCAGCTCTCCAGAATCCTTGTCGAGTCAGTCCGTGCTAATCTCGGTGGCACCAGCGTCCATCATTTGGGCTCAGTTCGCTGGAGATCCGTTCCTGATCATCCCGGAAATGCGTGGTGCATACACACTTAAGCCTCCCTTATCCTTTTCACTACGTCCGTCATGACCCTTCTTCTGCTCTTCTTCTTGTCTCGTGCCTCTCTGCCTTGTCTCCCCGGCATTGTGATCTAGGCCATGCATTGTCAGCAGTCGCTGTTTACAATCTGACCGCCTGATCTCGTTTGATCTTTCTTTCGTCGACTGACCCACTGCTCATCTCTCAATTCAAAAATCAGCAACTTCGGCAAGTGCACAAGGGTGGTGAAAGCCTGCATCTGCTGGAACTTCAACTCTCTGTCCGCGCTGGCAGACAATTCTTTGTCGGATGGCACAATGCCAAACAAATATTCACACAGTGTGGTCCTAGCGCACTACTCCAGCTTAGGGCTGATCGATCTTCCCAACGATCAATATATCGCATACCTCAAGAATTACCCAACCTCAACACGTACATCAGTCGCTTCAAGATCACAAGTGCACTCAACCCGCACACAAGGCTCCGTCACCCCTTCGACAGCCCACAGCGGCAGATACAGAATCTTGGAGGACCATGCCGCTACCCCAAGGTCTATCACAGATCGCAAAGAGTATGAAGGAAGCATGAGGAGGAATGTCATCATGGAATCCGATGAAGGGTCGGGCGATGAGCGGGTGATACTGCATAGAAAGTACGAGCCAATTGATGCCGCACCACAGACCCAGCAGAATCTCGAGCGTCATGGGTTGAGGACAGAAAAACGAAGGCTGCCTTCGGTCTCTACATACACAGGGAGATCAAGCAGCGAAGTGTCCGAGAGAGCGGTCCCGACACACACTCAGCAGCAAGTGCCCTCCCGAGTCAAAGGCGAACCAAAAACATCCCCACCAAGCGTCATCAATTTGAACGATTACGAGGCCGGCCCGGCTCAACAATCCGATTTCATTCAGCCAGCAGAGGCATGGGCACCACCATCTTCAGGTCTCAAGGTTGACCACCCGGCAGGTCAAGTCAAGTCTGTCAATGGAAGAACGGCATCATCATCATCATCATCATCATTCACACAAGGAACGAGGATCTACAATCCGAATCCTCGAGATAAACCTGATTTTGACGGCTTTTCAGACACACATTTGTCCGAAGTCACCATCACAGGCATTAACAACGCTGATCAAAATGGCTCGCCACCTGTTCCGAGAAGTCAATTCTCCAACTTCTCATTTTCTAACCAGCCTATGTCTTCATCGTCTAACCAGCCGATCTCTTCATCATCTAAAATTGCTGCGGCCGACCCCAAAAGAATGGACTCTGCTACTGGCCTCAACCGTAATCCACTTAGACAGAAAAAACCTCGACACAAGCACTCTTTTGACTCCATCTCAAGCATAAATTCGGAGGACATGGCGCACGTGACCACAGCCCTTCCGCCCGTAGTGCCTCCCAAATCACAGAAGCCTGTCTCTGCAAAACCAGTAAAGCGCAGTCTCGCATCCAGGGATACCACAGTCAACGATGATACTATTGATCCGAACTTCTTTGAGACATTGAGAGGGGGACCTCCCCGGTCTTTCAATTCGCAGACAACGCAGCGCCATGCTGATTTGGAACCCAACCTGCCACCACCTGTTTCCCGGCGCTCAATGCAACATTCTCGACATAGTGCTGATCATGCAACCCCAAACCCTGACTTCTGGCGCGGATTGGAGGAGATGCTGTCTGATAGTGATGCCTCGGTCGTTTTCCCTCCCGATATTGCAAAGTCCAAGCCCAGAGACGGCGACTATGTACCCGCCCCTAAATTGGAGAGGCATCTGAGAAATGGAACCGAAGATGGATACTTGAAGAGACCGACGACGGCCCCAGCTGCGAAGACCAGTAGTCACCATGCATTCGCCGCGACCGAACCGCTTCCCGATGGCAGAAGTAGGATCACCGTGACGAATAGAGCAAGTCTTGACAGAACAAGAGATGCTCGACAGTTGACTACCGTTCAACTGGTGGATACGTCGACTCCCAAGAAGTTGAAGAAGGGCTTCTTCAGGAGGCTGAGGAAGAGCGAGCGAAAATGAGGAGAAGCCCTGATCACAGTTCCTCTGGCGTAAGAAGTGTTCTTTTGTTGCTTCTTCTCTTGTCTCAATTTTCTCATGTATGGGAGCGGTTCGTGCGGCCGTCACATCTCGGTATCCGAAGGGCCAGGGTTACGGTACGGTATGGTTGTAAGGTGTGATGGACAAGCGGACATTCCACCACACAGGCGCATCTTCTTTCTGATCCAATGGCCGAGCCCACAGGTTTCCGCCCACCAGGAAAGTACCATCCAAGGCTCAATTACTCGCGACCATACCGAGCGAGGAAGCCTTCACGAAATGGAACGTTTCCAATGACGCTGCTTCGGAGATTGTGACGCTCTACAGGCACAATCCGTCTGTTCTCTGAATCACTGTTTTTCAAGGCTCGAATTCTTGGGGCTCTCAAAACATTGCTTACTTTTTCGGGCCATGTCCATTTCTGGTACACCGGAGTGGGGAGATACAGGTTCTCGCCGGCATCTAATGTCTAATGATGAAGACAGGTCGATATACATATAATATGGTATCTACGTATTCCGCATCTGGGCGCCAGATACATATTGCTCCAGCCTTAGGGTGCTGCCATTATGGCTTAGCAATTGCAACAGCAAGATCCAATCCACGCACTGTTTCTTGCTTGGTCGTGCTCTATGCTCTCGGGCTCAAATATCCTATTGCTTGCTCCCCTGCTGCTTCCCGTCTCTTTGCTCCACTCTTTCTTTTCGCATCCAACATCCTTCTGAGCAGATCGCTAGCCGAGAATGAAGATAGAAATGGGACTACGGATAGTCAGGTTGCTAAGGCTCGTAACGGATCTGGATCTGGATCTGGATCTAGATGATCGACAGGGACAGCGATCGCCAAGACTGGGGCACAGCTCGACAGCTCTGGCGTCATGGATCAACAATGTAGATGTCTTTTACAAGTTGTTGTAGGACTCACTCGCACGAGACATCACAACTGTCCCAATTGGAGTACCAGGTTCAATCCACGACAGGCTTTCGTCATGGCCTCTTACATCGCGTCAATCCCCCCTCTGGCCGATTTCTTTCCTCCGACTCCACCGGCCTACAACCTCTTGTTCACGGGATTCAAAGCCATTCTTCCGGTATTTCCCTGTCATGAGCCCCTTTCTCTTCGTTCTGAGCCGTAGTCTGATCCTCTGACACCGCCTTAGTGCTTTCTCCTACAATGGATCCCCCAGATAAGTCGTCTACAGGCCATGGGCCGCACCTCCTCCCCGGACTCGCGCCTCAACCTCCCCGGTCGCTATGCCTGGGCTCTCGCCGAAAGTGTTGGCCCTCTCAACATGCTCTTCATCATCTACACTCTCCCCTCCCAGCTTTTACCTCCACCCGCATCCTCCGCCGCCCTCCTCGGCACCGGCATGCCCTTCTTCTACCACGAACTCCTCGCCCTCCTCTACCTAATCCACTACCTCAACCGCGCAATCATCACCCCCCTCTTCCTCGCGCCCAGCATGTCCCCCATTGCCGCCCCTGTCTCCCTCCTAATGGCAACCTTCCAATTCATCAACTCCAGCTGTCTCGCCTGCTGGCTCGTCTACGACGCCTCCACCTCCACCACTAAACCCCCACCGTCATCCCTCCTCACCCCCCTGATCACCAACCCCACCCCCCTCCTCCTAGCCCTGCCCCTCTTCACCCTCGG
>JAABUK010001923.1_pt1 | contig 38375 bp, 35 predicted proteins | sample 5559141 | NCBI WGS metagenome assembly JAABUK01 (sample SAMN10711869, study PRJNA513367) | rock metagenome | isolation source: Antarctica rocks | place: Antarctica: Victoria Land, Pudding Butte nord | collected 2016-01-03 | reverse complement strand
CGGAACATCTCCGCAGCGTCGGCAAGGAGGGGAAGACACCATGACGACCATCCTCGAAGACCTCCGCCGGGGGCGATGCCCGGCCCCCCTTGCGCCCTCGATCCGCGAGGTCTGCCTGATCGGTGACCCCTCGCGCCGATATATCCATATCGACCCCGGACCGGGCCCCCGGGGCCGGGAGCCCGCCGAGGCCCGACGGGCCCCGGCCGTCGACCGAAGGGCCGTCGCCGGCTGATCCCTCCCCCAACGAGGCCGCGTCCCGGGTCCGAACCCTCCGTCCTGTCCTGCCGGGTGGGCCAATGGCGACATCGATCCTGCATCGCGACCCGTCCGACCCGGTGCGCCGGGCTGCCGAGCTGGCCCAGCGGGGCCGGATGATCCTGGACGTGGCGACGGCCGACCTCGAGGCGGCCGAGGGGTCGCTCGGCCCGACTCACCCGACGGCCTGGCACTTCCGCCAGGCTTTGGCCGACGCCCGTCGGTCGTGGGACCGCCTCCGCGCCCAGTTCGGCGGCGCGGCCCTGGAGAAGGCCCTGGCCCAGCCTCCGGTCGCCGTCCTGACCCTGGGCGGCGACGACGGCCAGTTGCCGGACTTCGTCCTGATCCCGATCTCCGGCCGGACCTTTCGCGCCGAGCGGGTCACCGGGACCGAGCTGGCGCCCGTCCAGTGGCGGCTGACCCGGCTCGCCCCGCCGCTGGAGCACGGGCCGTATTATGCCTGCCGGCTCCGCGACGGCTCGACCCAGTGCGACTGCGCCGAGTGGGCCTACCGCGAGGACTCCCCGACGGCCCCCGACGTCTGCAAGCACCTGGCCGCCCTCTCGGCCCTGGGCTGGATCTGACCGCCGGCCCTTGACCGCCCCCCGATATTGCCCGATGCTCGATCGGGCCGCCCCGGCCGGGCGGCCCCCGACGCCCCGGAGACCCTCCCATGGACCGCGACCCGGTCGAATCCCGCCTGATCCGCTCGATCGGCTACGACCCCGCCTCCTGCATCCTCGAGGTCGAGCTGGCCGAGGCCGGCCGCGTCTACCGCTATTATGACGTGCCCTACTCGCTCTTCGAGGAGCTGATGGCCGCCGAGTCCAAGGGAAACTACTTCAACGAGTCCATCCGCGACGTGTACGCCTTCCAGGAGGACCGGCCCGGCATCGAGGACGGCTGACGGTCCATGGATGACGATCGGCCGGTCGCCCATCATCCATGGGCCAGGAATCCCTGCTCCTGTTGAGGAAAGGCCCCGGATCGGCGACAATCGGCCGATGTCGGCGACCATCCCACGCCGGATCGACCGGAGCCCCGTCCAGGTGAGCCGATGGATTGGTCGTCCCCCTTCGACGCCGCCTCGCCCTATGCCGTGTTCCTCGACCGATTCGCATCCCCGGCGCATCGGGCCCGGTGGGACGCGATGCACGGGCGGATCGCGCTCGGGCCGGACCAGGCAACGCTCCTGGGCGGGTTCGCCCGCCGGATGCCGGTCCTGGTCCTGGCCGGCGCCTGGTGCGGCGATTGCGTGAACCAGTGCACGATCTTCGATCATTTCGCGAATGCCTCGCCGGCGATCGACCTCCGGTTCCTCGACCGCGACGCCCTCCCCGAGGTCGCCGACGCCCTGGAGATCAACGGCGGCCATCGCGTGCCGGTCGCCTTGTTCCTGAGCGAGGACTTCCGGGAGGTCTCCCGATACGGCGAGCGGACCCTCTCGACCTATCGCCGCCTGGCCGCCGATCAGCTCGGCGCCGCCTGCCCGACCGGCCTCGTGCCGCCCGCCGACGACGCCACCCGAATCGTCATCTCCGAATGGCTCGCCGAGTTCGAGCGGGCCCAGCTCGTCCTCCGGCTCTCCCCCCGGCTCCGGTCCCGATACGGCGATTGATGTCGTCGCCACGCGCCTGGGCCCGATCGGCCCATGCCCGATACCCCACGCCCGTTCTCCGTTCCGAGCACTAGGAAATCGCCGATGATCGAGGAGTGGGTGGCTGATGCGGCGGGGGTCTTCGGAGAGGCCGTCGAGCCGCTCCTGCTCGACCTCGGAAAGCTCGTGCCAGGGTTGTTCCATGCCGTCGCGGATCGCATCCGCTTCCGGTGAGAGGCTATCCGGGAATGAAAACGAGGAATGGCAAATGGTTTACGGCTGATAAATGGTCTTGGATCCGAACCGTAGACCCCGGAATTCGCCGGGCGTCTTGCACTTATCAACCATCACCGATATGGCATAACCCATTGCCCCGACCGGAAATCGTTCCCGGATAGCCTCTGAGTTGGGTCGGCGTACGCGGGACACCTTTGCGAGCTTGAGGAAGACGTGCCGACGGTTGGGAGTCAACTTCTGGGAGTATCTTCAAGATCGCGTGCGCGGCCTGGGTCAGATCCCACGGCTGGCGGACCGGATCTGCCAGAAAGCGGCGGAGGCCACAGCCAGGAAAGTCCCAGCCGCGATGCCGCCTGGCCCGGACGGATGCGGGGTGGTTTGAACGCCGGGTCGTGTGTTCGACGCCGGGTCTTCGCGCTACCATCGCACGCTGAACAATCTGGAGGCACCTCTGTCCGGAGTTATTGAGAAGTGACAAGATTCCGCCATAAACCGTGAATTACGGGATACTTGCGTTATACTGGGTTCGTTATTCCGGACGGGCCCCGTTCCGGGGCGGGTCAGATCCGCTTGAGGATCACGGCAGTCAGGTCGTCGGGCTGGGGGGTCCCGCCGGTGAAGGCGAGGAGGTCGGCGTGGATCGCGGCGATCAGCCCGGGGCCGGGGAGGTCGCGGTGGCGGCCCAGGGCCTCGCCGAGTCGGGTGTTGCCGAACTGGCGGTTGGCGACATCGGCCCACTCGCCCATCCCGTCGGTGAAGATCCCCAGGACGTCGCCGGGTTCGAGGACGGTCTCGCCGGCCTCGTCCCGGGTCAGCTCGGGGGCCACTCCCAGCGGGCAGCCGTGCGGGGGGAGCTCCTCGACTTTCCCGGAGGACCGGCGATGGAGCAGGACCGGGCCATGGCCGGCGGAGACGAAGCGGAGCCGGCCGGTCCCCGGTTCGAGCAGGGCGAAGAAGAGGGTGATGAACCGATCCTCGGGCAGGTCCTCGGATATCAGGCGGTCGACCACCTCGACGAGCCGGGCGGGGTCTCGGGCCTGGGCGAGCGTGGCCCGGACCAGGGCCCGGCACTCGGCGACCAGCAGCGCCGGGCCGATCCCGTGGCCGGCGACATCGGCCACGGTCAGGGCCAGGGTCCCGTCGTCGAGCCGTTGGAGGTCGAAGAAATCGCCGCCGGTCTGGTCGGCCGGGAGGTTCCAGCCGGCCAGGTCGTAGCCCTCGACCCGGGGCGGCTTGCGGGGCATCAGCCCTTGCTGGATCCGACGGGCGACGTCGAGGTCGCGGCCGAGCTGGCGACGCTCCTCGGCCTGGTCCAGCAGGAGCTGGCGCTGGATCGCCACGCCAACCTGGACGCCCAGGGCGGCGGCGACGGCCTCGTCCCGGGCGTCGAAGATCCCGCCGTGCTTGTTCAGGGCCATCAGGACCCCGACCGGCCGGTCATCCCACCCCCGGATCGGGATCGACAGCAGGCTCCTGGTCCGGTATCCGGTCCGGCGGTCGACCTCGGGGTTGAATCGGGGATCCAGGTGGGCGTCGGCCAGCCGGATCGCGACCCCTTCGCGGAGCGCCGCACCGGCGACGCCCCGGTCGGCGGGGAACCGGAGGTTCTTCTCGCCGGTGACGGCCCGGCCGACCAGCTCGTTGGCCCGCTCGTCCAGGACGAAGACCCCCGCGCGGTCGCAGTCGAGCACGCGGAGGACCGACGCCTCGATGATCTCCAGGAGCGGTTGGAGTTCGGGCGAGGCGGCCAGGAGCCGGGCGACGTCGAGGACCTCCAGGAGGTCGGCCACGCTCGGCCCGACCGGCCCGTCTCCGGCCTGGTCAATCCCCGGACCGTCCATCGCGTCGCCCCCCTCGGTCGCCCCTGTCGCGGACATCTCCGTCCGGGCCGGTCCGATTCGGGTCCGAGTATGGCACGATCCGGCCATCGACACAACCGCCCGGCCGGATCGCGGGCGGGTGGGCGGATGGCGGTCGACGGGTGCGTCGCGATGGCGGAGAATGGCGGATCCGGACCGGATTCTTCGGCCCGACACCCGAGGACCCGCCATGGCCGCCGCCAAGATCCCGCCCGGGCCGAAGGGCCGGTTCCCGCTCGGCCACACCCTCGAGTACATGCGGGACCCGCTCGGGTTCATGGCCCGATGCGCCCGGGATCATGGCGACGTGGTCCGGCTCCGGCTGGGGTTCTCGACCTACTTCGTCCTGTTCCACCCCGACCTGGTCGAGGTGGCACTCCGCTCGCACGCCTCCGGGGTGATCAAGGACAAGCTCACCCGGATGCTCACGCCGGTCGTCGGCCAGGGCCTGCTGACCAGCGAAGGGGCCTTCTGGCGGCGCCAGCGGAAGCTGGCGATGCCCGCCTTCCAGCGCGGGGCGATCGACCGATATGGGTCCGTCATGGTCGAGCACGCGACCCGGCTCCGCGACGCCTGGCGCGACGGCCAGTCGCGCGACGTCCACGAGGACATGATGGAGCTCACCCTCGGGATCGTCGCCAAGACCCTGTTCGACGCCGAGGTCGGGCCCGAGTCGCGCGACGTCGCCGAGGCGGTCGAGGTGATGACGGATTACTACCTCAACCCGATGAAGTTCTTCAAGGCCCGCGAGTGGCTGCCGACCCGCGAGAACCGCCGGTTCCGGGCGGCCGTCCGCCGGCTCGACGAGATCCTCTACGGGATCATCCGCCGACGTCGGGCGTCCGGCGACGACCCGGGCGACCTCCTGTCGCACCTGCTCGCCGCGCAGGACGAGGAGGGGGCCGGGATGACCGACAGGCAGCTCCGGGACGAGTGCGTGACCCTTTACCTGGCCGGCCACGAGACCACGGCCCTGGTCCTGACCTTCGCCTTCCTGCTCCTGGCCCGCCATCCCGAGGAGGGTGATCGGCTGGCGGCCGAACTCGACGAGGTCCTGGGCGACCGTCCTCCGACCCCGGCCGACGTCCCCCGGCTCCGCCGGGCCGAGTGGATCATCCGCGAGTCGATGCGGCTCTACCCGCCCGCCTGGGGGATCGGCCGCGAGGCGGTGGAGGACTTCGAGGTCGGCGGCTACCCCGTCAAGAAGGGGACGCAGCTCCTGATCTCGCAATGGGTCATGCACCGCGACCCCCGATGGTTCGACGACCCCGAGGCCTTCCGCCCCGATCGGTGGGACAACGACCTCGCCCGGAGGCTCCCGAAGGGGGCCTACATCCCGTTCGGCGACGGGCCCCGGGTCTGCATCGGCAACCACTTTGCCATGATGGAAGGGATCCTCCTGCTCGCCACCCTGGCCCGGCACCACCGGCTGGAACTCGCCCCCGGCCAGGAGTTGAAACTGGCCCCCTCGATCACGCTCCGACCCCGATCCGGGACGAGGATGATCGTCCGGGATCGGCAAGGGAGGGCACCCCGGTCCGCCGGTCCTTCGGGCCCGGACACCTTCCGGACCCCCGGGTGATGATCCCGATGACGAGAGGATCCCGGGCGATCACTCGACCCTCGCCACGATCCGCCCCAGGTCCACCAGGTCGCCGCCCGTCGCGAAGAACGACGGCACGGCGGATTCCAGGCCCTCCCCCGCCCCGGCCTCGATCGAGAGGATGCGGGGCTGACCCACCTTGATCCGATCGGCCGGCGATCTCCGGCTGAGCTTCGTCGCCGGCGGGCGACCCGAACTCCGGCACGTGATCGTTTGATCAGAAGGTCAAAGGCGTGGTACGTATCAGCGGCCAGGAATCCTGGTGTCCCGAGTGAGAAATCTGCAAAATCACCTTGCGCGACCGACTTCCTCATCATAGATTCTCGTAATGAAGACACATGACGAGCAAAGGTGGTCGTCCCAAAGCCCTGCTTACCTTGAGCGATGACGAGCGATTGAAGCTCGACACCTGGGCCGCTCGCCCCAGGAGCACCCGACGCCTCGCCCTGCGTGCCAGGATCATTCTGGACTGGGCCGTTGGGCCGTTGTGAGGTTATTAAATCCCCTATCCCCGGGGCGTGCCCGCCGGATAGAATCTCGTTCTCGCCGCGACGCGATCCTGGAGAATGTCCCCCGATGGCGAGGGTCTCCGGCCATCCGACCTCGGCCTCCCCGGGCCAGAAGCAAATGACGCACACGGTCCAGTGTCCCCATTGCGGAGTCGTGCTCAACGTCCCGGCCGAGGCCGCAGGGCGGCGCCTGAAGTGCCCGAAGTGCGAGACCAAGTTCCCCGCCCCGGCGACGTTCGGCCCGGGCGATTCGGCGATCGCCGGGCCGAGCCCGGCCTCGTCGCTGTTCCCGGCGCGGGGCAATCCGGGCAGCGGCGGGAGGATCGAGCTGCCCACGTCCCCCGCGTCGCTCCGCGAGACGTTCGACCTGCCGCTGCTCGCCGAGGCCACGCCCGGGGCGTCCCGACCGCCGCCGTCCACGTCGCCGGTGGCCGACGCGCTGGCCCTGTTCCAGGACGAGCCGAAGTCGGCCCGGCGGCCCCGAGGAGCGGAGGCCCGGGCCCAGGCCCGGCGGTGTCCGACCTGCGGGAACGTGGTCCCGATCGGGATGTCGCTCTGCTCGAAGTGCGGGCTCGACCTCGACACCGGCAGGCGCGTCGCGTCGATGGAGATCTTCGAGGAGGCCCCGGCACCGAGTCGCCCGGAATCGCCCTCGATGGGCATCTTCTTCGTCGGCGGCCTGTGCGCCGTGGGCAACTTGCTGCTGGCGGTCGTCTCCCTGGTCGCCTGGTACAACGGCCATGAAGGGATGCAATTCCTCCTGGTCGTCTGGCTGTTCGGGATCTATGCCGCCGTGCAATTCCTCCGCCGCCGGTCGATCCGCCCCCTTTTCGTGGCCCTCAGCCTGGCGGTCGGCATCGGGGTGGTCCTGCTGATCGCCTTGCCGATCATCTACGCCAACATGCCGACCGATTCCGGCCCGATCGTCGACAACCCCGGGGTCCGGGTGGCCGATCCCGCCGCCCCGGACCTCCGGCCGATCACCGTCGACATGAACAAGATCGGCCTGGGGGTGGCCTCGCTCCTGGCCTACGCGGCGGTCTCCGTCTATCTGAACAGCCCGGCGATGCGGCGGCATTTCCGGCATTGAACCCCGGCCCGAACGACGCAGGGGCGAGCCACGGCATGCCGGATCGTCGCCGCGGGCCCGGCAGCCGCCCCGCGTCCCGCTCAGGCCGTCGCCGCGTCGAGCGGGCTCCGCCAGATCGGTCGGAGCGGGAACAGGATCCGGGCGGCTTCCAGGGCGGTGCCGGTGGATGACTCGACCCCGTCCTCCTCGACGGCGCGGTCGACGTCGGTATGGCCCATCAGGAGGCGGACCAGGGCGGAGGGCGAGAGGGTCAGGTGCCGCCGGCTCAATTTGTCGGGCTCGAACCGCGAGCGGTCGCCGTCGACGTGGAGCAGCCATCGGCGGTCGCCCACGGTGAGGCCCAGCTCCATCGGCGTCGACACGCCGGCGGCGGCCGCCCGCCCGGCGAGCTCGGGCAGGGCCGAGGCCAGGAACTTCTCCAGGCCGGGGATGTGGTACATCGAGGTCGTCCCCTCCCAGTCCTCCTGGTCGACGACCTTGCCCGACGCCTGGACGATCGCCTCGATCACCGGATGGTCGGCCGGCGCGTGGGCGATCACCTGCGGGTAGGCCCGCTCCAGGGCCTCGGCGCGGACCCGCCCGAGCAGGGCCTTCAGGGCCTGGGGGTGCGCCGGGTCGGTGGCGATCTCAAGGATCCGATGGTCCTTGACGAACGCGTAGCCGCGGACCGTCTCGCCCTGGCAGGCGACCCAGATCACGTGGGCGTATCGGCGGCCGATCATCCACCGCCAGTAGTCCTCGGAGCGGACCACGGTGCCGGTGTTGTGGGCATACTGGCGCTCGTAGAGGGCCATCAGGTCGTTCAGCTCGACCTGCCGCCAGGGCCGGACGTGCCAGAATCCGCCCCGCCCGTCGACCACGCCGTCGACGGCCTGGGGCAGGTTCCGGCTCAGGGTCTGGGCCAGGCAGTGCCGGCCGCAGACCCCCCACCCCAGCGGCCGGTAGAACTGGGGCATCCCGGTGGTCATCGCCTGGAGCGCCACGCCGGTCTCGCGGGCCCGGCCGTCGGCCAGCCGCATCAGGTTCTGCGCGAAGCCGAGCCCCCGATACTCGGGCAAGGTCCCCACCCACATCACCCCGTTCATGGCCATCGTGGTCGACCCGAACCGGATTGTCCGCTCGGTCAGGTGGACGTGGCAGACGACCCGCCCTTCGACCTTGACCAGGAGCCGCTGCTCGGGCTTGTAGGCCGGGTCGCTCAGGGCGCCCAGGTACGAGTCGCGGTCGGGCCCCTGGAAGACGTGCAGCAGGGTCTGATAGACCGCCTCGTGATCCGCCTCGGTCCCGAGGCAGAACTCCACGGAGCCGCGACGATAGGGCAGCCGCACGACCGGCTCGTTCACTTTCATCGATGGATTACCTTCGGGGCGAACCGCGACCGGTTCGGTTCGGTGACGGCGCCGCTTCGGGACGTCCGGCCCCGGCCGATTTCCACCCTCATTGTAGGGGGTCGGACGGCCCGATGCCGCAATCTTGAGTCGCGAAATCGCCCGATTTTTCCCGGCGACCTATCAGCGGCCCGCCGCCCGGGACAGGGCCCCCTCCATCGCCTCGCGGAGCCGGGCCGCGCCGTGGAGCGGGAAGGCGTATTCGCGCGACCGGGCGACGCCATTCCGCTTCAGGCCGGCCCGGAGCCGGTCACGCTCGGCGAGCAGGGCCGATCGGGCGTCGACGGTCCAGGGGGCGAGTTCCCGGTTGGCCTGCCGGATCGCCCGGAGCCGGTCCACCCGCTGGCGATGGGTCGCGACCTCCCCTTCGATCGCCGCCCACTTGCCCTCGACCGAGGGCCGGGCGGCGTCCGGCCTCGGCTCGGGCAGATGCCGGTCGGGGTTGAAGTCCAGGTCGCGGAGCGACCGCTCGACGGCCCGGAGCGCCTCCGGCGTCGCGGGGTCGGACTCCAGGCCGATCCAGAGCGTCATCGAGAGGGTCAGGAACGGGGGCGGCTCGATCCCGAAGAAGCCCCGGGCCAGCTCGTCCCCCAGCTCGTCATACTTCGCCCCGCCGATCCCGTGCACGAACACGTCGCCCAGCAGGTAGCGCGCGAAGAGCGTGGTCGTCAGGGCGCGGGTCCGGAGCCGGATCTTGCGGGCGGGAAGGCCCTGGAGCGCCTCGACGGCGCAGCAGGCGTCGCGATCGGCCCCGAGGGGGATCTCCAGGAATGGCGCATCCTCGCCGCCGATCCGGAGGTCCATCGTCCTCGGGTGCATCCGGACCATCAGCGGCCGGCGCCGGGGGGCGTCGGCCCTCCAGGCCCAGAATGGGGCCTCCAGCCACTCCCCCTGCCGGCCCAGGGCCGGGACCGGGTGGTGCGTGCTCCGGATCCCGTAGGCCGCCCGGTACCGCGCCAGCGATGCATTGTGGACCGCCTGGAACCGCGGGAGGTGGGCGAGCAAATGCGAGGCGAACCAGAGGAACGCCTCCGACTCGCACGCGGCGCCGATCGGGACCTCGACGTTCCGGGCGCCCCAACCGGCCTCGACCTCGCGGCGGGCCAGCGCGAACCGGAGGCCGACACGGTCGGTGTCGCCGGCCCGTCGGAGGACCCGGGGCCAGAAGTCGTCGAGCAGCGGGTTGGCGACCGTGCCGCCCAGGGTCGACCGGGCCCGGGCGCCGAAAGTCGCGAAGAGGTCGCCATCGCGGACCGTCTGATCCTCGTAGGGGACCTCGCCCGCCCACGAGTCGAAGGCGATCGCGGAGGCCCGGAGGCCGTCGCCTTCGGGGTGCGGCACGCGGACCGTCGGGCCCTTGGGGATGTCGTTGTCGACGATCAGGTTCAGGCCGACGCCACCCTCGGCCTCCGCCAGGCCGGCGACGGCGAAGTTCTTGACCCAGACGCCGGGATGGAACAGTTCCGGCTGGTGTCCCGTGACGAAGAGCCGGCCCGGACGCGCCGGGAGGTCGGGCCAGTCAAGCCCGAACGCGTCGTGATACCGCCTGGCCAGAGCCATGATCTGGGCTCGGGCCATGGCCCGGAGCCGGCCGGCCCGTCGCCCCTGGAAATCGTGATCCCAGCGGCCCAGGCGGCCCGCGTTGGCCCGGGCCAGCTCGCCGATTCGATCGAGGGGGGGATCCGCCAGCGAGACGCCGTCGGAGGAAGGGGCTCGCAGGCGGTGGGGATGCATCAGGGACATCCCCCCGCCACCGTCAGGCCCGATCGATCGAGCGCCTCGCGGAACACCCGGCGATAGTGATCGAGCCGGTAAGCGGCATCGTCGAGGGCCCCCCCGAAGGCCCGCTCCTCGTCCAGGTAGATCAGGGGGACCGGCACCTCGACGACCGTCATCCCGTGCCGGGCCGCCTGGACCCAGATCTGGAGCGGCATCGCATAGCCGAAGTCGGTCACGTCGAACTGCGCCAGGGCCCGGGTCCGATAGGCCTTGAAGCCGCAGAAGGCGTCCGTCAGTTTCAGATCCAGGCAATCGTTGAGCCAGCGAGTCACCTCGATGTTGATCCGCCGCCGCTCGACCGGCGGGACCTGCGCGGGGTCGAACACCCGAAGATAGCGGCTTCCCGACACGATATCGGCCCGGTCGAGCCCGGCGGCAATCTCGGGGATCCGGCGCGGCTCATGCTGGCCGTCGCAATCGATGGTCACCAGGCCGTCGAAGCCGTTGGCGATCGTGTGGCGGAAGGCGCTGTCGAGCCCGGCACCGTAACCCCGGTTCTGCTCGTGGCGGACCACCCGGACCGTCGGGAACGACCGGAGCAGGTCGGGCGTCCGGTCGGTCGAGCCGTCGTCGACCACCAGGATGTCGTCGGCGAAGCGGAGGACCTCCGCGAGCACCTCTTCCAGGTGGGCTTCCTCGTTATAGACCGGGATCGCGGTCAGGATGCGCATGAACAGCCCCGAGGCGTGGATCTGGCGGACTTTCGCGGCGAAAAAGGCGTCCGATTCGCCCGACTTGCAAAAAACAGACCTCCGCATTCTAGGTCGGGGGGAAGGGAAGTCAACGAATCGGCCGTCGTCCGAACCGGATCCGCTCCGCACCCCGGATTGCGACGATTCACGCGTCGGAGATCGCCGGGAACGCGCAGATCCCGGGCCTGTCGGCCCGCATGGAGCCGACGGCCTCGTGGGGCGTTTTCGTTCCGAGAAGGCCCCCCCTATCGGCCGCGATGGCCGGCAGGAGAATGGCTTCATGGACGTTACCGGAGGCCGGCCGGATGGTCCTGCGTGTCGCGGAACCGCCCCGAGCTCGAATCGGGATCGGGTCAAATCGAAATGGGGTCACGCCGGCCCGGACCTCTCAGCGAGGCTGCTCCGAGACGTTCCGGATCGACCGCCGGATGAACCCGACGACGGCCCCGCCGCTCACCATCCCGAGCAGGTAGACCCCCACGATCAGCAGCGGTAGGGGCAGGCTCCGGCTCCCTCCGGGATAATTGATCGTGGTGACGACGTTATTCTGGAGGGCGAAGACGGCGATCGCCGCCAGGAAGACGATCAGGATCAGGGCCTGCAGGAATCTCATGGGTTCCTCGCTCCCGGGGCGTGCCCGGGCGACCTGGAGTGGGTGGGATCGTCGGAAGTCGGCCGGGCGAAGCTCGGGTAATCGGCGCGGTGGATCCGCGGGAATGCGTCGTCGAGATGGCCGCAGACGAGGTCGCGTCGTCCGATCATCGGTCGCGTCCGTCGGCCGCAAGGTCATCCCGGGGACAGTCTACCCGCGCGGGGCGCCCGTGAAGAGTCCAGGTCGAGGAAGGATCCGGCTCAGCCCGGGGACGAGGGCGTGGGGAGTATCAGCCCGGCGTCCGGGGCCCCGCGCCGGGCGACGGCGGACGTCGGCGACCGGGCCGGCCAGGCCAGGAGCAGGCAGAGGAGCAACTGCGAGGCCGATCGGAGCGCCAGGTCGGCCGGCCCGGCCACCCGCCCGGCCATCAGGACGACCAGGGCGGCGGCGGTCGCCGCCCCGATCGGGGCCCAGGCGAGCCAGGGCCTCGACCGCGTGGCCGACCCCAGGGCCCGGGCACCGGCCGGGACCAGGGCCGACCCGGCGAAGCTCAGGATCAGCACCGCCAGCGCGTCGACCAGGTACGAGCCCGGCCCCACCACCGGCCCGAGCACGGCGAACGCCGCCGCCCGGAGCGCATAGTGGAGCGGGACCACGGCGAAGCTCCTCACCCCGCCCAGCGACATCAGGGCGATCGGGGCCGCGATCGACTTGACGCCTCCGAGCCCCACGAACAAGGCCAGGCAGAAGCCCACCGCGGCCAGGCTCGCCGTGAAGTAGGCCAGCGACATGTTCCCCCATCGGAAGAAAATGGCCCCGCGACCGACGAGGACCAGCGTCGACGCGGCGAGGAGCCCGGCGGCCCCGGCGAACACCAGGGCCGTCCGACCCCGATGGTCCTCCAGCCAGGGCCGGCGGAGGGCGGCGAGACGCCCCAGGGCGTAACCGAGGAACGGATAGGCCATCCACGGGCAGGGCGGATACGAGAAGCCCTCCAGGGCGTTGATCCCCAGGAGGAAGCCGACCACCCGGGCCCACGCCGCCTCGGGCAGCCGGGGCCGGATCGCCGGCCCGACGGCGAACCGGAGGACCACGAACGAGGCGAAGATCAGGACCGCCCAGACGCCGCCCCGGGGGGACCGCCGCAGGCCCCGGAGCAGGACCATGCTCAGCCCGATGAATCCCAAAAAATCCATCCCGATCGGCCGGCCGGGCCCCGCCCAGAGGAACGAGTCGGCCGCGAACAGGATGGCCACCTTGACCAGGAAGCCAAGGCCATCGTCGCGCCGGGCTCGCGTCGACTGGACCCCGCTCCCCAGCCCGGTCAGGAAGAAGAACAGGACCGGCGCGAAGCTGCCGACCAGCCCAAAGGCGTCGACCAAACCCGAGTCGGATCGGCCCTCGACCGCGACGTGATTCGCGATCATCATCGCGGCGGCCACCCCGCGGAGTCCGTCCAGTTCCGGCCAGTATCGGGAGCTGCGGCTGTCCTGCATCAGGGTCCCGTGGACTGGTGCGGAGGTCGGCGGGCGTAACCGCCCGAGAGCGTATCTGGGACGTATTTCAATCCGCAGTGACACGGGGTTCAAGACAGATTCGCCAAAATGAGCCGTCGACGCCGCGGCGACGGCCGGCCCCGGGGATGACGGCGCCGGTCGGCGGTCGGTTCAGTCGTCGAGCGGGAACATGGGGCGGCGGATCTGGCGGAAGGGGAATCGGGCCGGGTCGATCGCCGTCAGACCGGGCGTGTCGACCTCGATGACCCGGCCGGCGATCGGGGCATAGGCCGCCTTGTAGGCGACGGCCGACTTGACGACCAGGATCGATTGTGCGGCGGGGTCGATCCCCAGGCTCGTGAGCTGGCCGAGGCTGAATGGCGGGGTCCGCAGGGAGTTGAGCACCAGCAGGTTCGGGCCCTCGACCTCGATCACGGCCGTCGGCCCCTGGTCGTTGAGCCGTCGGCCGCCGTGCCGGGGATGGTCCTCGACCCAGGCCCCGTCGTGGAGCGAGCGGACCACGCCGCGCACGGGGATGGGGTCGCCGTGGGACCGGTCGACGCGCCCGCCGACCGCCTGTTCGAAGTGGCCTCCGGGGCCCGCTCGGTGGGCGGCCCGGGCCCCGTCCGGGTCATGGAGGACGACCACGGCCCCCCGGGCCCCCCGCCGGAGCAACTCCGCCAGCAGGACCGTGCCGTCGCCCGCCGAGCCCCCGCCGACGTTATCGCCCAGGTCGACCAGGACAACCGGCCGGCGGTCGGACGCCATCGCCAGGCGGACCGCCTCTTCCGGGCCGGGGCAGGCGACGAACAGGTCGCGGCGGGCCTCCCACATCAGCCCGGCCAGCTCGTCGGCGACGGCCTGCGCGGCGGCCGGGTCGGCGTCGGCCACGGCGATCACGGCCGGGCCCATATCGGGGACGTCGGCGTAGGGGAAGCCGGCCATCAAGCTGACCGAGAGCAGGCCCGGCCGCCGCTCGGCCTCGCGGGCCCGGGCCATCAGCGACCGGATCGGCTCCCGGCCCGTCTCCTGGCCGAGCAAGTTCAGGATCATCGGTGGCCTGGCCAGCGCGACGACCGGGCGGATCTCGCCGAGGACGGCCCGGGCCATCAGCCCGGCGGCTTCGAGGCCGCGCTCGCGCTGGTCGATGTGGGGATACGTCCGGTAGCCGACGAGGGCGTCGGCGTGCTCGGCCATGGCCGGCGAGACGTTGGCGTGGTAGTCCAGGGTCGCCACGATCGGCAGGCCCCAGCCCAACTCGGCGCGGAGGGCCCGGAGGACCTCGCCGTCGGCGTCCGGATGGCGCCGCGACACCATCGCCCCGTGGAGGGCCAGCAGGAGCCCGTCGACCGGGGCCCGGCGACACCCGTCGACGATCTCGCCGACGACCTCGTCGATCACGGCATCGTCGACCGGGCCGGCGGGCGTGGCCCAGGCCATCGCGGTCGGGACGAGGTCGTAGCCGAACCGATCGGCGCCGGCGATGAATCCCCCCATCTCGTGGTGGGCGTCGCGCCAGACGGGCAGCAGGCCATCGCCGCGCGTGAGGCTCCCCTCCTCGAACCGGCGCCGATCGGTCGGGATCGGCGCGAAGGTGTTCGACTCGTGCATGATGCCGCCGACGGCGATCCGCATGGCCGGGCCTCCTTTGCGGGCGATCCTCGCCCGGGATCGCCGCCCGGCGGCCGTCGGGCCGACCGCCGGGCGGCGATGATCGGGGATTGTCGCGGCCGTGGATCAGCCGAAGAGGCGCGTCACGGCCTCGGCCTTGACCAGCTCCCGGGGCTGGTTCAGGTGGTTGTAGACGATCGTGGCCGGGTCGATCCCGAAGCTGTGGTAGATCGTTGCCAGCAGCTCGCCCGGGTGGACGGGGTTGTCCACCGGCGCCGAGCCGGTCTTGTCGGACTTGCCGTAGACCTGGCCCCGGGCGATCCCGGCGCCGGCCAGGACGGCGGTGTAGCAATACGGCCAGTGGTCGCGGCCGTCGGCACTGTTGCCGTTGCCCGAGGTGCTGACGCCCTTCTGCGGGCTCCGGCCGAACTCGCCGACGGCGACCACCAGGGTCTCGGCGAGCATCCCGCGGCGGTCCAGGTCGATCAGGAGCCCGGAAAGCCCCTGGTCGAGCATCGGGCCGGAGCGGTCGCGCATCCGGTCGGTCAGGGCGGTGTGGTGGTCCCACGAGTGGTTGTCGGAGTTGGCCACCTTGGGCCAGATCACCTCGACCACCCGCGTGCCCGCCTCGACCAGCCGGCGGGCCAGCAGGCAGCTCTGGCCGAACGTGTTCCGGCCGTAAAGGTCGCGGGTGGCCGCGTCCTCGCGATCCAGGCTGAAGGCGTCGCGAGCCCGGCCCGAGACGACCAGGCTGAGGGCCCTCTGGTAGTAGTCGTTGAGGTTGTACTCGGAGACCGCCTGGTCGATCACCGGCATCCCGGCGTTGATCGCGTCGCGGAGCCGGGCCCGACGCTCGAGCCGGACAGCGAAGACCTCGGGCCGGAGCTGGAGGTCGTCGACCTTGATCCGGTCCAACTTGGTGAAGTCCATGTCATCGCCCTCGGGGAAGAGCTGGTACGGGTCGTACGCCTTCCCGAGGAAGCCGGCGGTCCCCCCCTTGCCGACGACGTTGGACTCCTGGAGCGGCCGGGGGAGCTGGACGAACGGGAGCATCGGCTGGGTCGGGGGCTTCAACCGGATGATGTTCGAGCCGAAGTTGGGGAAGTCCTTCGGGCTCGGCGGCTCGAGCTGCCCCGATGGGCTGACCTTGTCGGTGGTATAGCCGGTCATCATCTGGTAGATGGCGGCCGTGTGGTTGAACAGGCCGTTGGGCGTGTAGCTCATCGACCGGACGAAGGTGAACTTGTCGGTGATCCCCGCCAACCTGGGGAGGATTTCCGTGACCTTGGTGCCCGGCACCTTGGTGTCGATCGGCTTGAAGACGCTCCGGACGTTGTCCGGGACGCCGTCCTTGGGGTCCCAGAGGTCGATGTGGCTGGGCCCGCCCTGGAAGTACACCATGATGATGCTCTTGGCGCGGCCCCAGCCGGGCCGGCGTGCCGCGCCCGTCGCATCGGGCGCGGCGGCCGAGGCGTCCTTGAGCTGGAGCATCGAGCCGAGGCCCAGCCCCAGGAGCCCCGAGCCTCCCACCCGCAGGAGGTCGCGCCGGGTGTACCCCAGGTGCGGGTCGCAGAGGTCCTTGCCTGCCTGTCCGGGGACGATCAGCATCGCGATTCTCCCTTGCCTCGGGGGACGGTTCGACGCGGCGGACTCGGTTATTTCCCGCTCCCTGGCCCGATCCGAGATCTGAAATCTCAGATCTCAGATCCCGAGGCCAGGCGCCGGAATTGGTCGGGATGCGTCTCAATGGTTGAACAGGAACGACGGGCTGTTAATCAGGGCCCAGGCGACGTCCTGGGCTGCGGTCAGGCGGCGGACGGCCGACTGGCGGACGCTCATCTCGACGTCCTTGCGGAGCTGAGAGAGACGGGGGGAGACCGGCACCGGCTTGCCGGCATCGGCGACCCGGTCGCGGAGCTGCGGGATCATCGGGTCGGCGGGCGAGGGGGCCCGGCTCTTGTTGACGGCCTCAACCCGGCCCCGATACTCGGCGTCGACCGAGCGGAAGTAGCCCAGGAGGGTGTCGCGCTGGGCCTGGGTCCGCAGCTCCGGGGTGACGGCCAGGATCGACCGGTATTCCTCGGCCAGGCCGAGGCCGACCGGGGCCGCGACCCGGGTGACGGACAACCGGAACCGGCCCGCCAGGTAGGACGGCTGGAATTTGTGGTGGAGCTTGATCGTCAGGACCGTCCCGCCCTCGGCGCCGACCGGCTCCTTGACCTCGAAGGTCGCCCAGTGGGTGACCCCTGTCGCCGGCGAGACGGCCCAGCCTTTCGAGGCGTTGGGGCTGCCATCGACGGCGTTCTTGACCTCGAAGCTGGCCTGGCTGAAGTCGGCCAGGGCGTTCTGCAACATCACCGGTTTGGCCTGCTTGGGGTCGGCCTTCGGCGCGGCGGCGACCAGGAACTCGGTGAGCACGAAGTTGCCGTCGCCGGCCCGGCCCGGGCCTCGGGCCGGGTTCCGGGCGTCGGCGATCATCTCCAGGCGGACCCCGGTGATCCCGACCAGGTCGGTCTCGGCGACCACGGTGAGCACCGACTGGGCGTTGCTGCCCCCGACCACGACCGTCCCGTCGGCCTCGGCCGCGAGCGTGGTCCCGTCGGTGGCCGAGACCTCCCTGGGGGCCAGCGGGAGCCACCGGACGGCGGTCGACTGCTTCTTCTCCCACTCGTCGAGCTTCGCCCGGAGGGCGGGCTCGGACGCCTTGAGGTCGGCTTCGAGTTTGGCGGTCGCCGCGGCCCGCTGCTTCTCGGCCTCGGCGCGGCGGGGGGCGGCGTCTTTCTCGTAGGCGGCCAGCGCCGCCTGGGCCTCGGCCAGGGCCGACTCGCGGTCGCGTTCGAGCTGGGGTCGCTTCTGGGCGTATTCGGCCTCGGCCCGGCCCAGCTCCTCGGCCAGGGCCCGGTGGTCGGAGTCGATCGCCCCGACGTCGTTCCGGCAGGCCGCGACCTCGGCGGGGGTCGCGTGCCGGTTGAGGATCCGGACGAACAGCTCGTCGACCAGCTGGGAATCGTCGGCGAGCCGGCCGACCAGGCGGGTGATCTCGTTGGCGGGGTCGGAGATCGCATCGCCCAGGGTGGGGCCGCTGACCAGGGCCATCACCGGGCCGAGCTGCATCTCGCTGGACCGCTCGCACTCGCAGGCGCTCTCCCGGGCCGGTCGGCCGAACGTGGTCAGGAAGCCGCTGGGCAGCTCGACCCCCGAGTCGGGCAGGGCCGCCGCCCGGGTCCCCGGCGCCACGCCCGGGAACCTCGACGACGAGCCGGTCACGCGGTACACGCTGTCCAGCAGGACCTCGGCCGGGAGCCGCCGGGCCAGGGCGTGCGAGTAGTTCACCCGGTCGTCCTTGTTCCACTCGTTCGGGGCCACCGAGAGCTGGTAGGTCCGCGACGTGGCGATCAGCCGCATGACGTGCCGGACGTTGAACCCCGAGCCGATGAACTCGGCGGTCAGGTAGTCCAGGAGCTCGGGGTTGGTGGCCGGGTTCCCGGCCCGGATGTCGTCGATCGGCTCGATGATCCCGGCGCCGAACAGGTAGCCCCAGACCCGGTTGGCGTAGCTCCGGGCGAAATACGGGTTGTCGGCCGAGGTCAACCAGGCGGCGATCTCCTGGCGGCGGGTCGCCTTGTCGGGGGCCTTGGCGGTCGCCTGGAACGGGAACTTCGGCGCCGCGACCTGCCCGGTCCGCTCGTGCTTGACCTCGCCGTCCGTCTTGTCGAAGACGATCTCGAAGACGGGCTTGCCCGCCTCCACGGCCGTGGCGCCGATCTGACGGCCGCCCGAGGCCGGGTCGGCCTTCAGGCCCACCTGGGCGAAGAAGGCCGAGGTCTGGTAATACTGGTCCTGGGTCCAGCGCTCGAACGGGTGGTCGTGGCACTTGTTGCAGTTGAACCGGACGCCCAGGAACAGCTGCGTCGTGTTCTCCATCGTGGCCGCGGGGTCGCGGAGGATCTTGAAGTAGGACGCCGCGGGATTCTCCTTGTTCGACCCGCCGGCCGTCATCACCGAGCGGACGAACTGGTCATACGGGACGTTGGCCGCGACCTGCGCCCGGATCCAGGTGCGGAACGCCTGGGCGCCCTCGACCTCCAGGAACTTGCGGTTGACCTGGAGGAGGTCGGCCCACTTGTTCGTCCAGTAGTCGACGAACTCGGGGGTGCCGATCAGCTTGTCGACCACGGCCTCGCGGCGGGCCCGGTTCTCCTTGGGGTCGGCGAGGAAGGCCCGGACGTCGTCGGCGGTGGGGGGGAGGCCGGTGAGGTCGAGGTAGACCCGGCGGAGGAACTCCTCGTCGGTGCAGAGCCCGGACGGGGCGATCTTCATCCGCTTCCACTTGGCGGCGGCTAGCTCGTCAACCTTGTTGTAGGCCGGGGGCTGCTCCCAGACGAAGCCGGATCGGTCGCCCATCACGGTGAGGGTGGTGGCGGCATAGGCCCCCTCGTATCGGACCAGAATCGGCGCCTCGCCGCGGCGGACGGCCGTGAGCAGGCCCGATCGGTTGGCGGTGGCGACCTCGGTGTTGCCGCTGTCCAGGAACGCCTCGCCGGTCACGTCGCGGACCTCGCCGCCCGGGTAGGTGGCCAGGACCCGGACCTGCTGGCGGGCCCCGATCCGCTGGACGACCGGGTCGACCGGGAAGACCTCGATCTTCGCGACCTTGGCCGAGGACCGGTCGAGCCGGGCGCCGTCGGCGATCCACCGGCGAAGGACCGCGTAATTGGACTCGCCCGGCCGGACCACCTGGCCGCCCACGTGGGGGACGGCGCCGGTGGACTTCAGGAGCATCAGGCTGTCGTCGGGCGAGGCGAGGTTGACCCGGCGCGAGCCGTGGTCGTCGGTCAGGGCCCGGACGTCGAAGAGCGGGTCATAGCCCCGGAGGCTGAGCTTGAAGCCGTTCTTGCCCGCCTGGGCGCCGTGGCAGGTCCCCGAGTTGCAGCCGACCCTGGACAGGATCGGGGTGACGTCGCGGACGAAGTCGACGCTGACGTCGGCCTCCGCCCCCGCGACGGCGACGGGGACCTCGACCGACTTGCCCCCCAGGCTGATCCGGAGCGTCGTCTGGCCGTCGGCCTCGGGCAGGACCAGGCCGGAGCGGTCGACGGCCGCGATCGTCCCGTCGACCGCGTAGTCGGCCGCGCGGGTCACGTCCAGGGTCTCGCCCGATCCCAAGGTCCCGGTGACCACAACCTGCGCGTAAGCATACGGGGTGGTGAGCCGGATCGAGCCGGGCTGCACGGACAGGGCCGACAGGGTCGCGCCGGCGGGCAATGCCTCGGTCTCGACCGGCTCGGCCCGCCGGGGGGCGATGGCGTCGCCGTCGGCAACCGACGGCGCGGGCGGGCCGCCGATCGGCGCTGGGTTGAATTCCTTGACGACCTTGCCCGTCTCCGGGTCGATCAGGCGGACCATCCCGTCGGCCCCGGCGGCGGCGAGCCGCTTGCCGTCGGGCAGGAAGCTGACGGCGTAGATTGGTGTCTCGGTGGGCAGGCTCGACAGCCGCTTGACCGAGTCGCGCTGGGCCTTGTCCAGTTCGGCCCGCTCCTCGGGCGACCGGGAGGGCCCCTCCTTGGCGAGGATCTTCTTGATCGGCTCGGACGCGGTCGCCGCGTCGAAGGCGTAGCCGTAGATGTCGACCCGGCCCCGGGCGTCGAGGCTGCTCCCGGCGGCGAACCGCTTACCATCGGCGTCCATGGCGACGCTGAAGATCCGGCCCGGCATGGGCTCGAAGGCGGCGATCAGGTTGGCGTCGTCGCCGATCTTGCGGGGGGTCTCGCGGAAGATCCGGTAGACCTTGGGGATCCCGTCGGAGCCGCCGATGAGGATCTCGTCGCGGCGGGGGTGGCGGGACATCGAGGCCAGCCCCCCCTTGAGGGCGCCGGGGGTGATCGAGGTGATGTTGTCGACGAACCGCTGGGTGGCGACCTCGGTGAGCTTGGCCGTCATGTCGCGGCCGATCGAGACCAGGTTGGTCCCCTGCTTCGAGAACGCCGTGTCCAGGGCCCAGTCGTTGTGCGAGCCCATGAACAGGACCTGCTCGCCGGTCGCCGCGTCAACGGCCCGGACCGAGTTGTCGGCGGCGCCGAAGGCGACCAGCTTGCCGTCGGGCGACCAGCTCGCGCCATAGACGGTGTCGAAGGTGACCGGGACCGAGAGGTTGAGCTTCCGCTTCGCGACGTCCCAGACCTGGACCTCGCCCATCCGGCCGGGCTGGCCGCCGGTGACCGCCAGCCGGTCGCCGCCGGGAGAGAACCGGGCCGACTCGATCCGCTCGGAGAGCCCGACCAGGCGGGCGACCAGCTCGGAGCCGTCGGCCTTCCAGAGCAGGACCTCGTGGAACCCTCCGACGGCGATCAGCGAGCCGTCCGGCGAGGCGTCCATTGCGGTGACCACCGGCGGCCGGGAATAGACCGGCGGGCGGTCCTTGTCGAACCGGACCCGGGCGGCCTCGGGGGTGTCGTCGACCGCCCCCTGCGCGACCCACTTGCGGACGACCTCGACCTCGGCGGCGGCCAGGGCGGGCTTGTCCTTGGGCATCTCCGCCTTGCCCTTCTCGGGCGTGATCATCTCCAGGAGGTGGCTCCGATCGGGCTGGCTCGCCACCACGGCCGCCGACTTCGAGTCGCCGCCGGCCAGGAGCCGGGCGAAGCTGGTCATGACGTAGCCGCCGCCGGCCTTGGCGGGCTGGTGGCACCCCTGGCATTGGGCCTGGAAGATCGGCCGGACCTGCTTGTAGTAGCTGACCGCGCCGGAGGGGCCGGCCCCGGGTCCATCGGCGTCGGCGCGGGGCGAGGGGCAGGCCAGGCAAGCCAGGATCAGGGCCGATCCGACCCGAAAGCATCGACTCTCGATCGCGGGCATCTCGTGGGCTCCTGGGAGGGACCCGGACCGGGGTTCCGGGCGATCGCCGATGCGGCAAAGGGGGTTGTCGCGGCCCGGAGGGGCGGGCTGGCCGCGCCCGGGCGGGAGTCGGGACCGACGGCCGGCAGCCTGGGGTGTCGTCGGGCGGGCTTGTCACACAATTCTTGAACCCCATGGTAATGGACCGCCGACCCTCCTGGAAAGGGGCTGCCGGCCGGGCCGACCGCCGACCGCGTCGCGGGTCCCGGATCGCGGCCGGTGCCGGGGCTGGCCCTGGCACCTTCGGTCGGGGGCCCGTAAGATCCCAGCCGGGATCCCGCGAGCGGCCCGACCGCCGGCGGATCCGGGGAAAGGAGCGTCCGCGGTGGAGTCGTGGCTGAAACGCGGGGCGGACCGGGCGGATGACGCGGGGGCCGAGGCGGACGTCCGCCGGACGGTCGAGCGGATCCTGGACGACGTCGCCCGCCGAGGAGACGCGGCGGTCCGGGAGCATTCCGCCCGGCTCGACGGGTGGGACCGCGATGATTACCGGCTGACTCCGGGCGAGATCCAGGCTTGCCTGGCCCGGCTGAGTCGGCGCGACGTCGAGGACATCACGTTCGCCCAGGCGCAGGTGCGCCATTTCGCCCGGGTCCAGCGCGAGGCCCTGCGGGACGTGGAGGTCGAGACCCTCCCGGGTGTCGTCCTGGGCCACAAGAACATCCCGATCGGCTCGGCGGGCTGCTACGTGCCGGGCGGGGAATATCCGCTCCTGGCCTCGGCCCACATGTCGGTCGTCACCGCCAGGGTGGCGGGGGTCCCGAGGGTGGTCACCTGCGCCCCGCCGTATCGGGGGGCGCCCTCGGCCGCGATCGTCGCGGCGCAGCATCTCGCCGGCGCCGACGAGATATACTGCCTGGGCGGCGTCCAGGCGGTCGCCGCGATGGCCCTGGGGACGCGCACGATCGCCCCGGTCGACATCCTGGTGGGCCCCGGCAACCGGTTCGTGGCCGAGGCCAAGCGGCAGCTCTTCGGCCGGGTCGGGATCGACCTCCTCGCCGGCCCCACCGAGACCCTGGTGATCGCCGACGAGACCGTCGACGGCGAGCTCTGCGCGACCGACCTCCTCGGGCAGGCGGAGCACGGCCCCGACTCGCCGGCCATCCTCCTGACGACCTCGGAGCGGCTGGCACGCGACACGATGGCCGAGGTGGAACGGTTGCTGAAGATCCTCCCCACCGCCGCCGTCGCCCGCCGGGCGTGGGAAAGCCGGGGCGGCATCTGCGTGGCCGACAGCGAGGAGGAGATGGTCCGGATCGCCGACCGGATCGCCTCGGAGCACGTCCAGGTGATGACCCGCGACCCCGATTACTTCCTGCGGAACCTGCGCAATTACGGGGCCCTGTTCCTCGGCCCGAGGACCAACGTCGCCTATGGCGACAAGGTGATCGGCACCAACCACACGCTGCCGACCATGGGGGCCGCGCGGCACACGGGCGGGCTCTGGGTCGGCAAGTTCCTCAAGACCTGCACGTATCAGAGGATCCTGACCGACGAGGCGTCGGCGCTGGTGGGCGGCTACTGCTCGCGGCTCTGCGCCCTGGAAGGCTTCGCGGGACACGCCGAGCAGGCCAACATCCGCGTCCGCCGCTACGGGGGCCGCGACGTCCCCTACGGCGGCGCGGTCCCCGCGGACGGGGCCGGGCCCGGTTAACCTCGACCTGAATGACATCGGAAGGGAGTTGACGCCATGGCGGAACGAGGTCCTCGGCCCGAGACCCTGCAATTCAAGCCCGATGGCAGGGTCCCCAACAGTCGCCTCCCCGTCTTGATCTACCGGGCCGCCGTGGCGGCCGACCCGGGCGTCGACCTGGCCGACGCGATCGCTGCGACCTTCGGCCGCCACGACTGGCTGAACTGCTGGCGCGAGCTGGGCGTCTACGACTACCCCCATTTCCACTCCACGACCCACGAGGCCCTGGGGATGGCGCGCGGGCGGATCGCGCTCCGCCTGGGAGGGGCGGGCGGGACGATCCTGGAACTGACCGCCGGCGACGTCCTGGTGCTCCCGGCCGGGACGTCGCACACCCGGCTCGACAATTCCGGCGATTCCCAGATGGTCGGCGGCTATCCCGACGGCCGCGACTGGGACCTGATCCGCGACGACCAGGTGACTGAGGGCGAGGCCCGGGCCGCGATCAAGCTCATCGGGAGCTTGCCGATCCCGGCCCGCGACCCCGTCACGGGCGGGCCAATGACGCCCTGGCGCGCGGCCCCAAGGTCCTACGGGATCCCATTCTAGACCTGAACCAAGCGTCACCCCGGGCTCTTTAAGGCTATCCGGAATCAAAAATGGCAAATGGGCAATGGGTTACGTCAGAAAGGAATTCCCGGATGCGTTGACGGCGTCTGGAGTTTACCCGAGGATCGCCCATCCATCAACCATCGCTCATTTGACATAACCCATTGCAATTCAAGGGAAAGATTCCCGGATAGCCTCTTTGAGCCGCTGAAACTCGAAACCCCTGGTTTTGGCGGATAATCGAGATACTTCACACCCCTCGAGGAGGGGCAGATGAGGCTGTTCGAGTCGAAGGGCAGGTCGTCGGTCCGGATGCCACATCGATTCGAGATCACATCCGTCAGGTCGCCTCCCTTGCCGTGCCGACGGGCGGGACGGTCGGCAGGGCCTGCGACGGGTCGAGGTAGACGCGGCTCAGGAGGATCAATTGATCGTCCGCCTGGAGCGGGCCGGCCTCCTCGCCGATCGGGTTGAGCATCATCTCCTCGCCGCGCTGGATGCCGATCAGGAGGCACGACTTCCGGTCGCTCCGGTGTCGGGCGAAGAGGCCGATCAGCTCGATGAAGTCCTTGCCCACCAGCGCCTCGGGAGCCGGCAGGAGGAACATCTCGTTGGCATCCCGGCCCACCGTCAGCAGTTCCTGATAGACGCGGGTCATCCCGTGAAAGAGGGCGGTCCGGGCCAGGAGGCGGAGCCCCAGCTCGTCGGAGGAGATGATCTCGTCGGCCCCGGCCTTCTTGAGGTGGTGGCGGTTGTTGACGCTGTGGCACTCGGCGGCGACGTTGGGCTGCTTTTCGCCCTTGCAGATGTTCCGGATGGCGATGCATGTCAGGATCGACTTGCCGTCGGCGTGCTTGCCCTCGCGGTGGTCGACCAGGATGACGACCGAATGGGCCTTGGGGACCTTGGCCCGCCGGAGGACGACCTCGCTGGTGGGGTCGCCCTTGACCAGGTAAACGTCGCTGAAGGCGGCCTCGTCGGTCTTCTCGGGGAGGTCGATCTCGTCGGTGTCGTCGTGGATGATGACGACAGGCCGCTTCTCCTGGATGATCTTGGCATGGACCTCGCGGATCCACTCCAGGCCCCGGGGCGCCCAGTTGCACAGGACCAGGTGATCCTCCATCTCGAACGAGGACATTTCGCGTCTCCGCAGGTAGCGCTCGATCAGCAGCGAGGCCACGCTCGCCGTGAACAGGCCGGCCAGGCCGACGCCCAGGACCAGCAGGATCATGGCGATCACGCGCCCGGCCGAGGTGACCGGCGGGGTATTGATCCCGCTGAAAAGGAGGACCCAGACGCCCCAGAGCGAGGCGCCCACGGTGGCAAAGTCCGGATTGGCATGCCGTTCGGCCAGATAAAGGGCCGCCGCCCCCAACAGCCAGGTCGCGATCACCGAACCCGCCACCCGGGCCACCTGGTTCCGATTCCAGGCCGCCAGCGTCGTCAGGACGATCTCGCGCCAGGGCCTGGACTTCAGGTCCCGGAAGAGTTGCAATCGCCGAATCATGGAAAAAGCCCCGGACTTCCGGATGCGGTCCGGGCCCACGGATCGCCCAGGCCCCCGACGGTCGAGGCCTGGGAGGGCGGTCGATTCTGGCAGGCGAGGCCGGGAATCACAAGCGGAGTCGCCAAAGAGCCGGGTCGACGGGTCGGCGACCGAGCCGGGATCGCCACCCGACGGCATGACGCTTGCTTCCCCAGCATCCAGGCCGCCCCGACCTTCCGACGGCAGGCCGTCGGGGGCGGAATGGTGCCGTCATCAAGCGATCGAGAGATTCTCCATGCCGGATCGAGCCACGACCACCGGGACGGGCCCCGAAACTCCCCCTCCCGACCCTTCCACCGGGCTGGTCGACCCCAGGACGATCCATCCCGGGCCCGACGACCCGGCGACCACTCCCGACGAGGCGACCGGCCGCGAGCCGACCGAGGCGCCCGACATCGATCCGACCGCCTGGGAGGGCCCCGACCCCGGCCGGGACGCCCCCGGCCTGGCCGACCCCCGACGCGAGGCCCGGGGGCCCGGCGGGCCCTGATCGGCCCCCGGGTCAGTGTCATTCCGGGAATGAATCAACGACCGGGCAATGGTTTGTGCGACAGGGACGAGGGTTGATGGGAAAGATATTTTCCGGGAATCTCCAGGACGTCCTGGTTTCTTCCGACCCGTAATATCAGCCACGAACCCTCGGCCATTCCTTACCTTTTTCCCGGATAGCCTGTCAAACCCGGACGATCGGGATCGGCAGGACATCCTTGACGAACGCCCGGGCCTCGATCGCGGCGTCGCGGTCGCCGACGGCGTTCGACGCCCAGAGGACCAGGAAGAACTCGATCAGGGCGCCGATGCCGTATCGGGCCGTCGCGATCGCCATCAGGTACAGGATCGCGGCCGGGATCGCGCCGACCCACCTCTTGCAGACCAGGAGGGCGAGCGGCGGGCAGATTAAGGCGAGTGCATATCTCATGGTCCCACCTCCTTCGTGGTGGATAATTGGATATTCGCCGTCGAGCCGCCGATATTGATCCGTTGCCCTCATTCGCCGGCGAAATGAGGCCATGGGGCGATTCGCATCTGCGAGCCGACCTACTTCGAGGCTGCGGAGGCCTGCCGATCTATGCTTAACAATCGGGCGAGAGGGGCCGTCAGTGCCTTTCAAGCAGGCATTAGGCGACGGGTCGCGAATTCAGTCCCTTGTGGTTAACTGTTGGTCCGACTACGCTTAGCGAACTCGGGCTGGCCCGGTGTGTGGTTTGCATTGCCGGCCCGGGTCATCCCTGATTGTCGGGCGAAAGGCGGGACGCCCGTCGCCGGGCGAGGTTCGGGGTCGGATGACCCCGCAAAGGGGCCTTCCTCTTGTCGACACACCCAACCACGACCGACGCCGACCTGTTCGACGGCTACCGGCTGATCGGGTACGACGAGATGTTCGCCGGCCCGGGCCGGCCCCGGGCCCATTACGCCGCGCTGCACCACCGGCTTGGCCAGCTCGGGGCCGATGAGCTGGAGCATCGCCACCGGGCGGCCGATCTGATGATGCGGCACCAGGGGATCACGTTCACCGTCTACGGGCGCGACCAAGGGGTCGAGCAGATCATCCCGTTCGACCCGATCCCCCGCCTGGTCGCCGCCGAGGAATGGGCCCGGATCGAGCGGGGGCTGGAGCAGCGGGTCCGCGCCCTCAACTTGTTCGTCCACGACGTCTACCACGATCGACTGATCCTTCGGGACCGGGTCGTCCCCGCCGAGATGATCCTGGGCGCCTCGGCCTATCGGCGCGAGTGCGTCGGGCTCCGGGTCCCCAAGGACATTTACATCCACATCTCGGGGATCGACCTCATCCGCGACGCCTCGGGCGAATACCTTGTCCTGGAGGACAACGGCCGGACCCCCTCGGGCGTGAGCTACGTCCTCAAGAACCGCCAGGTGATGAAGCAGGCGTTCCCCGCCCTGTTCGAGCAGTACAACGTCCGGGCCGTCGACGACTACGCCGCGAACCTCCTGGCCATGCTCCGCCACATCGCCCCGCCGGGCATCGACGACCCGACGGTCGTGGTCCTGACGCCCGGCGTGTACAACTCGGCGTATTACGAGCACAGCTACCTGGCCCGCCAGATGGGCGTCGAGCTGGTCGAGGGGCGCGACCTGTTCTTCGACGGCGGCCAGATCTTCATGAGGACCACCCGGGGGCCGATGCGGGTCGACGTGATCTACCGGCGGGTCGACGACGACTTCCTCGACCCCCTCACCTTCCGCAGGGACAGCCAGCTCGGGGTCGCCGGCCTGATCGCCTCGTACCGATCGGGGCAGATCGGCCTGGCCAACGCCCTGGGGACCGGGGTGGCCGACGATAAGGGGATCTACCCGTTCGTACCCGAGATCATCCGGTATTACCTCAAGGAGGAGCCGATCCTGGGCAACGTCGAGACCTTCCGGGCCTCGATCCCGGCCCAGAGGCAGCACATCCTGGCCAACCTGGAGAAGCTGGTGGTCAAGACGGTCGACGGCTCGGGCGGCTACGGGATGCTGATCGGCCCGGCCTCGACCGCCGCGCAGCGCGAGGAGTTCGCCCGGAAGGTCGAGGACAACCCCCGGGGCTACATCGCCCAGCCGACGATCAGCCTGAGCCAGCACCCGACGTACTTCGACGGCCGGCTTGAAGGCCGGCATGTCGACCTCCGGCCGTTCATCCTCTACGGCGAGGAGATCAAGGTCCTGGCCGGCGGGCTGACCCGGGTCGCCCTGCCCCGGGGGAGCCTGGTGGTCAACAGCTCGCAAGGCGGGGGGACCAAGGATACCTGGGTCCTCCGCGGGGCCCCGCCGGAGCCGGCCACGCTCCCGCCGCCGACCCGACTCGGGGAGATCGCCTGAGATGCTCAGCCGGGTCGCCGAGAACCTCTACTGGATCAGCCGCTATGTCGAGCGGGCCGAGAACGTGGCCCGGCTCCTGGACGTCGGGTTCCACCTCGAACTCGACGCCTCGGGGCTGTCGGGAGACGCCTCGGGCCAGCGGCCGATCGAGAGCGTCCTGACGATCCTGGCCTGCCGCGAGGCGTTCGAGAAGGCCCACGGGCCCGGCCACAAGGACCGCGAGGCGGTCCTCCGCTTCCTCACCTTCGACCGCGACAATCGCCACTCGATCCTGGCCATGCTCGCCCGGGCCCGCGAGAACGCCCGGGGGACCCAGGAGACGCTCTCGGCGGAGACCTGGAGCCAGATCAACAAGCTCCACCTCTACCTGGCCAGCCCCCGCGCCGAACGCCGGTTCCGCGCCAGCCCGTCGCGGTTCTTCGACGGGATCAAGCGGTCCTGCATCCTGTTCGACGGCCTGGTCGACGGGACCCTGCCCCGGACCGAGGTCTTCCACTTCCTCCAGCTCGGCCGGTACCTGGAGCGGGTCAACCAGGTGAGCCGGATCCTCAACATCAAGCTCCACGGCATCCGCGACGGCGGGCCGATCGCCGAGCCGCCGATGCGGATCGTCCACTGGTCGAGCCTGCTCCGGAGCTGCTCGGCCTACGAGGCGTATCTCCGCGAGCACCACGACCGGATCGACCCCGAGGGCGTGGTCCGCTACCTGGTCCTCGACGCCGACTTCCCCCGGGCCATGCGATTCTGCGTCGCCCGATGCTGCGAGTCGCTCCGCGAGATCGCCGGGGGCGACGAGGACGAATATCGGACCGAGGCCGAACGCCAGCTCGGCCGGCTCGACAGCGAGCTCCGCTACATCGACGTCGACGAGATCTTCGGCCGGGGGCTCAACCCGTTCCTCACCGGCATCCAGGATGCTTGCAACCGTATCGGCGAGGAGATCCGCCAGGCGTATTTCCTCACCTGATCCGGCCCGACCCGCGAGACGAGGACCATCATGCTCCTGCGCATCAGCCACGAGACCAAGCTCTCGTACACGGCCCCCGTCTCCGAAACGGTCTTCGAGGTCCGGATGGCCCCGGCGACCGACGAGGACCAGACCGCGCTGGGATACCGGCTCCGGACCACCCCCCAGTCCCCGGTGACCTCGTACCGCGACGGGATGGGCAACCGGGTCGACCTGTTCAACATCACGAGACCCTACACCGAGCTGATCATCCTGGCCTCCAGCTACGTCCGGACCCACCGCCGGCCCGGCCCGGCCCGGCTCGACGGCCTGGCCCGGCTGGGCGACGGGCCGGCCGGGGTCGACGCGATGGAGCTGCTCCGGCCCAGCCCGCTGATCGACGAGTCCGAGGCGCTGGATGGGTTCGTCTCGGGCCTGCCCCGCCCCTCGGAGGCGACCTCGGCCGTCGAGTTCGTCCGGGCGATCATGGAGGCGGTCGCCGGCCGGCTCAAGTTCGAGGCCCGGGTGACCAAGGCCCGGACGACGGTCAGCGAGGCCCTGGCGCTGGGCCGGGGCGTCTGCCAGGACTTCGCCCACCTGTTCATCGCCGCTTGCCGGGGGCTCGGCCTGCCGGCCCGGTACGTCAGCGGGTACGTCAACCACCCGGGTGAGCTGGCCACCCACGCCTGGTGCCAGGTCTGGGGCGGAGATCGGGTCGGCTGGGTCGACGTCGACCCCACCACGAGCCAGTTCGTCGCCGACGACCACGTCGCCATCGCCTTCGGCCGCGATTATTCGGACGTCCCCCCCAACCGGGGGCTCTGGAAGGGCCGGGCCGAGGAGTCCATCTCCGTGACCGTGAAGGTCGAGCCCGTCGACCGGGTCCCGATGGAGTGGAACGAGTGGTCCCAGCCGAGGGCCCGGCCCGGGGGCATGTCGCAGTCGCAGCGAATCGGGGGCATGTCCCAATCCCAGCGTTCCGGCCGCCCTCCTTACCCGAACCAGCGGGGCCAGCAAGCCGGCCTCCACCAGCAGCAGGGCGAGCAGCAATGAAGCCGACCCGATCCGGTCGGTGAGATCCCCGGCCGTCCGCGAGCACCCGGGCCGCCAGCCGGTCCTCCGGGTCGCCCGCGTCGTACTGCCGACGGACCCTCGACGCCTTGCACCCAGCCCACTCCAACCCCTACCTTCGGAGCCGGGGGTCGATTTCCGAAAAATGGTGATTGCTCGTGGGCCTCGATAACATGGCCTCGGACTCTTGCGACCCCCGGCACATTCGAGGCGAGAAAGGAGATCCGCACTCAATCCAAGACTGGCCCCATCGTCGCCTATCTGGATGACATCACCGCGGAGCTAAGGAGCGCCTTTCGACAGCTTGTGTTTCGGGTCCGGCGGGAAGACCCCAGCTACGCCAGGACCTTGCCGCGCTCGTCGAAGATCTCTAGGCCGCCCCCCGGAGCACCGGGCCGGCTTCCTGCGTGAAGGCGAGCCGAGGTCGGACCACCTGGAGCGTCAGGAGGCCGAGGTTGATGGCGGTCGGGGTAACCAGCAGCGGGTGAAACTTCTTGGTCCTGACTCCGAATTTCGAGAGGCCGACTCCCCGCTTCACCTGAGATGCTGGTCGATCGCCTGCAATACCTCGTCCGGCGAGAGCCGCTCGATCACGCTCGGCGATCGGTAGAGCCACCGCACCGTCCCGCCCCTGTCCACCAGGATCGTCGTCGGGACGTCGGTGTCGCCGCCGTCGGGGGCCGCATGCGGGTGGATCAGGCCCGCCGCCTCGGAGAGTCCGAGTGCCTCATCCGAGATCACGGCCAGATGCGGGAATTCGGCCTGCGTCTTCCGGGCGTCTTCGAGCCCTTCCACGGAGACCGCGATCACTCGGGCGTTGCGCTTCGCGATTTCGTCATGGCGTCGTTCGAGCTGGACCAGCTCGGTCATGCAGACGGGTCACCACCGGCCCCGGAAGAAGACCAGTACAGAGTGGCCGGCGCCCGCCAGGCTGGCCTGGGTGAACGGCGTGCCGTCGGCCAGCTTCGCCACAAACGACGGGAAAGGCCGCCCTGCCGCGACCGGCCCTGTATACGGCGGCAGCCGCATGGCGTTCAGGGCCATCAACTCCAAGCCCCCGAGGGCCACGACGACGATCAGCGCGAGCACGCGCCAGATGGTCCTCCTCTCCCACAGGGACACGGCAACGAGGGCGACGCCGATCAACGCCAGGGCGGGCATGTACCAGGGCACCGCGAGCCGCCGGAGCCACAACTGTCCCAGGTAAGCGGCAATCCCCAGGGCCGCAAGGCCGAGGCCCAAGGGCATGAGGTGGCGGCCACGGGGGCCGGGAGCCGGAATCGTTGTCATGTCGGCTAACTCCGAGGCATTCGGATGTACCAGCGGTCAGTCCGCCTGCTGCTTTTCGTCGATCCCCCGGCTGATCCGGAAGAAGTGCCCATCGGGGTAGCGTCCGTGCATCTCCCTGACGCACCAGGTCATGTCGGTCGGTGGGAAGGTAACGTCGTGGACCAGTTTCATGCAGTCGCGGTGGTCTGCGTCGAGGTCATCTCGCCGGACCGACATCCAGAAACCCTTGTCGGCCGTCTCGCCGCCCTCGGATCCGAAGGTCGATTTCACGCCGCCGTTACCGCGCCCGCCCTGGGCGGCCTGGCAGAGGAAGATCTCGCACTCGTTGGAGCCGACGGCCCCGAGGCCGGGCGGGTCGCCTTGGTCCCAGGCCTTCTTCCCGCCAAGCTTCGCGAACCGGGTGAAGCCGAGCCCGAGGTCGGAGACGTTCAGGACCGGCGTCAGCCCCTTCGCATGCATGACCATCCTCGTCGAATCCAGAAAGCGGGATCGCAAGCGGGCGCGTAGATTGGAACCATGGATCGGGTGCTTGTCAACATTTGTGCAGTAATTTTCTGGGGTTGCCTGCGACCCGAGCCGAATGCGGCTACCTTTCGGCCGATCGGGGGGTCTCCCGCTTCACGGGCCGCGTGCTTCCGGGCTCGCTGGACGCTCGGTCGCCGGCGCGACGTGATCCCCTCCCGCCCGCCGACGCGGCAGGGACGTCCCGACGACCCCTCGGCCTGGAAGACGTGAGCGGCACCGCGGCCCGGGATCAGGCGGCTGGACGGGCGTCGGTCACGATCCGGCCTGCCCGAATTCGCGATCGAACGCGGCCCGGAGCACCGGGCTTCGACGCTCGAGGACAAGCCCCGCGACCCGTTCGCCCAGACGCGGGTCATCCCTGTAGATCCTCAACGCCGACAGGGCGGCAATCGCGTCCGGTTCCGGCTCGGTCGCGACGAGCCCCGCCAGGAATTCGACCGCGGCAGGTCGTCGGAGGATGGCGATGGCCAGGAGGACGTGTTGCCTCAGCTCGGCGGAGTGGGACCGTTGCCAGCAGTCACCGAGCGGGACGAGGGCCTCGGCCAGTCGCGACTTGCCCAGGGCCATGGCCGCCGCCTCGCAGGCGACGGGGTCGCCCGGATCGAGGAATCCGGCGACGAGCGGGAGGTTCGCCCTGGGGTCGACCGCCAGGAGGCCGCCGAGGCATTCCGAGAGCACGTCCGGGTCCTTGTCCCCGAGTCGGACCTTGAGGCGGAGGACCAGGCCGGCGCCTTCGGTCCCAACGGCCGCGAGCGCCACCGCCGCCGCGATCCGCACGTCCCTGGCGGGGTCGGCCATGGCGTCGACCAGCTGGGGCAAGGACCCCGTGCCCTCGGCCCGCGCGAGGGCGACGAGGGCCGCGGCGCGCAGGGGCGGGGCCGAGTCCTCCGTCCCGCCCCAGACCGGCTCGAGCTGAACGTGCCTCGCCGCCTTCAGGAAGACGTCGGAATCCTGGTGCTCCATCCGGTCGAGGGCCTGGACGATGGCGACCTTGGCGCGGCAAAGCTTGTCGTCCTTGAGCGGGTTGACCAGGAACCGGTCGAAGCCGGCCTCGAGGTCCCCGGCCAGCTCGACCAGCGCGTTCTCCCCTGCGATGGCGGCCGCCACCGCGACGACCAGGTTCGACCGGTCGCCGATCCGCTTCCGCAGCTCGGCCTTCTGCCTGGCAGTGAGCTCCTGCCCGCGGAGTCCTCGAATCGCCGCAAGCCTGTCTTCGAGCGATTGGCGGGCTGCCATGGCTGGTTCCGGGGGCCTTGGGGGGGAGATCTTGCCGGATTGCATCATACCCCGGGCGGCTATCGGCGGATGGCTCCGGCGATGATCTGCGGCGAAACACCGGGCTTCCCTGTGATCAAAGTTCAGTCGCGCCGGATCAGATGGATGGCCGGGGCCTTCAGGAGGGCTGTGATCGATCCTCCCACTCTCAACCCGAGTTCCTCGCAGGCTGGCCTCGTGACGAGGGCGGTCAGGTGGAACCCGCAATCCAGGCCCACCCGGACCACCGCTCCCTCGGGGATCAGCCGACTCACGACGGCATCGAGGCGGTTGCGGACGCTACTCGGCCCGCCCGCACCCGCCTGCAAGACGACCTCTTCGGCACGGATGCACGCGTAAACTTCCTGGCCCGCCGGCCCGTCGTGGAGGGCGACCAGGCGGGCCCCGCCAACCGCCACCGTCGCCAGGCCGCCCTCGACGTCGACCACCCTGGCGGGGACCACCGTCTCGACCCCGACGATGCGGGCGACCTCCGGGTCGGCCGGCCGCGAGAAGACCTCCTGGACGGTCCCGCCCTGACGGATCCGGCCCCCATCCAGCACGACCAGGTGGTCGGCGAGGGCGATCGCCTCGATCCGGTCGTGGGTCACGATCAGGGCCGGGGTGCCGAACCCGGCGAGCAGATGCCGCAGCTCATGCCGGAGTCCTTCCCGGGTCGTGGCGTCCAGCGACGAGAAGGGTTCGTCCAGGAGGAGCAGCCGGGGCTTGCCGGCCAGGCACCGGGCCAGGGCGACCCGCTGTTGTTGCCCGCCCGATATCTGACCGGGGTAGCGGCCTTCGAGCCCATTCAACCGGAAGAGGTCCAGCATCCCGGCGACCCGCCGCCGCCGCTCCGGGCCGGGGACGCCGAGGAGACCGTAGGCGATGTTCCGGGCGACGGTCATGTGCGGGAACAGGGCGGAGTCCTGGGACAGATACCCAACCCCGCGCCGTTGCGGCGACAGGCAGACGCCACCAGCGGCATCGTGCCACGTCGCGTCCCCGAACCGGATCCGGCCGTGCTCGGGCCGTTCCAGCCCGGCCAGGCACCGCAAGATCGTCGTCTTGCCGCAGCCCGAGGGGCCGAACAGCACCGTGATCGAGAACTCGTCCGCCGGGCGCCGGAGGTCGGCCCGGACGGTCATCCCGCCGGAGAACCGCTTCTCGAAGTCGGCGACCAGTTCGGGCCTCATAGCGGCAGGACCCGCCTCTGGAGGCGATAGGTCACGCAGAGCACCGCGAAGGTGAAGCCGACCAGGAGCAGCGAGGCCCGGCCCGCGGCGGCGTAGTCCATCGCTTGCACGTCGTCGTAGATCGAGACCGAGAGGGTCCGGGTGACGCCCGGGATGTTGCCGCCCAGCATGAGCACGACGCCGAATTCGCCGACGGCGTGGGCGAACGTGAGCACCAGGCCGGTCAGGACGCCGGCCCAGGCGAGGGGGAAGATGACCCGGACGAATGTCCCGAGGCGCGAGGCCCCGAGGCACCACGAGGCCTCGACCAGGCGCCGGTCCACCCCGGCGAAGGCCGAGGTGAAGGGCCGGACCGCGAACGGGAGGTTGTACAGGACCGACCCGACGAGGATCCCCTCGAAGGAGAACGGCAGCAGGCGACCCGTCACGGCCTCGAAGAATCGCCCCGCCGGGCTGTTCGGCCCGGTCGCTGCCAGGATGTAGAAGCCGAGCACCGTCGGCGGCAGGACCAGCGGCATTGCGACGGCGGCCTCGACCAGGAACTTCCATCTCCACCTTGAGGTCGCCAGCCAGTAGGCCACGGGCAGGCCGACGACGAACAGGATCGTGGTCGTGCAGGTCGCCAGCCGGAGTGTCAGCCAGATGGCCGTCGTGTCCACGCCCTAATCCCCCGGCAGGGTGAATCCGTACTTCTTGAGGACCGCCCGTCCCTCCCCCCCGGTCACGAAGTCCCGGAGCCGCATCGCGGCGCCCCTGTCCTTCGCCCACGAGAGGACCACCCCGCCCTGTTCAAGCCGAGGGTAGGCGTCGAGCGGGACGGCCCAGAACCGCCCCTTACCCCTCATCGCGGGGGAGACCGCCGAGGACAGGGCGATGACGCCGACGTCAGCGGCCCCCGTCTCGACGAACTGGGCCGCCTGGGAGACGTTCTCGCCCAGGACGAGGCGTCCTTCGGCCCGGTCGTAGACGCCGAGCGCCTTCATGGCCGCTACGGCCGCCCGGCCGTAGGGGGCGTGTCTGGGGTTGGCAATGGCGATCTTGCGGACCGACCCGTCCAGGAGCGATCCGATCCCGAGCCGCTCCACGTCCAGGCCCGACCCGGACGGCACCCAGACCACGATCCGCCCGATGGCGTAGGGGAACTCCGCCTCCCCCGAGGCCAGCCCCGCCGCGACCAGCCTGCGGGGGTAGTCGATGTCGGCGGAGAAAAAGATGTCGAACGGGGCCCTGTTGGAGAGCTGGGCGAAAAGGTTGCCCGACGAGCCATAGGTGATCTTCAACGAGACCTCGGGGTTCCGCCGTCGGAAGGCCCCGGCGATCTCGTCGAGGGCGTCTTTCAGGTCGGACGCCGCCGCGACGGCGACGACCCTCGCCTCGCCCACACCGCCCCGGCCGTCCCCCGGCGTCACCGATCCCGCGCCCCCGCAGCCGCCGAGGGCGGCCCAGGGCCCGATGATCAGGCAGGCGACGAGGAACCGGCGGGGAACGGCCTCGGGGGTGGCCGGGCGGGTCGAGGTCATGGCGGGTCGGGCGCGTCCGCCCGCGGGGATGCCGGTGGGACGGTCGTCGCCATCACCCGTTCGACGTCGCCGGCCGAGGAGGCGTCGTAGCCGGGAAGTTCCCCCAGGAGCCGGCGATAGGTCCCGGACCGGACGACCCGGATCAGCCCCTGGATCCTCGGGTCGCCCTCGGCCCGCTGGGGGTAGCAGAGGTCATAGGCCTCGACCTGGATCCCGAGAAAACGGAGCCCGGCCTCCTCGCCGGTTAGCCGCAGGCAGACCCCGACCTGGGCCCAGCCGGACCGGATCGCCTCGGCCACCCCCCGGTGGTCGTGGGCGACCCGCTCGGGGGCCGGCCGACCGGGGCGAAGCCGATCCAGGCACCGCCGGGCGCCGGAGCCGGGCTCCCGGCCCACCCAGGCCAGGTCCGACCGCAGCGTCGAGCGCACGGAGCGGGCGGCGACGCCGCCGGCGAGGGCCAGGCCCTCCTCCCAGCGGGCGACCCGGAGCAGGCAGGCCGCCTCGCCGACGAGCTCGACCACGGCCCTGGCATTGCCGCCGTCATCCTCCGCGGTCGCCAGGTGGGCCCCGGCGACATGGACGAGGCCCCGATCCAGGAGCGCGAGGGCCTGGTTGCTGGATCGGGGCAGGATCAGCAGGCGGAACCCGGTGGCCCGGGCGTACTCGGCGGCCAGGAGCCCCGCCGCCGGGTCGCAGCAGGCCATGACCAGGGTCTTTCCCGGCTCGACGCCGCCGTCGACCCGGCATTCCCCGTCCCGAGACACGCCGTCATGGGCGATGATCCCGAGCGGCGTGGGCTCCGCCGGGAAGAGCAGCGTCCGGCCTCCGACGCTGGCGTGCCAGAATCGCCAGGGCTGCCGGGGGGCGGGCCAGGCCCACGCGGGCTCGGCCCGGTCGGGAACGCCACCGCCGAAAAGTTCCTCCACGGAGCGGTCGAGGACGCCGGCCAGGCCCAGCGCCGCCGCGACCGACGGGACGAGCCGGCCGATCTCGATGGCACTGACCGCGGCGCGCGAGATGCCGGCGCACCGGGCCAGCTCGCCCTGCGACCAGCCCCGCTCCAGCCGTCGGACCTTGACCCGGTTGTGTGCGACGTGCGATCCTGCCATGATCGTGCCAGGATACGCCATGATCGTGTCATGGTCAATGATCCCGATTGCCGTGCGTCGCCGGGGTGGGGAGTACTGCGATGCGGATCGAGAAGGGTCGTCCCGGCTTCACGCTGATCGAACTCCTCGCGGTGATCGCCATCATCGGCGTGCTGATCGCCCTGCTCCTGCCCTCCGTCCAGGCCGCCCGAGAGGCCGCCCGCCGGATGCAGTGCACGAACAACCTGAAGCAGATCGGCCTGGCCCTGCACGACTACAACGCCACCCACGGCGCCTTCCCGCCGGGCAGGCTCCGGAGCACCCGGGACGGCAACGGCCGGCATTTCTCGGCCTACGCCCAGGTCCTCTCCTTCTTCGAGCAGGGGAACGCCTACCATGCGATCAACTTCGACCTGAACCCCGACACCAGCCCCGAGAACGATACCGTCAGGACGCTGACCCTTGCCGTCTTCCTCTGCCCGAGCGACTTGAACGTCCCCTCCTCGGAAGGCAGCGGGCTGCACAACTACCCCCTCAATACGGGGACCACCTACCCCGTCTCGCCCCGGAACCCGTCCGGCGTGCCGATCACCGGCGTCTTCTTCGAGAACTCGGCGGTCCGGTTCGCCGACATCACCGATGGGTCGTCCCAGACGATCTGCATCGGCGAGACCGTCAAGTCGCACGGGGGGCCGACCACCTGGGACGGGGTGACCCCCGCCGATGGGTTCGTCCTGACCCGTGGGAACAACAACAGCAGCAACGGTCCGGAACTGACCGACTACGTCTCCCAGTGCCTCGGCCCGGGGCTCCTGCTCCAGCAGACCCGGGGCGTCCGGTGGGTCTACGGGGCCCCGGGGCATTCGATGTACAACCACATGCGACCGCCCAACGACGGGGGGATCGACTGCCGTGGCGGGCTGCCGCACAGCAATAGGACGAACTACTGGTGGGACCGACTCTCGCTGAACGTCGCCGCCCGGAGCCGCCATCCGGGGGGGGTGAATGCCCTCTTCTGCGACGGGGGCGTGAGGTTCATCAAGGAATCCGTCGGCATCCGGGTCTGGCAGGCTCTCGGGAGCCGGAACGGCGGCGAGGTCGCCTCGGGCGACGCATTCTGAAAGTTTGTGGGCAAACGTAGCCTCGTACTTGGTTACCGGGGGTTTTGAGGAGGTCCAGTGTCGAGTGGGAAGCTGGACTTCGTCCCCATGACGTCCAGCTCGATCGACCCCGCTGACGCCTCGTAGCTCCACGGCGGCTCGACGAATACTG
>JAABUK010001922.1_pt1 | contig 38381 bp, 32 predicted proteins | sample 5559141 | NCBI WGS metagenome assembly JAABUK01 (sample SAMN10711869, study PRJNA513367) | rock metagenome | isolation source: Antarctica rocks | place: Antarctica: Victoria Land, Pudding Butte nord | collected 2016-01-03 | reverse complement strand
TTGCTAGTCGTTGCCTGTATCTTTCTCCTTGTTGCTTTGCGCCTTTTAATCGGTGACTAATGAGTCGTGTTTCCCTCTTTCTTTGAATGCTTTTGCTTTGGTTTGACTCGATGCTGATAGTCGTGGTGCGAGGTACCAAGCAGGGTGTGATAATGAGTGACTGCTTGTGCATTAGAGTTCTTTGTTGTTGGTACGAGGGTTAGATACAATACATCACTGCGATTCAATGCCCTTTGTAGTGCCTTGAGTTGACCAAAGCGTCCGAGGTACAATGTGCGTTGTTACATTGTCACGTTTTTGATATTAAATGCCCATCGCCCCGGAGTCTGTCAAATACTTCATCTCCCACTTCCAACAATCTCAAACTATACTATCCGTCTCAATTCACGGATCAAGCCGTCACAACATTCACCCTTGCCTACGCAGCGATGTCTCTCTCGTTCTACCTCATCGTCGCAATACTCACACTGTATCTTATCCTTACAACAGTCGTCCTAGCTGTATGTTGGTCTTTCAAGTGTCTGGACCATGAGAAAATCCCTGAAGCGATCGATTATCTTCCAACACAATTGCAAGGCGAGGCTAGGAAATTCAGATTGATGGTTGATCGCGAATTATAGTACGCTCGAGAGTCAGAGATAGTGCAGCGGGGGATCTGGTATGTTCGGGACAAATATCACAACGATTGAACGCTTCCGTTGGCAATATGGTCTTGCTAAGAGGAAGGTCGCCCTTCGTGGGATGATGTTGGGCCAACGGAATATGTGGAATGGGATGTTCGCCTGTTGTGTTCAGCACTTCGAGCTTTTACATACTGTGGTTATCACTTGTTCAAAGTAGGACGCACAAGTTTGTAAAACTAAGAAAATCGAGCAAGTCACAGATCCCAATCAGACTAATCCGCATGCGAGGGAGCATCTGATAGGCTGAGTGGCAAGAGTCTTGGTCGGGTCTTGAGTTGGGGTCCGTACTGATGAGAAACTGTCGTTATTTGCTCAAGTAGGATTCCCGACGTTCAATCTTAACCCCATGAAAGGGCCACATTACCTTGCGATAGTATCTCAAATAGTGAATGTGCCTTTTGCCCCCTTTGTCCCTTTTCAAGGTGCTTTGCTGAGTTCGAGCATTGTCCAACCAGTGCCGTAGGATCCCGAGAACCTGCCTTCGATTGATGGTTTCGAGACTATAATTTGATGGACAAATCTGTAGGTTCCAAAGTTTATGGGACCTTCCCGATTAGGGACTTGATCGAAAGCTGGCCATTTTCCATTCGGATTCGGATCACACTATGCATCTTCTCCGGTATGACTTCATCATGAAGGCAATATTCTGAATGTGGTCCCATCAGTGCCGGCAGAAGCATCTGATACAGTCCCAAACTCTCATCAGGAGGTCCGACCACCAACGTGGTTGTTGTCTTCACCAGTGCTGCAACTGATAGTAACAATCCAAATCCCGAAACAGATCGAGTGCACTAAGGAGCATAAGTTGGTGCCATTCCCATGTTGGGTTTTCCATAGCAATCCCATGTTCCCTACCTCTGAAACAAGCGTTTTGAGCGCCTGACCCCACTCGGAAGCATTCAGAAGCCCTCTTCAGCAACTGGAAAGGCGGCCAATACCGTGCCTTCTCCGTGGTTGCGTGCGTATGCATGCATTACATTCCCGATGGGAACATTATTCCAAATCACCATGCAGGACGCTCAAAGGCTTCGGCACGACCACGCTCGTATTGCTTTTCTGCACTACGCAAAAGGTTCAAGCCAACAGGATCATGGGGCCATGTCAAAGCTGCATCACTACTTCTCCTTCCGCCAGCAATGCGTCCACTTTTCCTGCTGCAAGCTCTTTCACGCCTGCAGCAACGGTCGGCGAATGGTCTAATTCAACATGGATAGCACCAGTGACCTATCTGCTCGCGCTCTACGACATCGCAAGCGTTCTTCTCCTCATACAAAGGTTCTTCATCAACTACGTGAGTCACCTTCTCAAACGTTCCAGAAATTTTGGTGATACATGCACCTCTGACGATGGCAATCATAGCGGCCACCCACTCACCGGGAAGCAGCATGACAGGATTTGATACGCGTTTCGACAGTGTTTGGAGATCTGTTCTTGGATGGTGACACATAATCGTCTGAGCGACTTAATATATTGGCGATCGAGAGATATGAAATATATGGGATATCAAAGCTCGTCGAAGCAATGAAATTGAAGGCGTACATGGACTTTCATTGGAATGCTTCGGAAAGAAAGGATAGAACCACGGGCAGTCGGAAGCGATACTGTATATGGTTAGCCTGAGCCGGCTCGGGCCATCGGCCACTACTGCTATCAAAAACTCTGTCTGCTGCTGTCTGGCTACCTCACATACCCATCTGTCGATGTGTTTCCTTCCAGTTGTATTGCGTCAAAGCTCTGGTGACAAGGTTCTAGAAGAACTTGACTCTGGTGTCGTGAAATGACGGAGCGGACGCTAGCCCTCGATAGCGGCGGGAGCGAGCGGTCAGAATGTTTGGAAACTTTGCGGCCCTAAGTGAGTCTGGAATTTTCCTCACTTTGGACTTCACTATTTCGTTCGTAGAAGGAAAAGCCGAAGAACGCTTTCGCTTTCTTAGTCTACAAGATTCAGGTGAAATCAGAAGCCATTGTGATCATGCTTGGCTTTATCGAAATGGTCAATGATGAGACCATGACACTGGCGCTGGAAATATTGATATTGCAACTCAATTGAGGCTATGCAAATGCTTCACGGGCGAGATCTACGACTAGGGGCTCTAAGTCCAAGTTTTCCTCGGTCTGTTGTTTGCTATATCAACAACGCTTCTAGCTCATCACCCACATTACTCTATCAACATGGTCAATCAACTGATGGGCCCTGTTGTAGCTGCCCACCAAAATGACGACACTGTACCGAGAGAGCCACCACCCCCGGCCACCTCATTAGAGTTCCCATCTTGCAGCCCGCAAGGAACGAAAAGAAAGCGGGAAGAGCTTGATATTGCCAAGCTTCTGGGCAATCTCGTCCGCACAGGTCCACAGCTCACACATCTCGAGGCATTCAACCTCGTCCTCGACAACGGCATCGCACTCGAGCATCTTCTGCCGGCAGACTTCCTACCACCTACTTCATGGTTGACCGACCCCGCCTTGACTGAAGGCTCGGACTTTTCCACCACGCCCCCTCATGAACAAATCATTAGCAATGGACGGCCTGCGCCTAGCAACAAGGCAAGTATATATCAAGTCTGTTTACCAATACTCTTCACTCTTTACTCCCACGCCCTAGGGTAAATGCAATCTTATGAGAGCACCTACTATTCACCTTTCCAAACATGTCGCGTTACCTACTCTATACATTGGAAGCGGCGACATTGAGATTTCGAGCTCATCAAGGCTGTCATCCCGTACTTCACTAGGATCAAAACGGCATAGGTTTCTTTTCATATCTGAATTATCGGGAAGTTTCCGAGAGCTTTCTGTACAGTCTGATTTTCGAGCTTTGGATCTTAATCTATATCTAGATTTTAATGGGATACCCCCTCATATTGCATCCCCTGCTCAGTATATGTAAGACTAGCATGCTTACTTCGAACCCTTGCACAGGTCTTCTACAATACGGCGCAAGAGCTTCTTCACGATAATGGGGATGCATTCCGCGCTGCTCGTCGTCAGGGTCCGCTCCCAGGTCGCCAGGCTCCTCGCATCGTTCACTCACGGAAATTCTGGAACGCGCTTTCCGACATTGCTGCATACTGGGATACGAGCCTTGATCGTTACTCTGACAAAGACACCAACGAGGAAGGCAACGACCTTATGGACGTTGATCATTCACGCTCCGAGGCTCAGCATGATAACAAGATGGATGTGGACAACAAGGGTGTTGACGAGAAGAAGCCAGAGGACAATGCGAATTCAACCAAGACGAGGTACACCGGCCGCCGCACGGACACAGGCCGCAATATGTAGGTCTTCACGAGTCTACCTCTTCACTTACCTTCTGCAACTTGCACCGAATTTAAGGAAGCCAGCCAATTTTCGGGAGTTCTTTTCATGCTGTACTCCACAACTATGCGTCTTCGCGCGCTACGCAGCTTCTAGTAAGGGCGATGCTGACTCCAGAACGCATTGCAGGCCACGCAAATATCGCGAAGACATGGTCTCTGCATTTGTCGAAATGTTAGCATGGGCATTCAGTTGCAGATTAGAACAAGCCACCATCCAACCAAAACTACAGCTCCACGGCGTAACCTTTCCCCTCCCCCATATCGCATCTGTATATCGCACGCCAAAGGATGCTCGAAAGGCTAGAAGCGGCATTCTCGAAGGCCCATTACTGGCAGTCTCCTGTAGAGACCAGACCCGGTTTCGTGGTCCCAACCAAGAAGAAGGCGAAGGTCCCTTCGAAATTATGGACTTACTAAGAGAGACCGGCTTGATGGCCACGCTGGCGCAGAAGCGCGCTCGAGACGGTAAAGAAGAGAAGCAGCCTGGTGCGGGAAAGTGGTGGACGACTACGCCTCGTTGGGGCGGTGGACCTGGCGGCGAATGCGGGATCGCGGAGGAAGAGGCCATGGAGGAACCCGTGCAAGATGCCAGTGGACCACAGCGGAAGCGTGCGAAAAGGTCGACCAAGGCGGACGTGTGGCGCGCCATGCAACCACCCAAGAGTACGTGGGAAAAGGGCATCCATTATCAGCAGATTGGGAAAGACAAGAAAAGCCTTTACGACGATGTAAGTCGTGTAGCTGATCCATTCCCCTTAAGCCCTGCAGTATTACAACATACTGATCGATACCCTACCCCAGATCTATCTCATATCCTCCGTCAACCACCATCTCTCCATCCTACACCTCCGCATCCACGACAAGTACGTCGAATACCTCTCCGACGGCAAGGGAACCCACAACGCCTCGCAACAGCCGTGGTTCGAGCTGAGGATGCAGCGTTCGAAGTGGTTCGATCTGCTCAGCGCAGATGATCGTGTGCAGGCGATGCGAGGTATCTGGGGCATCGTGGGGTATTTGATGAGGGACACTTCGACTGCGAAAGAGGCTTCAGATCCTTTCATCTAGGCGGATAGTGAACGCAGGCACAAGCGGGATAGTCTGTGTGCATGGAGGATAGACTGTACTTCCAATGTGATATGCGCGTACAGATAGGACAGTCGTGCGGTCTTCGTCTCAACATAGTAGCTAATTGAATCCGTCTATGAATCTACAACTATTGCGCCCTTGGGTGAGTGTGTAATCAAACAGATCTCGACTGCTGTTCGTCATATCGAAAAACCCAATCCTCGAATTCTATTGTGCTGAGAGCGAACTGCACACGATTCGAAGAGAGAGACTGCCATTGGAGGCCATGTCAGGGTCACCGTCGGAGAACAATGTGAAACTGTCATAGACAAGTAGTATTCAAAGGCTCCAGTCCGAATATCGACTTTTGATGGAGGTAGATTAAATGACAAAAAAAACCGACATAGCCCGCCAAACCATCAGAGCCGCAAAAAACCATGATGAATGGCAATCCAGCGCTCCCAAACACCTCAAACCTCCTTCCCTTAGTGCGTCACAGCACATTCCGCCAGAAAAAGCGTTGAACCGTTTGCATCATCGTCGTTGCCATTCATTCATGTCTGTCACTGGGAACCATTCTTGATCCAGGGAAGACTGAAAGTGCCAACCCACTCTTCCACTTCGCGCCGTAGCTCCACAATATCCTTGACTTCGTTACCATCGCCAAGGAACTCCAAGAACGCCTTCACGCTCGCCGGGTTCTTTCGACCTCTCGCCTCAGCGTCCTCCTTGGCCTTCTTGTCCAAATGCTGGGTTATGGTGACCGCACGATCGACAATCTCAGCAACCCGGGTAAAGTCATCCGGCAGTAAGCCTCGAGTTGTCATGGCCGGCGATCCCATACGTAGTCCGCCCGGCTTCATGGCTGAAACGTCGCCAGGAACTGTATTCTTGTTGCTGGCAACGCCTACAAGTTCGAGTACACGCTCCACACGCGCGCCATCCACGCCTTTGTTCTTAAGATTTACCAGGACCAGATGATTGTCGGTACCGCCACTGACCACATTGTAGCCCAAACCCCCCTTTTCCTGGGAATTGCCTAAGCGCTGGGCCAGAGCTTTAGCGTTGAGAAGCACTGTTTTCTGATATTCTTTGAACTCCCGGCTCTGAGCCTGATGCAGAGCGACTGCGAGAGCTGTGATAGTATGGTTGTGGGGGCCGCCTTGATGACCTGGAAAGACGGAGGCATTGATTGGATCCTCCAAATCGTACATCTCTTTGTTGCCCTTCTTGTCGACTCTACGTAAACCTTTTCGGAAGAAGATCATAGCGCCTCTTGGCCCACGAAGCGACTTGTGTGTAGTTGTTGTGACTACATCTGAGTGAGGGAAAGGCGAAGGAATAACGCCTCCTGCGACTAGTCCGGATATGTGAGCCATATCACTCAAGAGATAGGCTCCAACATTTTCTGCTATCGCCCTCATCTGTGCATACTCGATAAGCCTGCTGTATGCGGAGGTCCCAGCAATGATTATTCTGGGTCGGTAAAGCATTGCCAACTCCTCCAGCTTCTTATAGTCTATCAGTCCGGTAGATTCGTCGAGACGATAGGGTAGAGTCTCAAAGTACTTTGAAATTGCTGATATCTTCTTCGTAGGCGTCTGGTACCCATGTGACAGATGTCCGCCGTGTGGGAGGTCCAGGCCCATGATACGATCGTGGGAGTTCAAGAGAGCAGAGTAGGCGTAGAGGTTTGCAGGAGAGCCGGACAAGGCTTGTTTCAACGATCAGCACAACGTATGATGGAATTGTGAAGGGCAACGCACGCTGTACATTGACTCCCCATTCGTCCTCACTCAGTCCAAACGTCTCCAACGCTCTTTTCTGGCACAGCCGCTCGGACTCATCAATGTGTTCGTTGCCACCATAATATCGAGCGCCGGGATATCCCTCTGAGTATTTGTCTGTTATAAGCATTCCTGTCAGCCCTCCCTTTCCTGTTCGGGTCGTTTCCGAGCGTACTCTGCATGACACTGCCTAAAGCATCGAGAACCGCTTGGGATGTGAAATTTTCGGAAGGAATCAGATTGATGAAGTGCTTTTGACGTCGTTTTTCCTGATATTACATGCATGAGCGAACCTCATCTCGGCCCCTTTGTCAGTTAGACAGTTTGGCGTACTTTCTGTAGAATATCGTAAACGGCAGGGTCTGCTTCCTCCAAATTTGCAGCTAGTAGCTTTGAGTCTATTAGCCAGCATTCACATGGTCGTAGATGCACTGAAACGCACCTTATGCTGGCTTTCCGGGCTCATTGAGGCCATGGCCCGCCTAGACGGCCATTGCCACTGTGGACGGGCTGTCCGCTCTCGGGCAATAGAAAGCCTCTGGGTACCACCGGTGCGTAAGGCACGGTACCAGCACTTGGTACACAGAGGTGCAGCCATACTCAAAGCCTCTGAAGAGAAGAACCGCCACGAGATATCGACATTGTGATCACGGAGCTGCTTTGCAAATGCGGTGCAATTCGGGAACGCTAGACGTCGATCGTTCGATATAAAATCACAAACACCGTTGCGACTGCCTTCTCTCTTCAACAACTACAATCCAAGATGATGGAGATTACCTCTTCGGCAGCTGCAGCACTCACTTCGACGGCGAAAGCTATCGAATGTGGGCTATGCTGACATGTCCTGGGTCCACCCACCACCTTTAGAGGGACAATTTGAGATTTTCTGATTGGATCTGTTGTTCGTGTCTTGTCGAGGCAGACGTGCTTTGGCACGTAGCATCAGTCTATATAGCTATCCTAGTTTCGCATCATGATCTGCTTCTTCCTGTCACTAAGATCTAGCTCTTCAGCCCGGCGGGTGACCATGTTATTGAGGTCCCGTACGTATGCAAGCCCACCAGATTACATTATTGGCTTAATTATACAATCAAGCCTCTCCATCAGACACATAGGTATTCGTTGTGGGATCTGCGTTTGTAAAGATGTCATAGCATTTTCAATAAGGAATAGTCATGCCATGTCGTCCTTACGAACAGCACCAGACTCTGGATATGTGGACCAACCAGCCAGTCCGCTGAAGGTCTTTGTCTATCTTCCATTCCCAGGTCTGGGGTGATCATGAATTCATCAATCCAAGGCTATCTCGGGAATCGATATCATCCTCTCCTCGAAGGCAAAATCTTTGTCTTTTCCAATGTCAACTATGTGAGTCCCGTCCATCATGATAGGACTTAGCATTGGTAATGCCTTTCTTCAACGGCTGGATCCACTTCGCTGGCGTTGCAGAACGATCATATCAGGTCAGTGGTGATGACACCTCTACTTATCTATGTAGCTACTAAGCAATTGGTACAGTCTAGTACTGTAGTATGAATGAGCACAGACGCTAAAGCGCTAAGCACGAAGAGAATGATATGTATACTTAAGGTCCGCTCACAAATGAGATCCCCGGTTTGCTCCCTTGTTTGATGAGTCCACCAGACTTTGGACTTCATGCTCAATCCGTTCGGTTTCGATGAGAGGATCATACATCTTTGATCGCACCCACTTCTCCAAATCTTCGTCTCCCATATCCTTGATGCTTTGCTCGCGATCCACGCCCGCTCTCTGCGCTTCTCTAATGACTCCCATGGCAACAACGACACTCACATCACGAATGCGAGCAATTTCTGGGTACAGCCAGCCTTGTTCTACCTCCGAAGGGTGTAAAGAAGTGCTAAGTGATGTTGCGGATGCGTAAATCATTGACTGCGTGACTGTGGTTGCTTTGGAGAGAATGGCGCCGAGGCCAATGCCAGGGAAGACGTACATGTTGTTGCCTATAACTGGTCAATAGGTTTCCTCAATGGAATCGAAAAACGAAAAGCCACGCACCCTGCCCCGGAGTCTGAAGCTTCCCATCATACTCGATCGATGGAAATGGGCTTCCACTAGCAAACAGGCATTTCCCATTAGTGTAATTCAGAGCATCTTCAAAGGTGCACTCCGAATTTGCCGAAGGATTCGAGAGGGGAAAAATGATTGGCCGGTCGTGCCATTGACCCATCTTTTTCAACATCTCTGGCGTGAAGGCGCCGCCGATGGTACTTAAGCCCATTAGTATCGTTGGCTTGACATGATCCACGACCTCTTCAAGACTTTTGTATTGCCTCCCATCATTGTCATCACGTGAGAAGTATACTTTATGATCAGCCAACTTGTCCCCTCGGTCGTTGGTGACGAGTCCTTTGGTATCGACAAGCCAGAAGCACCTGCGCGCTTCATTCTCGGTAAGTCCTTCGCGCATGAAGTATGCAACAATCTGCTTCGCCACGCCCACACCTGCACTTCCAGCTCCGAGGAACACCGCTCTCTGGTCTTTCACAGGAGTGCCGGATTGCTTCACCGCGCTAACGATACCTCCCAAAACCACAGCACCAGTCCCTTGGATGTCATCATTGAAGCAGGTATATTTACCTCCGTACTTCTCCAGAGCTGGGAAAGGATTTTTAAAGTCCTCGAATTGGATCACGATTCCTGGCCACTTCTCCGTCAGTGCCACCATCAATTCATCCATGAACTCCAGCTCTTCTGCTGCGGAGACTTTTTCCCTTCTGCTCCCCATGTACAATGGATCTTCCCTCAAAGACTTGTTCCCTGTGCCCAAGTCAAGCATTAGAGGCAGCGTAGCTTCGGGTCGTATGCCTGCGCAGGCTGTATAAAGAGCCAACTTGCCCACAGGTATTCCCATACCATTGATTCCAAGGTCTCCCAGTCCCAGAATTCGACTTCCGTCTGTCACAACGGTAATCTCGACGTACGGCTGAGGCCAGTTTTGCAAGACAGATGCAATTTGTCCACGATCTGCATATGAGAGGTATAATCCTTCTGGTTGCACATAATTATGTGACCACTCGATGCATGCTTCCCCAACGGTTGGGGTGTAGATAAGAGGGGCAATGTCTTTGAGATGCTGGGTTGCCAAACGATAAAAGAGGTGCACGTTTGAATTCCGTAATCCGCTAAGGTAAAGGTATTTGTCGATGCTCTTTTCTTTTCTTTGCAGTTGCTTGAGACATCTCGAGGCTTGGGTATCGAGTGATTCGACCGCGGGTGGGACAAGGCCGTATGTGTGATTGTATCTGCGAACACCATCCGAGTGTGATGTATCGTAATCACCCGTCGCTGGTGGAGGATGAGCAGCTGACATGATACTGGTGGTATGGACGAGTCTATGCAGAGATACAGTGTAGATAGGAAACGGAATCCTATCCTTCAATGATCGTGAGATGCTTGAGAGACGGAGCCCGCAATATCCGAGTCTTTGCATTGATCAGAGCTTTGAGGGGAACGGATGTATTAGTACTACTGCTTTGACCTTTAGACAAGGGTCTCACAAACCCTCTAGTACCGTATCTAGTAAGATCCACTATCTTACTGGGTAAAGGCACCGACAATCCGGTCACCGCAACCTGCATGCGGCTGGCTTTGCCCTAAAGCCTCCACCGAGTGATGGCTCAGGGCCAATTGGTAGATTTTGTGTGCAGGCAAATGAGCAAAAAGCAAACACTAACTAATCAGCGGAAGGATATCCACAATTTCTGGAAAGGGGCCGAGCCGCGTACAAAGTTTGGGACTCGAGCACACGACCCACGCACACGCCACGAGAAAAAGCAAATAGATCGACGGCTAGTGCAGCGGCAGCTAACGACGCTTAGGGCTAGAGAGTTCTGACGTAGAGAAGGTCTCTACCCAATTACCAACTTTGAGGGCTCCCAGCGCGCCAGGCTCCAGATATCTCCGCAACGACGAATCCTTCGTTACATCACCTCTTTTCTTTGCCTGCGTCACTGGTACCTCTTTCACAATACATAGACCAGCTCACTCTGCCGTGATCTTGTTTCCGTTCACGCCTTACTTGCACTCTCTTGACAAGCTCCCAAACGCCTTTTCAATATGTCTTCTTGTCTGGGTTTCCGCAAGTCCAAGGGTGAGGATACAGAGGCATTGCTTCCACAATATGCAGACGAAACCAGTTTGCAAAGGTCTTTGCATCAGAAGATGCACAGCTATCAGATGATACGGGCCTTATCTGCAGGTTTCATGCCATCTACAGAACAGCTCATCATCAATCTCCGTACACTCCTTGCTTCAGACGTTTTGAATCCGGACAATCCGGACCTCAGTGACTCGGGTCGACTTTTGTTGAAGTTCTCCAAGCAATGGCTGTCGCAGTTCATTGAAGCTTTGCGTCACAAGAACGACGATGACCAAATCCAGGATTTCATATGGTTCCTCTCGAAATCGAGAATCTCGCTGGATACTGAGGATCTCACTAAATCAGCCAAGAGCGTCAAGGCAAAGGCAGATGCAACCGCTGGTACGTCACTCAATACCTGAACGGAGATGTCAATTGCTGAACAGCGTCTAGCCTACGAAAGCCTACGTACAGTTGGCAGCCTGCTCCTCACAAATTCTGACTTCCGTATATTTCTTGGCGACATGGGTACAATTGGCCGTCAAGTGTTCGCAGATACCGCCTTTTCGCTCTCCAATGTTGCTGAAGAAGCTGGAAAGAAGCTAGAGCCCTCCGAACAGGAAAGCAAAACCATAGTTGAGCCTGGATCTGAGCAAGGACCTCCACCTACAGTGGGTGATTTGAGCAACGGGGCTGCAGATGTGTCTAAAGTCGTGGGGAATGGCTTGGTCAAGACTGGGAAAGAGGCGTTCTCAAGCTTGCAAGAGAACGTGTCGGGGGATCAAAAAGAGACTTTACTGTATCGTTTGAAAGAGGCTGTCCTCAAGCTGCGAAAGCGGAACGACTACTCGGACTCGGTTTCAACACTGGGCTTATTGATCAAAAGATATGCTTTGGCATACTCAAGGGCGGTAGATCAGACCATTAGCACCGCACAAGAAGATGTGAATACCAATCCTGAGCTCGACAGAGCCGTCAAAAACGCCTGGTCGCTAGCGAGCTCCTTTGGGGACAAAGAGCAATGGAACCTACTCGAGCAGAAGGTAAACAAAGTCATGGAACACTCCCAGACAGATCCGGAATTCGAAAACCTTATGATGGACGTCGCCAGTTCGGTGCAGAAGCTCTTGAGCGACCCTGATTTCTTTGATTCTATGGATCAGAAGATACAAGAATTGCGTGAGAAGGCGAAAGAGATTGACACCGAGTCTACGCTCCGCAAGGACATCAATGACGCTCTCTCCCAGATGCAAGCCACCTTCAACTCGGTCCTTGCAGATAGTGACGTCTCCAATCTCATCTCCACGTCTACCAAAATCTTCAATATCCTGTCGCCTCTCCACGCGAATACAAATAAAGATCTAATCCAAGACTTCCTTCACGTTTTTATCCCACTCCTAATTCAGGCAATCCAATACATTCCCATCCCACGCCTGGAGATTTCAGTCCCAGAAATCGATCTGCTTCTTGAAAATCTAATCATTGAGCCTGGCCGCACGGTCAACCAAAGTTCCTTCCTCCCCTACAAGCTTCTCATCAAAACATACAATGATCTCGAGATCCGCAAAGCTCACACTCTTCGCACCACTACTTCTACAACCAATCTCGTGACTGTTGCTATCAATGGTCTCTCAGTCCGCGCAGACGAAGTTGGCTTCTGGCTACGCGCTCACCCTGGGCTTATTCATCTGGCAGACGAGGGTATTGCATCTTTCCAGCTTGACGAGCGTGGGATCGACATTGCAATTGACATGGAAATTGGCAAAGAGAAACTTGAACAAATCCTGACATTGAAAGCTGTCCGTGTTCACGTCCATAAGTTATCCTACCAGCTCCGCAAAAGCAAATTTTCTTGGCTGGCATGGCTCATCAAGCCGATTGTCCGTCCCATCGTACGTCGAGTCATGCAAAAGCAACTTGCCACAGCTATCTCTGACGGTATTCACGCTGCCAATCGCGAATTGCTGTACGCACGTGAGCGCCTCCGAGCTACGCGCATCTCAGACCCACAAGATATCCGTACTTTCATCAAGGCAATTATCACTAGGCTCACACCAGAGGAAGATCCGGATGTGTATACCGCTGTGGGAGTTACACCAAGCAAAGGCAAATTCAATGGGGTGTACGCTCCGGGAAGCGTAGTAAAGCTGTACGAAGAAGAGGCAAGGCAGGCTGCTGAAAGGGTAGACGACGCGACTGTTGGCGGTGGCTGGCGCAATCAGATTTTTGACGTGCAGACAGCTATGATGGGACAGTAGGGCGAGTGAAGACTGGGCAACTCGTTTTCCACTTCATCATTGTGTCAGGTGGTTTGCATTAAAAGATTGTTATGGCTTGGGATGAAAGATTGTAAACTTGAAAAGCAAACGCATGATGACTCAGTACGAAAGTACGGCTCTGAGGGAAAAGTACGTACTCAATTGGCAATGACACATATATGGGAAGTGCTGGGAAAAGCGATGTCTGTACATGAAAGACGGGAAGATGATAGGATTGACATTAGCTTTGCATAATAGCACTGACATGATTCAGACCCTCTTGAGATTGTATTTTCCGAGCACTGCTTGTAACCACAATGTTCTGGTACATCGAGCGCCATGCCAGCACCAAGCAAGACTAGGAGATTGTTCCGCAAACTCGCCACTGTACATACAAATCACAAGTGCTCCTCACCCTCCTCTATGTGTGCGGTTTCTTATCTTCATACGCCTCCGTGACATTCAACCCCAACCCATTCGCATCCAAATACAACTTATTCTTCCCGCCAGCTTCCTGAAGTATCTGTGCAATATTCCTCGCATTCTCGATTCTCCTAAGATCCACGTAACTCCTGCTCTTCTTGATCGCATCACCAATAAGCTCTGCGGAGCGGGCTTCACCCTGAGCGCGGACAACGGTAGCTTGCTTTTCTTGGCGGGCTTTGTCGACGACGAACGCGGCGCGTTGAGCTTCTTGTTGAGCTACTTGTTTGGCTTCGACTGCTGCGGTGAATTCGGGAGAGAAGGCGAGGTGCTGAATGCGATTAGTAGGAGCTCCCTAGATGTATGTGGGGACAGAGAGAAAAGGGAGCATACCGTCAGAGAAACATCATCGAGGATAATGTTAAACTTTGAAGCTCTCCTCGAGAGGTTCTCTCTTACTAATCTTGCAACATTCTCACGCTGTGTGATCAGCTGGCTAGCGTTGAATTGAGCTACCACGCTCTTGAGAACCTCGTTGACAATAGATGGTAAAACGCGCTCGTCGTAGTCAGTGCCTAGAGTACGGTAGATCATAGGAAGAGCATTGACGGCTGGTCGGGAGAGGACACGGCAAGTTATGTTGACCATTTGCAGGTCTTTGGTTCCGGTGAGGGAGGCAACGTTGCGTGGTTTGGCGCGGACGTCGTAGGTTATAGGAGTTTCGAACCATGGAATCTTGAAGTGGGTTCCTACAATATGTCAGTCCCCAGGTAAGTGTATCTGAGGCACGTGCAGATTGTACCTTCATTGAATATCTCGGTCTGCACACCACCTATCCTCGTGTATTTGATGGCTCGATGACCACCATCCACTGCTGCTGTTTAGCTTCAACATCGAAGTGAGCATCAACAAAGACTACAGTACCGTTGAACAGAGCATTATTGACGACGACTACACCGGTCCCCAGGAGGATCAAGCCAACAGCTCCTCCGAAAAAGTTCCTAGGGCCACCAGGTAGGCCCCCACCTCCCCTTTGCTGCGCTTTGTTCAGCCCTTGTTGGAGCTTTCGGAAGATATCTCTCGGATCTTGTGCCATCTTGAGATTTCTTAGAGATTAGACGGACAATGACAGGAATGGTGAAAGAGAGGTCGATCAATCTACATTTTGGCTCATTCTGAAGCGTCGGGATCGGTCAATAAATTTTCCGCATCCTGCCATTGACGAATAAGGTAAGTAACGTAGAGTCAAGGCACGTCTTTCTTTGTTTTGATGCTCCCGGAATATAGCAAAGGTGTCGCACTCTCTGTTAAGGCTCTGAATACTACGAAGCTATTGTTGAAAAAGAATCCGCTGTTTCAACAAGGCACAGTTCGGAGCAATTGAGTAGAGCAGACTGAGATCAGGAAAGAGCGGCTTGAGACTATGGCAGACAAGGCTGGCAGAGTCGTCTTCATCGGTAAGCACGGTCAAAGTGAAGCAGACGTTCAATTCACTAATCTCATGCAGGAAACATTCCATATGGTACAACACCTCATCCCCCAGCTCCACCCAGGAACAACATTAACCAATCCCAGGCCTTACCGAAGAGCAGATTGTCCATACCTTCAGCACAGCAGGCCAAGTGTTGAATTTTCGCCTCGTCTACGACAACGAAACAGGTCGACCAAAAGGCTTTGGCTTTGCCGAATTTGCAGACACAGACTCCGCCGCCTCAGCAGTACGGAATCTCAATAACTACGAAATCATGGGCCGCGAACTACGAGTCGATTTTTCACACGTCGGAGGCAAAGACGATGCAGCTCCGGCAGGCTATAGTGCACAGCAACAGCCACAGCCACCACCTCAAGCTCAACCTCCCAATGGGTACCAGGCGCCTGCTCCCGGCGCTCTCCCACCTCTACCGCCAGGTGTAGATCTTCAACCCGGCATCACGTGTCCAGACGCCATCTCCAAAACGCTCTCCACACTACCAATGCCTCAACTCCTCGACGTACTCAAACAGATGAAGGGACTCGTAATGGGTGACCCCGCACGCGCTACCGAGCTTCTCAAACAATCGCCACAGCTCTCGTACGCCATTTTCCAAGCTCTACTCCTCATGAACCTTGTCGACACCTCCGTCCTCGGCTCCGTCGTTGAACAAGTCCACCAACAGCCAGTGCAGCCACCAATACAGCAGCAACAGTCCATTCCTCCTCCTCGTCCAGTCCCAACTTACCAGCCTCCACCACCTCAGCAGCAGCAGTATCCTCCTTACCAGCAGATGCCGGGGCCAATGCACCAACCTACGCCGCCTGTGCACAATCAGCCGTATCAGCAGCCGCCACCTGTTCAGCAACCACCGCCGTTGGTACAGCCTGGTCAGGAGGAGCTGTTGAAGCAGGTGCTGGCTATGCCACAGCACCAGATCGACCAACTACCCCCACCTGAAAGATCACAGATCATGATGTTGAGGCAGCAGTTTGGGGGACAGCGGTATTGAGGGCTCGCACAGCTCGCAGGGCTCAGGTGTGGAAAAACCTTTATCTTCAAACCACGAGCGCCACTGCATGCTGTCAGTAGAGAGTGGGATTCCCTTCCGTAAGAATTAGCGAGGCGTATGGCGACTTTTGCTAAATAGACCCAATAACTTAGGGCCGAAACAATGCGCAAAGCTAGCTGCAACACTACCGATGGATGGCTTGCACTGTTCGTACACCGTGAATGTGTGACATGTCGTTTTAGAAGGGAAACACAGCCTATCTATATCTCTACACCAATATGAGATTCAAACTATCGCGGAAGACCTCACCCTGGTATCATCGTCGACGCCCGCAAACTAGCTTGGAAGAAGCCCGATCAAGCTAACAGAATCATGGCAACAGGCCTCTTAGCAACCCGATAATCAATGCCCATTAGCCTCGCCATTCACCACATTACCACCCTTCCCCTTTGACAAAGCCTGACTTTGCGGCGGCTGTCCCATCTGTGCCAACCAGCTCGGGGGCGCTATCCCCGTCTGCTCGTTGATCGTCGACAACAACGGCGGTAAAGACGTCATGATATTCCGAATCGCGCCCATGCCATCGTTCGAAGAGCCTGCGCCGTCGCCGGTGTTCCAGCACGTGATCTTGGGCTGCAGTCCGTTGATAGCGGAAGCGTTTGCTTTGGCGAGTTTCTCGTATGTGTTGTCTTGAAGCATCATGTACTGCAGCAGTCCGTGAGGTCCGCCGAGCACATCGGACATGTGACCGTATGCTTTGGCCATCTCGGTCATGGCCTCGGCTTCTTTCTTCTTGGCAAAGAATGAAGCCTCTGCTTTCGTGACCACGGCTTCGGCGGCCTTTTTCTCGGCGTAGAGAGAAGCTTCTGCCCCTTTGGCAATGCGGAAATCTAAAAATTGGAGTCAGATGCCTTTCGTCTCAAACAGGGAGAGGCCTTTTTCCAAGGTTGACGTGTTCGTCGAGCGCTAGATGAAAGGGATGTAACTCGTGAATACTAATGGTGGAAAGGCCATCGAGCCCACAAAAGGTACACAATCTATCGACTTACAAGCTGCTTCTGCGTCCTGTCTTTGCTTGTACAAGAGACCTTCTGCGCTCTTTGTGTCTGCATACAACTTGGCTTCGGCATCTTGAGTCTGCTTGTACCGCGTTCCATCGGCCCCTTTGGTCTCCGAGAAGAGCTTAGCTTCAGCCGCTTGCTGGGCTGATTCTTTCTTTATGGTCGCTTGGACTAGGTCAGTGGCCCTCATTCGTTCAAGTTCCTAAGCATTGTCAGTTGTGTACGGTCATGTAGCTAAGGCTGGGACCATACCATTTGTGCACGCTTGAGCTCGACCTCACGCTGTAACTCGGCATCCTTGGCTTCTGCTTGACGTGTGGCTTGAATATTTGCCAGTTTGATGCCCATATTCAGCTTAGTCTGCGTCGTGGTCAATTCAGCATCTGCGGTTGCTTTCTCGGACTTCCGCTTCGTCTCAAGGACTGCAGTCTCGGCATCGATTTTGCTGATCTCTTGCTTAGTCTTTCCACGCTTCTCTGCTTCGCCAATATCTCCCACCATGCAAGCATTAGCAACGTCGATCTTAGCCTGATTGGAAGCGCCCTCGTGGGCTTTGCGACTGAGGTATTTGAAGTAATTCGAATCAGCAGTGTCTTGCAGCTCTTTGACGTTGGCATTATAGATCCTCAGGCCGAATTGGTCCAGCTCCGCTTGAACGTTCTCAATGACTTTACTCTTGAATAATTGACGCTCTTTGAAGATCTCTTCCATCGTCATACCTGACACGATTACACGAGTCTCACCCTCGATGATTCCCTTGACGATATCCTGCACATGATTCCTGCCAGTCGCAGCTTGACGCCTGGTATCATGCTCGTCGGGGCGGCCAGTAAGGATCTTGGCGTACTTCCGCAACTTTTCAGACTCGTCATCAGGCCCGATAGTGAATACTGCTGGAAGCGAGAATTGTAATTTCTCAATGGTCATAGCCTGAAGGGTGATTTCGAAGTCGAATGGGCTGATCGAGATGACGGAGTACTTCTGCCATGGGTAGATGAATGCTTTCTTGACGATCTTGATGTCCTCAATGCCTCCACTGTTGGCCTAGCCGTCAGCATTCCGTTGCCGTGGAGGGGTCTCATCTCCGTGAAGGCTTACCCTGTGACCACAAGGTAGGAGTTGGCATCGGAAACGTGATAGCCTGGCATATTGAAGTTTGTTCGGGGTTGGAGCCGAGTACGTGCAATGCAAAGTAAGGCTATTAGTGTGCAATGAGGCTACTGGAAGGACAGAGTCCTGATGTTGCTGTTGAAACAGTAGTTCCTCGTCGATGATCGAAAGAGATTGGGCGAGTGAGGATGAACTTATGTAGCGGAGGGTCAGCGCAATTGAGTGGAGTACTGTATTGGTATATGCACCTTCCATTACAATTGAGGGGATTTGATCGGAAGATAAGAAGTGCAAGCGGGCCAGAGTTACGGCCTCGGTAGGCGCCTGAGGGGCTATGTCTAAAAGCCATTATGTGGCACAAGGCTCTCTAGAATGCCAATGCAAACTCGTTACGTGGTGGAAGAGCATAGGTACTGTGGTGTCCAGAAAGTTGATTGTTAGGGTCTTGGCATTGTTTGGGTGGTGTACTCACCAAAAGAATCCCTGTCACGCTAAAGATTAACATCCTGAATACTACAGTACATAATATGGTGATAGGGTCAGATCTAACGCAAGAACCAAAGGTGTTAGGCAGCATCATGCCTTGGCGCACAGCCCCGTGGGCCAATGGTTTAGTGGAGATGCATAGACTCCTCCTTGCAATACTGTAGTAAGCTTAAAGCGTGCATTTCGTGCAGCTCTAGCCTACCAGTCTTGCACATGTGACTGCCAAATGGGACCAGCCGGGGTTTGAGGTCCGTGGGCTTTCCGCAGCCTTGGGAGAAAGTGCAAGGCTGAGGGTCTTTGGTATCTGTCAAACACGGGACGGAAGGCTTAGCCACTTGATACTAAAAGCTCGAGGAGCCGAGGCGTATCAGTAGGCCGACCCCACAGTATCGATCAAGTAAGAGCTCGCACCGAGCGTCCACAGCTGCTCACCTGATATTCCGCCGCAGGCAGTAATCGCAGAAGCTTAATTAACTGTCCGCTTGGCCTTAGCCGTTCGTCTCAGCTGAAAGATTGAAACTTGGCTTCCGGCTGTCCTGAATTTGGTCTTCTCTGCAAAGATCTCATCGTCCACCAACATGACAGAGAAGTCTGATCCTTCGTTCGACGGGCTCCCTTCATACTCAAAGTCCATATCCCCATCGCTCAATGCCACGCCTACATTTCCCAACAACATCGCCAGATCTCGCTCTGCTCTGATATCGACGCTTACCACAAGGCAAATCATACCACATCTCCACAGCAATGTCCTCTCCGGCTTGTCGAACACCAAGCTCCTGATCGTTCCTTCAAATGTTTCTCAACTACAGCCGTCTCAATCAAGCAATCCCCCAACCAGAGAATCATGGGCTCCCCAGACAAATCTCCCTCGAGAGACTGTTGTCGGCTTCCCAAACGACGAGGATCCCACCCTGATCCGTCTCCAGGGCCAAGAAAACAGCCTTGGGTTTTGGTCTCAACCAATGGTGGTCTTTGAATTGGAGCAGCATTTATGCTCACAGCTGCAGAGGGAGGGTTACCAAGTGGTTGGAGGCAGCGCTTCCCAACGAACCGTATTCAATGTAGAGTGGAGGACGGTAGAGAAGAAGCCGTTGCAGACCGGCGAAGCAAGCATTGAAATTGGAATAAAGGAGATCAGCTTGCGGATCGAGAATGCGATGGGTTTGTATGAAACAAGGACGGGCAAGGCAGTCGTCGTCAAAGTGGAGGTTGGAGGATAAGTGCCTGATCTGTGATTGCGGATCGGCAAATAACATGAGCGATGCGGTGGTGTTTATCCCCAAGCTATCCTTATTTCCCTGGTTTTCTCCACACAAGTGGACCAATGTTGGTTTATCGGTATCCCAAATTCGCTCGATATGGTATGGAAGCCGCTCTGAAGCCAATTTCTGTTCTTTTGTACGTACATCTCATCTTTGATAACAATAGCTTGGGCACCAGGCCTGAGAAGCGCTTGGATTCAAAATTTCATTATGCGGTGATCATCAGCCACGACAGGGGCATTGCCGTATGCTCTGGTACAATCTTAGCTTACGCATGTTCTGAACGGAGAAATGCTAAGTGGATGCTTGCTGGAAGTTCTTGCTCGTGCCCTCCCTGGCCCTTTCCCTCTTCAAGATGACACTTGATTTGACCTCGATATGGCTGTCACAAAAGTGAATCGTTGCATAGCTCGTTGTTCTAAAGTAGCCATCAGAAGCCACCTGTTTGCCTTTTAGTACTCCACTGCACAGCATGTCTTGGAGAAAAGATAATGGTGTTTCAGTAAAACATTCAACACTGCGGTAGAGCCAGGGCAAGTTGTGACGCATTGGAGATTCCATCAGATCCAACACATGCCAAACGTCTCATACGGCCACGGGTATAAACTTGAGGAAGCATGGAGCTTCTCACCGACGTTTCTCGGCAGCCCTCGCAGAGTGGTAGCTCGGCAAACTCTGTTCAACGGCATTAACGCAGTGCAGTGTCTGTTGCTAACGGAGGAAGATATCGAGTAGGAAGCCGAGCGCTAGCCGTTATCAGCGAGCTCCGTCAGACTTTGATCTTCCCAAAAGCACAAGAGGAACCAAAGTACATAATAATAAAGCTATAAGTCCCGAGGAGTGTGAGTACAGCAGCCGCTTCTGGACAAGGTACGGCTTCAGAAGTGAGCCGAAGGATCATGAAGAGAGTTACCTACCTTAGACAAGAAAGAGTGACGAAACCTCGGCTGCTAAACCCACAGAGCAGAACATCCAGGCCGAGCACATTGAAATGCAGCATCCTCTATACCGTATACAAAAGATCGAGGGAATTAAGTGATGAGCTACTAGCTCCAGTGAACCCAGCAGGAATGGGATGAACGTCAGACATAGCGAGCACTGATGAAGCTTACCATACAGTCGTTCCCCTTCCACAAACGATACCTTCAAGCTTGAGATTGTGCTGGATGGCTTCGGACGAGTCAGGCATAGTCACCATTGGCGCTCTTTCGGTCATCGATCCTTTTCGATTGCAGCAAGCTGTACTCCGTAGGCCAACCGGAAGGAATCAGTAAAGTAAAGTAAGAGTAAAGTATTCGAGTATGTAACGACTACGATGCTTCTAGCCGCTTGCGTTGAAGAAGCCACACGCGACTAGCCCCACGCTAATGCAGGTACAAAGAAGCCTTTCTTGCGAGGCCAATTTCGTTTTCAGGGTCACCGGGAGGCCCCCGAAATTTGAGCCTCGAGACTGACCCCGTCACCCGAAGTTAATTCGAACCTCATTGGAATATTTCGCCTGCACGTAAGAGATGAAAGACCATGTCCATTGAATACCTATTTGAACGTGTATAGAACTCATGGAGTTGCTACACATCGCAAAGAACATGTCCCTTCCATCAAAGATCCACTCCACACCGTAGAATATCACCCACTGCTCTCCTCCGCGCAGCAATATCGCACATATCGTCCCCAGAAGATCCTCCGTCACGTTCACATCATGAGCATGTGAGAACAAGGTATTAAAGTATGACACAACAGAAACAAGGCGCCGTGAGAAGTATTAATTGCGCCTCCATATCGAACCGTAATTTGGGTATCCCTGCCGTCTAAAGCGCTTGCTTGCATTTCGCCGTCTCGAAAACCTCAGAATGCCAAAGCTAAACCGTGCCTTTACAGGAGGTAAGCAGCGAGACCGAGTAGAGCAGCCATGCTGATGCCAGAGGCAGCCATCTTGTTGGCCGCACCAGTGAAGGGTGTGGAGCTCTTGGAGGGTGAAACACCCGTGGGTGCTGAAGTGCCGACGGGAGCAGCTGCAATGGTGCTGTTGACGAAAGTTGGGGGTGCGACCGAGGCGGCGGATGCAATTGGGGCAGCCGATGGTGCAACGGGAGCAGGTACCACAGGGGCGGAGCTCACGGGTGCAGCGGACGGAGCCGGGGTGATGCTGACGACTGGGGCGACGCTGGTGGCCACCTGAGCGGGTGAAGAGACCGGCGCGGCGGAGCTTGAGACTACAGGGGCCACAGCTGGGGAGCTAGCAATTGGCGCAGCGGCTGGGGTGGAGCTGGTGACGGGCTTGGTCAGGGTGCAAGGGCAGTTGGTGATTGTCAAGGTGGTGGCCTGGGGAGAGAGTATACGTCAGTCAGGAGTTCCATATCTTCAGGTGCGTGGAAACCACGCGATTGCAGTTTTGGGCCATTGAGATCTGTAGCTTACCTCAGTCACGACGTAGGTACTTGAAGCGTGAACGAGCGACGTTGCAGACGGGCAAAAGGTGGTGAAGGCGGTCACGACCTCAGTAGTGTACTCAACAGTCCCATTGCTCCAGGCAGAAACACCAGCCGCAAGGGCGAGAGGAGCAGCGACGTATGAGTAACGCATTTTGAGTGATGTTTGGTGTTTGTTGTGGAAAATTCTGGTGTTGAAAAAAGTGAAAGGTGGGTGAAAAAGTTGATTTACGAGAGAGCGTGAATGTTTTATTAAAGAGTGTAAGTGTTATTAAATGAGTGTAATCGGTGATAACCGGAGTGAGTGTCTTTGTGGAAAGTTGGATGAAGAGAAGAAAGAAGAGTCGTGCGGATCTTTATGAGGGAAGGCGAGATTATCCAGGGCTTGTCGGCTCTTGATGCCCCTAAAGTTTAGCGCGTCAAAATTGTGGTCGTTTGGTCGAGGCTTCAATTTCGGCTTTGTCCCTTTCCCTTGCTTTGATCTTATCGGCCAATCAAATTGTCGACATAGCTCAACGGCCTCGCGTACCTGCATTAGTCTAGCTGCTGTCACTATATGCGTACAAAAGCGGCGAACTCGGAGTGGAAATTAGATGCTCGACGACAGTCCTCGATTGGAAGCTCATCGCGTGCTTGCGAAATAGGATCTCAAGCTCAGGAGACGACGAGTGCTTTCTGGATCGCGAACATGAAGGCATGATTGGTTTCAACAAGTATGGCGCTTTGGAGCCGCTGACCTATCATCCACTCCATACTGGTGCTCTTGTCTAAGGGGACGACCGCTGCACCGTATCTTGTGTCAGTGATCGTTGGGACTTTTGGGCTGCAGATAAAGCATAAGACAGTAACGATAGATTCTAATACTAGCACCTTCCTAAACCAGTTCAACACCGTCGTTATGTAAATTGCGACCTTGGAAATAGTCCTAACCCAACTGCCGTTGTGGTAGGCGAGGGAGACATAGTTCAAGGCGTACGGATCTCGTGTCTCCGCTGGACTGAAGCATCAAATGTAAAGACTACAAATCTTCAGCTGAAGCATTGATCGTGTTATTCCTGGAGCTGCTCTGCTCAAATGCGTCGATATGCTTTGAAGCATTTCTTCTCGACCATCTTCGGCTTGATCTCCTTTCACTGTGAATACCATATCCACAACATGTGATTCTTGCAAAACAGATCTGGCCTTTTCAAGAATTGCGATTGCCACCAGGTCATAGTAGCCTCGTGTATTGATCGTCGAGACAATCAGAAGAATTCACGGCTTGGAAGCCTGATGCGTCGGCCTCGACTATCGTGTGAGGACGAATTCTTGCGTGAAACCAGATCTGTTTGGTATCCGTGTCTGGCGACTTGGGTGGATTTTCTCAGATCACGATACCAAGAGCGAGTGTCGAAGCAACGCTGGGGTTCTTAAGAGGCTGGACGATGTGCACATCTGTTCCCAACGTGCGTAGTGGACTTGATCACGGTTCGGAGATATACATCGTTGCACGGCATTGGCCAAGTCATGACGGTCATTTACGATGAACAAGGTGATATATTGGACGGTTACCAATACTTTGTTCGACTCTTTCTTCAAGAGTGGGATTGCGCTAGGTTTTGAAAACATAATATTTCCCCTCATCACGGAAAGAGCCATATAGTCCAGGGCGTTCCAGGGTACCTGAAATTGACATGCAGCTTGACGTTCAATGAACAAAGCAGGTGGTACATGTTCTCCCGAATCTCACGCGGACATCTCATGAGAGAGCTTAGTGGTGTAGTAGACTTGACGTGTGAAGAACGCATGGCCCTCGGGGAAGGCTCGACATGTGTTTGAGGCTGGCTGCGTGAAAAGAGAATTTTAGTGACGTTTGGGGCAAGCGTGGCTCGATTCCAGTACGGACAGGCCCATACCACAGGCCCACGCCACCAAAATTTGGCCTAAGCCACACTCCCTGAAAGGGTCCAGCACCAAAACGATTCTGCCCATACTACCGTGCGTTATGACACTGAACCAGTAAGGGCAAACTTGCATGCAGTATGTGTGCATATAATCGGCTGTTGAATGATAAGGAACGGGCCTTGTACGCGAACGTCGTGTAGGTAAACATACATCACCCTCTGTACCAGAGTCTGCCAAGGTTCCCGGCGTGAGGCCGACATATCTGATCGATCGCGTTCAGGCGCAGATTTGCGTGGATGGAGGCAAGCAACGAAGTACCAATGCTCGAGGGAACACTGCCGAGGGTGGTATCCAGGGATTGTCTGATGGCTGTTCGAACTGTGTTGGGGTAGTGTGTTGATCTCGACTTATCCTTCTAGCACCGTATCCAAGAAAATTGGGAAGAGAAATGACAGAAACCCACAAACCAAATCCTAGAGTACGAGCGCCAAACAAATAAATAGATGAGTGTAAAGTTCTGCGAAGCTCGGGAGGTAGGTCGAGGAACGGAAGTCGCTTTACAGCTGTAGCTTCAAAATGGCTGGTCGATCTGGAGGCCAGTCTCTCTGAAGTAATGAGCTTTGGAGCCTAAGAGATAATTCATGTACGCAAGCCTTCGTTAGATGGGACAGGTAAAAGAAGAGCTGGTAGTGCTTCGTTCATATTGCGTGATGCGGTGTGATTCGGTGTCGCGATAAATTTAGACGTCAAGGAAGCCAAATTGGGAGCTGACAGTGTTCTCAATGACTGGGCACAAGCCAATGTAGTGGATAAGTTACACTTTGCGAAAAGCAGATCTCAAACCAGAATCCTGGTTGTAAAGGTTGCACGTCTTGCTGTGTTGTTTTTATGGCATCTTCCCAACCTCCATCTTCCTCACTATCTCCAGGATCCCACCACCTACGAAGTTTTCATCAGTGCCAATCCACATGTCCACCCAAGCCTTCCTCTTCGCTTCCCTTACTCTCTCAAGAGACCATGACTCTTCCGCTTTTCTTTCGACATAAATGGTTTGCAGCCCGCACTCCTTTGCCGCCTGCAGATCACCCAGATGGGCGGCCACCATCGCGCACTCGCCAGGTTCCAGCCCCACTTCCATACAGGCGCCGGTGTAAACTGAGTAATAGGGCTTGTAAGAACCGAACTGCTCAGCGGAGTAGATATGGGTCCAGGGTAGACTGGCGAAGTCGGCCATGTCTTTTAGTAGACTGATGATGGTCTCCACGTCAGTATTCTCCTTTCAAGACCACATTAGAAATCATGACTTATGCCGTAGCCAGGCTACGTCCATAGTGGAGGGGCTGCTCAGCCGTGCTTAAGAATCATGGACGTAGTCCGCAAGGACATATGAAAAAGGAATATTGGGCTGGGGAAAGACTACCTCAAATTGCCATTTGAGAGCGTACAGACCACATGGCCTCGATCTTTCAGGGCTTGAAGCCCACTGGTTGAGTCGGGCCATCCATTCAGAAAATGCCATACACGTGAGATTTCGAAGACCTCCTCCTCTGTCCACAGCTGCTCTATATTATGCCGAGCGATAAGGGCACGGAGCGAATCATGGTGGTGGTCATCAACAGTCTTGAATTGCAGGGAGCTTTCCCCCTTACGGCTCGCTTGGGCACCGGTAAATTCGTAGTAGCTGGTGCGCCATTCTTGGGCGAACAACGCCCAGTCGACTGCTGCAGAGGCCAGGCGGACCCGCATACCAACGGATGAGGCCGCGGAGTTGAGAGTTTCGAAGGACTTGTCTTCGAGAGACTTCGTCACGCTTGTACGCCAGTCGACAACAGTACCGAAGACCTTGGGAAATTGTTAGATTCGAGTCATGACAGGAGCCCATTGGACCTGCATCGAAGAAGAGCGCCTTCGGCTCTGGCTTGCGTCCGCTAGTGCTCATGGTTGGAGCTTCTGAGACAGCTATTGGCACAGATGTATGGTGACGAAGCTCACAGAGCGGTGTTCAAGCGGGGAAAAGCATCAATGCCCAATAACACTCTGAGGCTAGCTGCCAAGATGAGTGGCAATCAAGCAGGTACAGTGTAAGAACATTGGGCACGAATGTTTAGATAGCCCCCAGAGCGCTTGATAGCTGGGGTGTGTTGGCTGAATGCTGCGATTTTGTCCTACACTGCGCTTTTGGCCTAGGCAATCGCGAAGAGGTTTACCCCGCAGCTTCTCTTCGTTGCCAATGGAACGGGAAGGGGCCATTCAAGCATGCGTTGATATAGTCAGTCTCTTTTGGGTCCATCCATCGTAGAACTAGGGCGTGGGACCTCGCGGTTTTTGAGTCCAACAGATATCCCACCGGACTGAAGACTGCTCATCCCGCGAGCCCAACCCAAGACTCAGAACGCCCGAGGTATCTACTGCCGACAGCTTGTTCCGTGGTTCAGTAAAGGTACCAACAATAAATCGAGATTGGCATGAGACAGAAATTGTCTCGTGTGCGAAGCGCGACTGTGGGGAAATTTCTTCAAGCTTTGCCCCAAATGGTCCGTCAAACCATGGACGATAAGTGTTCCCTTATTTCACGGACAGCGCCAGTCAGATTTCAAATAGCATCGTCGCTCTGCTTTCCCTCCACAGACGAACCAGACGCGAGGTTTGTGATGAGATTCTGGCATTTGGCCCCATTGACTCGCCTGATCTTGTGGCAAGTCCCCGCACGCCCTCCTATCAAAAAGTACAAGGCAACAACAGATCATGTCAGCTTTTCACATACGTTTCGGCGACGTTGTCATATAAGTATCTACATCGATGAACCGTTGGACTAGCTTGACCACTGAAACACCCCTATCCCTGTTCCAACTTGCAGCTTCCAAGCACCAACCGTTCGCTCGGAACCATTTCCCCGGGTAAAGTCAGTATTCTTCCAGATCTGGGCGCCGGTTGTTCCTGCGATAGAGGATCATCGTTCCGCTTTGCCTTCCAAAATTATACCGGCCTAAACTTTCCGCTGCAAGCTTGGACCAACGGAGATTGGCCTGAAAAAGCTTTGGCCGTAATGAGGTGAAAGTAATGTGTGATCGAGCCTGCCATTCGTTGAGATGAAGCCTGTCTCACCCTAGCTCTCCCGCCTGTTGCTCCTGCCCTAGCACATCCTGGCTCACTCCATTCGCTGTTGGTCGATCCTAGCAGTAGCATGGAGCCGTGGGGGAGTTTCGGGCTTTGGAGCCTATGTCGCGCTCAGCCAAGGGGTATCGTCGTTGAGACTCACCACGTCGGCGTATGGTGAGCCATTGGGTATGCATGCAGGGAGTTGTTGATATACATCGTGCGAGGAGTCTGGTTGAATTGGTGTTTTCATTTCGCGGTATGCTTCTTCCATTGGCCTTTCTTAGCCTTCTATGCAACCGTTTTGGCTGGACCACAGTCCATGCAATGTTCCGAGGCTTATCACCGTCAGGAGCTTCATGCCTTGAACATATATACTGACCGTATGGTAGTGTCCTCGGTAGTCACACCGAGCACGAGCGCTACGCGCATATTACCTTCGTTTCAGTCTACCGCAGCAGGAAAGACCTACCCAGCATAGGCTGAACCCAGAATTTGCACTACTCATAAGCTTTGGATGGAGCTGTCAGGTCGACTCATGCCGCCATCGCCATCGCCATCAGGTCAATCTATCCGGCTTTGGCCAGCTTGTGCGGATCTCCACTCACTAAGGGCGTGGTCCCTTTTGCCATTTTGTCCTTAAGAGTGCATGCCATAGGTTGGAAGGATCGAAGCCATGGCGCTTGACCTAGGCTACCACATCGCTGCACAAGCGTTGCCAGACCCCACAGATACGCCATACGAGACACCATCAAGAGGCATGTCCGGCCAGTCCTCGCAGCAAGGGTCAACTTCCCCATTCTCGACTTACTTCTCAGCTCCCTTTCCACCGGCTGAGGAGTCCTACTTCTCAAAAGAGCCTGGGCCTACCGACATGGAGGAAGATGGGAGATACAACTCCAAGGATACTCGGAGGCTGACGCCAAACTTGGGTATATCTTTCGTCTCCCAGATACATTCTCTGAAGAAAGAGCTAGAAACTAAGGATGTCCTGGTTGAGGAGCTGGAAGATTCCCTGCACCAGAGCCGTGCAGAGAACGATCGATTAAATGAAGATCTCAACGCCCAGAAAACAGAGGTCAAATCTGTCAAGTACCAGATGTCGTCCCTTGAATACGACATGCTGCTCGCACTTGAAAACATTGCGAGAGAAAGAGATGATGCAATCAAGAGTGTTGAGGACAGTCGGAAACACTTGGAAGCAACGAGGAAAAAGGTCCGCGCGCAAGAAGAGGAAGTCGACGAAGCACATTCGATGTGGGAGAAAGACAAGCAAGATTGGGAGAACAATAAACGCAAAATGGAGAGTAAGGTTTATGTTGTGGAAGAGCGACTGAAGACCATGGTGGCAGAAATGATGGCAGTACAAAGCACCGGGCAAAACCGGCCAGGAGCAGGCTACGACGTCGACGAAGGGATGCGAGAAACCTGGTTCATAAGAGGCAACGACATTCGTGCAACCTCCCGCATGAGTAATAGAAGCATGGACGACATTGACGAAGGCAAAGACGCAAAGAATTTTAGATCCTCAAGAATGAGTGGATTACATGAGATGGGAGGGTCAAAGATGAGTGGCCTAAGCTTAGCAGAGGAGCTCGATATGGAAGAAGGGGACGAAGATGATATCGATCAAGAGGGTGTTCATTCTCCTGATGCTTTGCCAGAAGAGATTCAGATGTTGCCAGCCCGATATTCCGAGGATACGAAGGCTAGGAAGTTGATGGGCTTACATGCAGACTCCAATAAACAACTTTCCGGAGATGAGATCTCTGGTCAGCACTCCATGGGTATCATAGAAGACTACATCAACCTTCCTGGCAAGCGAGCATCCGTTTCGTATACTGATAATGCAACACAATTCACACCACCTCCAACTCCTGCGCTGCACACAAGACGTATGAACTCTGTCTCGGAAAAGTCGGTCGAGCAAACAGAACGTTCAGCCAATCAAAGCCGAAAGCGGGTAGCGATACCCTCTATATTCGTTGATCCGGGTCCGCTTGCGAAAATTGAAGGATCTAAAATTCTATCTATGGTATCTACAAGCTGTCAGACCGATGACATACCTCAACTTCTCCCATCATCAGAGAGTCTTGCCCATCAATCACCGATCGCAATTACAAAAGAAGTAAGATCTTCATCTACGCAAACAATCGAAGATACTGCATGGGTACCGAAATCTGCAAGTACCCGCCTTTCGCCTGCTCCTTTAGATGTTCCCGTGATAGCAATCCACCCGCCAGCATCGAGACCGCCCTCTTCTCACAACAGCGTCGTACTCCCGCCTCGTACCAGGAACGCCGGTTGCCAGGTAGCGATTGAGATGCCGCGGAATCTGAGATCGACATCTATGCAAACAGAAGAAATCCGTGTCGATAAACGACCTGTTCGAATACCTCCTAGGCTACAACCATCCAATCCTCCAGACAAATCCCATTCCAGGCCTACTGAGAGGCGGACACGGACAGCTAAGCCATCGGTTCCAGAATTTTCGAGACGTCCTGTTCGGAGCCCGCCTCCGCTAACAGACAAGATCCAAGCGTCGGCCCCATACATTCCAAAGGGAGGTATCAAAAGTCCAGCTCAAGCTGTGGAAGCAAATGAAGAACGACGAGGGCCCATTCGGTCTAAAGCTGACGATGCGCATCAAGCAGACAATGACAACGGACCTCTAAATGACAAGAATTCCTTTGGTCCGAGGCGCCCAATCAGAACTGAGAGTATCCTTGCAGGTTTCGACGCTACAGGTGAAGATGATCATGTGAGGATATCAGACGAGTTCAGTGATGATGATGACTTTGCCAATGTGGCACCCATACGCAAAACGCTGTCTAAAGTGCAAAACTCGTGGAAGCTCGTGCCACAGTCTGACAGCATAGCCCTTGACAGATTGGAAGCACCATCAGAGGAGCTGAGAGGCTTGGGGGCTGCAGGGGTATCTAAAACGACAGATCCAAAGGCAGAGGGTCCATCACAGACTACGTCGAAGACATTCCAGACCAGAACCACTGAAGGCTGTCGAAAAACGTCAAACGCTGCGGATATCCGACGCCAAGCCTTGGTTCTCAATGGTCTTGCAGAACATGCGCATCGAGCGAGAAGTCCAAGCGCACCCAGCGTACCCGGAAAAGAACCGACTACTGTCGCACCACCGTTTCCTGTGCCTACCAGATCGAGCTCTCGCAAAATTCCAATCAGTGCGAGTGAAGGGGCAGCTAGTCCCACTCCGTATAGCACAAGCTTTTTCACTACTCGACGTGGTCAAGATCATGGCAGACCTCCTATCAAACGCAAGATACTCCGCAAGGTCCAGTCTGCTGCCGCTGTGTCTAAACCTTCCGCACCTCATCGACCTCGACTACCGCCATCAATGTCCGCGAATTCCACAGTACCTGATAGTCCGAAGTCTCTTCCACCTACTCAAAACCAATTCCTTCTACCGTATGACAGCGTCGCTGGAATGTCAAGCTGTTCTGTAGTAGCATCGCAGCCACGTTCGCACGCAGGGGAGGCCTCAATCGAGACCCCCGGCCAGCAGACTAGTGTGGTGGATGCAATCGCTCAGACAATGGTTGGCGAATGGATGTGGAAGTATGTACGAAAGAGAACATCCTTCGGTATCACAGAAAGTCCACAGGCTGAGTTTGAGATGAGTAAAAATGGGGAGAACGGAAGCGGCAGCGGTGTCAGACATAAGCGGTGGGTATGGTTGGCGCCTTATGAGAATGCTGTGATATGGAGCAGTAAGCAGCCCACCTCGGGACCTGCTTTGCTGGGCAAGGGTGGCCGGAAACGTGAGTATCATTCAGGTCTCCTCGAAGCTACACTGACAATGGCACGTAGTCATGATTCAGTCAGTCCTTGATGTCAAGGATGATGCACCGTTACCTAAGAACGCTGGTTCACAGTCAGCATTTGACCGGTCCATCTTAATATTGACGCCACAGAGGGCTCTTAAATTCACAACTGTATCGCGAGAGAGACACTACATCTGGTTGACGGCCCTTTCGTTCTTGAGTCACTCGACGAGAGGCATGGACGATCTTGCCAGCCCGCCACCTTTGCCTCAGCAGGAATACCATCCTCCTCCGTCACAAAATACCGGCGCGGGCTTCCGTCGAACGCCAGTACGAGATTCCATCCGGATTGCCAAGGATAGGTCCCGACCGAGTCTAGGAGCTCACTCATTTTCTTCACCGATTGGAGGGGTAGAGCAAGGAATCATACAAGATATCATCATGCCATGGGGAGATAGGGAAGCAGAATCAGAAGACGCCGCAGAAGCACCACAAGTGCCCCGCGTAGCTTCTCACGCACGAAAGCGGAGCAACACCGGACCGCGTCCCGTCCCTCTGAGTGCTTTTCATAGCTATCCTACCAATAGCACAGCAATAGGCTCCAGCTTGACAGCGCCCACGTCAAGGGACAAATACGACAGGTTCAATCCTCGCGGGCAAGATGTCAACAGATCCGGACTCAACACAAGGCCTGCTACAATGACTCGCCGCATTGTGATGGATGCGAACCGAGATAGTTTTGTCGCTCCGCCGCCCGTAGTGCCCGACAACTTTTTCGACCCTGTTGGTACAATGCGGATGGAGGCGTTCGTCAGGAACAGTATGATGGAGAATCAAATCCCCGAGCGTACGAAGGAGGAGCCTAAGAAGGCCAAGAGAAGCTATCGCACGAAACAAGGTAGAAAGAAAGACATGAGCTACTGGGGTGTAGCAGAATCTGCAGGAAGTAAAGAGGATCCGTTCACAGGGTTTTAGGGAAGAGTTGAAGCGAGAATTGTAAACAGGCAATGCTACGGTGTTTTGGATTTATGGCGTCGCATATACCTCAGGTCGAGTATGGTGTCTTGGGGTCCAAAAGCTGAGGAGGGAAGCTTTGAAGGCGCAAGGATTATCTGTAGAGTACGAGTGTTGTTGCATGCGTAAGAAGAGAGAATCACAGTATCTACCGTCATAAGCAATTTCTCAGCTCATAAGATGATTGTTGGATATCGTCAGCTTACTTGTTGGATATGGTTGGGGCAGTCAATGGCCAATGTCTCGAAACATGCCTGAGAGGCTAAGATTTTAGGGCCATGCCAATCCGGCCTAGGCGAATTTAAACGGCGGGTCGCCTAAAACCCCTGAACCAGGACATCAATCAACCATCTTTCCCTCATCCAACCACCTCTTCTCAACTCCCTCACGGCTCCACTGTTTCCCTCGCCAGATCCAGGAACGTGAAACGTGCAATTACATGATCGTTCGATCGTGCGTCTGATCATCCTGATATGGGACGTCGACCCGGTTGGACGGCCGCCGATCTGTTCTTTGTCCTACACAGCAGCACTCTTCAGCTGCAGGAACAAGTGGGGCGGCCAAGGCCTTCCATCAGTGAACAGGAGCTGGTGAAACGTGCAAGCCATGGTTCGTGGAGCTTTGGTCGCCGCCAGCGCTGAAAGGGGGTCATCTCGTTTGGTTTCCTTCGTATACTATAAGAGAAGGGCTGTGTAACGTGTCTTTTCTTTGTTACAGACCTTCTCTAGCACCATCCACCATCGTCATTCTTTGAGTGTGCTGTTTGTGAACTGTTTCTATTTCTGTCGAGGGTTGCCCTTCTGCCACATTCGCTGCAGCATATATCACTATTGTATATCCGTTCTATTGAGAAGCAGGTTCCTCTCACTCTTTTTTACCTATCATCGCCACCGTTGCATCTTTGAGAACGCAAGTGATCTTCCTCTCGTCCATTACGCACCTACTCAACCCTCTATCAATCCATCACACCTCATACACCAACACAATGGCACCGCAACTCAGCGCCCTCGCCCTCCTCTCCTCCCTCCTCGCCCTGTCCACATCTACCGCATATGGCACCAATCCTTACCCATCGGCATCAGGCGCACCCTTCCCTATCGGCAATGGCACCCTCCCTGGCGGCACCGGCACCGGCACAGCGCCACCATTTCCAATCTCCACAGGCGCTCTCCAGCCCGGCGGGCCTGGTAACTCACCATCCTCAATCATCCCTGGGTCTGGCAGCGGGTCAGGCTCAGGCTCTGGCTCGGGTAGTGGATCGGGCTCTGGCTCGGGCTCAGGCTCTGGCTCGGGCAGTGGATCAGGCTCTGGCTTGGGCAATGGATCAAGTGGAGGCATCGGTGGCTCATGCGGTCCTCAGGTCACTGTCACCTCAACGGCACAAATCACAGTCACAGTAACCGTCCCTGCTTCCGCAGGTACCGGCTCCGGAAGCGGAGGAAGCGGCTCTTCTTCAGGGCCCTCGAGCGCTGCCGGTCCTCTCAACCCTATCCCAAGCGGTGGAAGCGGCTCTTCTTCAGGACCCTCGAGCGCTGCCGGTCCTCCCTACCCAATTTCAAGCGGTAGCCCCCAGAACGGTCCTAGCGGTGCACCAATCGCATCTGGTAGTGGTATGCCAATGCCCAGCGGCAGTGGGGCACCTATCGCATCTGGTACGACGGGTATTACAATGCCCAGCGGCAGCGGAGCTCCGATCATGCCTGTAAGCTATGAAAAGAGGGGGTTGAAGAGGGAGCATAAGAAGAGGAGCGGATGGGGTCTCGCTGGTATCATTTAGATGATCAAGGAGAATGGATTACGGAAAGGCTTCGCCGCTGCCTTGGATCGCATGATTTCCCTTGTATAAAGCTGCACGATCGGGTTGCATTGGTTGTCAATAGGTTTCTTGTCATATCTTGCTCGCTATCAAAGCTAGAGCTACATAGTCGTCAATGTTTAAAACTTACTGACCAAAGTCACTCCTTTACATCCCATCCATCAATCGAGGTCTCATGACATAACACATTCACATGAACTTCAAGATTGTTATACTACAGCTTCGCCCTTGCCTCAGTAGCTTTATGCAAATCCGCCCCCTTCGTCTGGAAATACTCCCTGACCTTCCCTCTCGCAACTTCAACAACGCTCGCGTCTTCGACCGTCGCGGGGATTTGCACCTCTTTTTCGAATTCGCCATGTACAGCATTCTCCACCAACTCCCTCAACACCCTCCTCAGCGTCTTCCCACTGCGTGTCTTTGGTATCATCCCCTTGCCCACCTGCGCACATCTTGGAGTCAGCATTGCTTGATCGAGGCTTGGAGGAGACTTATAGAACACCACTACGGAGCGAACGACATAAGAGTGAGGACTGCTCCCCGGAAAATCGAAGCTAACAGATACTGCTGCGGAGCAAAATTGGCCTCAAAAATGCTCCCAAGAATGTAGCCAACAGACTTTGCTGCGAAGTAAAGAATGACTCAACAGAAGGGACGGCTCTTCCGAAAGATGAAATAGCAATCAAGCGTTGATCAGTCAAGGATAGCTCTAAACGAGGCATTACTCCAAACAATATAGAGAACGAAGCCATGCTCCCGAAACATTTCTCGCAACAAGAGGGGGAACAATGAAGAAATCTGCCTTACAATCGTACCACCTAATGCAGCTATGGCACCAATTTGCTCTCTGATGGTGGACTGAATTTCTTTGAACAGCTTCTCGTCGGGTACTGCAGACTCGGGATGCTCAGCAGTGGAAAGCGTGACAAATGCGAACGGCAGATGCCCTTTGAGAGCGTCAGGAATGCCGACAACGCAGCACTCCGCAATGGTGGGATGGGATGCAATTGCTTGTTCGATCGAGCCGGTGCTGCGTGATGTTTCGCAATCAGTATTGACATTCTCAGCTGAGATTCAAAGAAATTTGAAACATGTCTGGCAGTATTCCAGGAGTAAACACTACCGAGACCTGGACCGTGTCCTGAAACTCGGTACGAAACAGGCAAGATACCAGCCAAAACGACATACCTGAAACGATGCGCAGCGACGTTTATAATATCGTCTGATCTCGACATTACGTGGACATAGCCATCATCATCTATCATCCCCGCGTCGCCGGTGTCGATCCATTTTCCATCGAACCTCTTCATGTACCCTTTGTAAAATCTTTCTTCGTCGTTGAAGACGGTCGTGAAGCCCGTGGGGGCGAGTGGAATGGCTAGGACGATGTTTCCCATTTTGCCTCTGTCCACTTCTTTGCCTGAGTCGTCGACGATACGAACGTCAAAACCCGGCATTGGCTTACCTGCTGAGCCAGGCCTGATGGGCAAAGCTTTGTGGGTCTCGACATTGGTGAAGTCTTTGCCCGCTACGGCCGTCAGTGCGAGGCCGGAGATTGGGGAGCCAGATTCAGAGGACCACCAATTGTCGATGACTTGGGCGCCAGGTGCGCAGTATTCTTCAAGGAGCGCTTGATACATACGTACGATGCTCGGTTCGCTCCTCTCACCAGCGAGGAAGAGTCCTCGTAGTTGCTCTAGACCGCCTCGTTTGCCGGCTGCTTTAAAGTATCTGTTGTCTGGATCGTCTCTTCTGATAGCTCGGAGAGCGGTAGGAGCCGTGCTTAGAACATTCACTTTATGTTCCTCAACGATTCGCCAAAAAGTGCCTGCATCTGGTGTGCCAATTGGCTTGCCTTCGAATAGGACGGTCGTTGCGCCAGCTAGTAGCGGAGCGTAGAGAATGTAGGAGTGTCCGACCACCCACCCGATATCCGAAGCACAAAACATGACATCTCCGGGGCCGCGAATGCCAAACAAGTACCTGACAGATAAATTCAATCCCACAGCATGTCCACCAGCTTCTCGTAGCACCCCCTTTGGGAGACCTGTGGTGCCGCTTGTGTATATGATGTATATACCGTCATTGCTTTTGACCGGGACTGCGTCCGCTCTGATGCCCCTTTCCCTTGCACTCTTCACCAGTCCCTGCCAGCTTTTCTCTCCCTTCTCATTGCGGATCGGATCCCATCTCAGCTGGTCCCTCTGCCACACTATGACCTTCTCCGGTTTGAACGGGCTTTTTTCCAATGCCCCTTCAATAAACGGCTTGTAGTCCATTGGCCCTTTGGCGCCTTCAATGCCGCAAGATGCTGTCATGACCACTCGGGGTCTTGAGGCCTCAATCCTTTGAGCCAGTGACATTGGGGCAAAGCCTCCGAAAACCACGGTATGAATGGCGCCAAGACGTGATATGGCAAGAATGGCAAAAAGTGCAGCGGGTATCATAGGCATGTATACAATGACTACATCACTCTTCCTCACCCCTTCCTCTCGAAGTACCCCAGCAAGTATTTCCACTTCCTGCAGCAACTGATTGTATGTGAATTTCTCTTTGCTTCCCGTGACCGGCGAGTCCCATACGATTGCGAGAGAAGCGCCATTGCCGGCTTTCACGTGTCTGTCCAGGCAATTGTACGAGGTGGATATCTCGCCATCTGGAAACCAGGTGAAACTCGGGTGGGCGATACCACTGGGGAGCTTCTTGATTGGTCGTGCCAATGCACGAGAGGGCTTCTTATGCCAATATAGCTGCTCGGCTTGATGTGTCCAGAAGGACTCGGGGTCACGGAGGCTGTGGGCTTGGACTTCGTCTTGGAGGTGGGGCGCCATTCTCTTGGCGAAGCTCTACCATTGAAGCTCTCCGAGCTACTATATTTTGCAAAGCCGTAGGCCAGACGCTATGTAGTGTGCTTGAGACAGATGGCCCTGAGCAGGGCGTAGACAGTTTGCAGTTTTGGCAAAGAGCGGTCATGATAGATTACTGTCCAATGGATGTTCTTCGGACCAAAGGCCGGTGCAGCAGCGGAACGCCAAGCAAATTGCGCCACAAAGACGCTACTTCCATATAACGTCTGGTTTGCAGTGTTTCAACGCATTGCGCCGAAAGTTTCTACGCTATAGCTCCAAAAGATGGGGACAACAAGTCTGCGTCCTGTGGAGTTGAAACCACGGGATGAAATGATTGCGCGAATGTTTACTAAATTGGCCATGCGCCACTCAGAATGCAGGAATAGTTGACATACATTCTACAGGCAGATTTACGAAATAATGCTAGTCAGGCTCAAGTCCCTTAATCACCCATCCTCATCAACGTGTGGTGAGAGCTTCCATCTCATCTCATCTGTGGCATTGCGCTCTGGACTTCGTTTTTGGCAAGCTATTGGCTGAGATCCCGTGAAAACCAGCTTGTTGGCTTGCCTTATGCTCAACATGCCTCTTCAGCTGCTTCTAAGCCGGATTTTCTAGAGCCGTCATAAGAAGTTTTGCAGGCTCCCAGGATCTGGTGCAGTAAGCCGCAGCGGCATCATTGATCCATCTTTTGGAAGAAGGGACTTTATTAGCAGAAAGAAGCTTGAAGATTAGCGTGAAATTGTGTCCGCAGGAGGAAAGCACCACGCGGCATGGAAGGATTCGTTGATGCAACAATAGATGTGGCGGAGATACCGCCACGTAGGAGGTCTCACGGTTTCATGTAGCCATCGTAGTACATTGATAAGCTTGATCGTAGAGTTACTTCGCAAGCCTACCAACATCATGATGAACCCAATCTCGTGAGTTTTCGCTATAAAAAATCACGTAGTTCGATATAGGCAAGAGTAAATTGGAAAGCGTCCATGGCAGAGGAATGCTGAAGGAAAGAAGGTATGTTGGGAGTACTTACCGTCGAGGAGTCGTCAAACGGGATGATCACACCACCTTCTGGAGAGAGTGGTTCATTCAAAGCAGAAATGCTTGCGGTCCATCCTCCTCCTCCAGCCCCAAGTGGGCGGTGACAAGTGCTATTGAAATGACTCCGATGATGGGTCCCACCGTCCAGCGAATCGTCCCCATCGGTGTGTGCCGTCTCCTGCAGTTTCGCCCGGTACTGCTGTCAAACTGGACCGCCCGTTATCTGATGAGCCCCTAAAATGCCTCAGTACTACCGGTAGCAATGTTGCAAATCTTGCCTGGAGAGGGAAGCTGGTAGGTTGAAGTTGTTAGGACTACTTGTGCGGCGGCAAGCACCGAGACTGCGGGCTCCCCCTGGCTGCCACTGAGATTACCGGGATGGGTTGGAACT